>Ga0180437_10000276_pt1 | contig 102399 bp, 164 predicted proteins | sample SS_ome_4_FD_132410 | JGI IMG/M metagenome (GOLD analysis project Ga0180437, IMG submission 132410) | Hypersaline lake sediment archaeal communities from the Salton Sea, California, USA - SS_3_D_1 metaG | ecosystem: Environmental > Aquatic > Non-marine Saline and Alkaline > Hypersaline >...
ACAACGGCCACAGTGAGCCGATTGCTATGTCGTGGTCAGTAGACACTCCAATGTACGTCCCAAGCGAGGATGAGTCATCATACACACTTCCCCGTACGCCGTTCACGTAAATCTCGATCCCATCAACTTGTCGGCTTCCGTCGTACGTGACCACAGCGTAGGACCACTGGTTTTGTGGGACGGACGCATCGTATCTGCGTACTATCCTATTGGTAGTATTGGTATATAATCCAAGGTCGATGTATCCCTGGTATTCCCGAAACCACCACGAAGACTCAATGTCCGAGTAGGATGCAACGATTGGGTTTCTGATCGTGTCCTTCGGGCGAATCCAGGCACCGACACTAAACGCCGGGTCATCGTAAAACGAACCAGAAAATAATCCCAACGCGTCTGTACGCACGTAATCGGAATTGGCGGTAACGAACGCTCCCGCCGATCCTCTTTGCCCCGTGTCCCAATGCGACCCGCTACCCGCCCATGTTCCGTGGTTGCCCTTGCCGGACCAGTCGCGGACATATCCACCGCTGCCTTCGACGAATCCCCAGAGTCCCACCAAATCGCGCAGCATCCACGAATGGCGGCAATACGCGCCCCGTGTCTGCCGAAATCGCTGAGCGTCTAAATGGGTGTAGTGGCGCATGGGCTACTCAAGGGCGGATGCAAACGTGCCGGACGACTTGACGACCATATTGCTTCCGGTGGCGGATTGGTGAATCACGACCACGCGGAGCCGCTTCCAGCCGGAGCAGTTGACGTACACGCTGAATCTTTCCACATGGTCGAAGATGGTATCGTTTTGCACCTTGTCGTAGGTCAAATCGTCAACGACGGTAACACTGGTATTCGTGACAACCGAGGCGATTTCGTGGAACTCAGACTGCGCCAAATTGTCGTCATCCTGGACGTAGATGAGATCACCTACGGCAAGGTTGGACGTTGACGCTACGGCAAGCACGGACGTTCCGGCCGCCTCCCCCGCTGCGTCGGACAGTTCCTCGGTTTCGGCCGCGTCGGTGGTTCCGGTGAACTCGTAGATGTCCTGCCAATTATCACCGCTCGCTTCGGCGCACCCCTGGACCTTGACCGCTAATCCGGTCGCGTTGGCCGTGGTTTCGGTCTTGGCCAGCCAGACGTTGACAATCCCGTCCAGGTAACCCGCCACGTTTTGCGCCGAGCCGACTACATTGGCCGGGTGCGTGATTGCCTGTTGGCTGAGGAATGTTTCCTCGCTTTGCGTATAGTCAGCCATCGGCTTCCTCCGTCATCATGCGGGTTCGCACCCAATGCACATCCCCGTGGTTTGCGGGACGGGGTGCTCCGTCAACCTGTCGCTGGCTGATCCAAGCATCGGCCATGCCCTCGATTTCGGCAGCAAAGGTTTCGTCAATCACCTCGCCGCTAACCAGCGCTCGAAACATGGTTTTCACGTCGCCGTTTTCCAAGTCCAACTCGGTGTAGCGGGCATCGTTAATGAACTCCATCGCCAGCGCGGCGGCAGCGCCGGTTTCCGTGTCGAGTTTGGCCGCCTTGACCAGCGACAGCCATTTGCCTTGGCGGAGTGCCAGTTGCTTGACCGCTGCCGGATCGACGGGGCGTTTTGTCGGTTGGTCCGCCGCGTTGTAGGCGTCGGCCACGGCATGGTCTGATAGATCGGCCAACCCGCCCTGCGCCAACATCCAGGCATACAGGGCGTCGTAGTTTTCCGGGGTCCAGGGGGTCATTGCGTTATCCCGTGGCAAGGGTAGTGACCGCATCGGCAATCGCCGTGCGAACCTGCTGGTCCGTGACGGTAAGGCCGGCGGGCTCGCAGATGTCCGCGTAGCGGGTGTAGACCACGCCACGCAATTGCGAGGCCAACGCGTTCGGGTTTTTCAAAACGCTCGCTGCCCATTTCTGGCGGAGCGAGTAGTTGTCGGTTGTTTCCGGGTCTTCTTGCCGGACGGCTTCCGCTACCATCGCGGCAGCGCCGACGATTTGGGCGTCGAGTTCCGTTCCCTGCAGAAGCCCCGCGAGTTGAACATCGGTAATCGTCATCAAGCGGTCTCCTATTCAACCGGGACCAAAGTGGCCCGCAAGCAATTGGTTCGTCCAAGCAACGCGACAGCGGCGGCACGGGCCGTTCGCAAATCAAACGGCCCGCTGGGTAGCGGCGCACTCGCGTCATCAAATTCCGGTTGCACCATCCATTCGGCCGACTCGTCCAATTCACACGGCTGTAGCGCCGTGACATTGACTTGGGTTGTGGGGTCCATCTGTTGCCTTTCTTCACTGAGAGTGTGGTTATGGGCGGGACTTCAGACCCTCGACACTTGCGAGGATTTGAGCGTTCTGGTCAATCAGTCGGTCAATCTTGGCGTTCAGTAGGTCGATCCGTTTTTCCTGGGAGTCGACCTTGACTCGCATCGGTTCAATCGCGCGGTCGGCTACTCCTTGGATGTGTGAGTCGGACGGGCGAACCCATCCGGCAGCCAGTAGCATCGTGACAATCACCGAAGCCAGTGTCACGGTAGCCGTTTTCCAGACTCCATTCCCGTTGCCGTTTCCTTGCGCCGTGCGTGGTTGGGGGCTCATCGTGGGCGGGGCTTTCTAGCTGTTAGGCGGTGAGGGTTCCGTAGTAGCCATGGCCAATGGCCAACGAGGTAAACAGCATGTGCGGGGTGACGCGGTTATTTGGACAATTAGGAACGGGGTCCACGCCGCCCGCCATCATCGCCGCCGAAACCGCATGACTGCAAAATGCCGCCGCGCCGTCTTCTTTCGGGTCGTCCGCCGTATCCCAGCCCACGAAAAACCACAGCCCCGGTGCCTTCATCAGGACCAGCTTCCAGATACCTCGCCACCCGTACTTCCAACCACGCAGCCCCCGCATGTATTCCGCCGCATCGCAGCCGTCATACCAGAACTCGTCCCCGTTCACGCGGAGATGCGGGGCCGGATGGAACAGGTCGATCTTGCCGGGATACTTTCGCGCGTATTCGTCGAGCGGTTCGGAGGAAAACCCAGTCCCCTCTACCATGCCGCATGTATGCCAGCGACCGCGGATTAGGCAAAGCATTTCCGCATGCGAATGAATCCCGCCCGTGGCCCGCCGTATCAACCCGCCGATCCCGAACATCCGCTTGGTTCGGTAAAGCATCACGTCACCCTCGCGCAGTTCGGGTTCGATCTGCTCGAAGGTGCGGAGTCTCGGGTTGTCGGGGTCGAGTTTCGGCATCAGCGGACCACCTCCACGTCTGCAATCGGATGCCAAAACACTTCATGCCCCTGCTTGCCGATTCGCGGAACAATTCGAGTCAAGCCGCGTCGCATGTCTTTGGGTAAATATGCACGGTTTCGCAGCTCTGGATCGTATTGCGTCCAGGTTTCACGCCTGGACGGCGCGCAAACACGCCTTAATCCACCCCCGTCCTCCCATATTGAGACGTACTGCCCAAACGCTACTCGCACAGGCTCCTGGGATGGATGCTTCAACAACCGAAACGCTCTTGCCTCGTAGCGGCGTCGACGAGGGGACCAATCCCAAAAAATGGCTTGATCGAAGACATGCCTACCTGCCTCGTCGTAGAAGTGATTCACCTCGATCACATCCACGCGGTCCCGGATTACGGGTTGCTGCGGAACGATCGACAATGCAAGCAAAAGCCAGAGCATTCGCTTTACTTCCAAATCATCTAAGGCTGGCAGTCCACGCGCCCAGAAGACCAACGCACCAGACAAACACGAGCAATCCACAGAAAACGCGGAAAAACTCGTTTACGATCCACAGGTAGCCTATCGCCTGATTGTACGGAGCACCTAGCGCCCACATGATCGTTGCGCCGAACAATAAAAACGTAAGCAACGCGAGCCAGCACGCAAGGCAAAGAATCCTCTGTGTTGCTTGCCATGTCGAGTTACTCGCGGCGGTCTTGCTCATCCGGCAATCGCTCCTGCAACCGCTGTGACAATCGCAACGGCCGTGGCGCCGCCAAGGCTCATCCAAGCCCACTTCATCCAGGCAACGGTTGACTCGACTTTGACCAACCGCTCACGGAGTTCGTAGTATTGCTCGTCGTTCATCTTCCCAAACCTCCTAGGCGCCTTTCAATTAAGGCCGCGTTGTGTTCCACCGCGTCTTCGATCCGTTCCACCCGTTGCTCGAGCAGATACGCTTCCGTCTTGGCGTCACCGATCTCGCCGTGCAGGGTCACCACGAATACGAGCATTGCGCCAAGGAATAGGCCAAGCATCAAACCGGCGAACCCGCTATCCGAAGACTCTTGCTTCCCGCTCATTAAGCTAACCCCCTATAGTCCACTGGACACACGGCGGCCACCTCGCCGTTGATTTCGTACACCTTCACTTTGTACCGCACCGGAACCGTGCGAACGCATCGCCACTTGACAAGTCGCAGGGGTCCCCAGCGGTAGCAAATGCGACGCTCGTAACGAACCCGCGTTTCGTACCGATACGTGGGCGGCGGGGTGACATGCACGTCGGGTCCGTCCACGGGCAGCACAATCCGCGACAGGTCCGGGGCATGGTCCGCATCGGCAGACTGTTGCGCCGGGGCGTTCAGGCTGGCGAGCATCATCACCGCCATCACCCAGGAGCACACCGTCGCCACGCCGAGCAGGTTTCTACGCTCAATCATTATCCGTACCTCCAACACAGTATTCGAAACGGCCAGGACAACACGCGGCGAACCGGACCGCGAGTCCACCAGCCTTGACAATGCGGGCGAACATAGACGGGACGAACGCAAGGCCGCGGCGGCGACAGGTGGGCACCGGGCGGCACACGAACTCCGTCATGGTACGTCCGGGCTTCGGCGACCGTTGGCAGTCCCGATTGGCAATCAGGGAGCGGTTGCGTTAACTCCGGCGCAGCAGGTTCGCGGCCGGGCTCCAAATACACCGCGACCGCAACGGCAAACGCCGCGAGCCAACAGCCCGCGGCGGCCAGCGCCAACGTCTTCATCCAGACCCACGCGCGGAACATGTCAGGATCCAATCGGCTTCGGAGCTTTCTTCGCGGCTTCCTCGTCCAGCACGGCCTGGCGGCGGGCGTTCTCCTGAACCTCGTGTTCCTTGATGACTTTGTAGATCGCCGCCCGGCTTTCTTCCTCGGCTAGTCGCTTGACGAGTTGCTTTTTGAGGAACTCCAAGAGGATCGTCTTGCGTACCACGGGGTCTTTGATCGACTTCATCCATTGCATCAACCGCTTGAAGGCTCCCGAGGCATCGCTGACGATGATGTCCTTGACCAGCTCCGGACAGTGTTCGAAGCCCTCGCTTTGCAACCACTGCATGAAGTCGATCAGCTCCCGCTTGATGTCCTCCACCCGCTCACCGGCGCGGAAGTACAGCGCCCCCAGAGCCAGTCCCAAGGCGCACAACAGGAAGATGACGAAATACGGGCTCGTGAAGCTGAACTCTGCGAGTAACATGATTTGTTTCTCCGACGAAAAAGAAGTGTGAGACTAGGGGCTGCGTTTGGCCATCAGGAGCGCACCGGCGCCGACTGACAGGCCCAATGCCAACAGGTACACCCAGGCGGGAACTTCGTTCGGGCCGTCCGGTTGGTCCGGGATTGGCTCGTCGATCGGCACCTTGGGGATCACGCCGTCCGGTTGATCCGGTTCCGGGGTAGGCTCCGGGCGGGGGCGCGGTCGCGGACAACGGCCGTCGATGCAATCCTGAATTTTCTTCGCCAGTTGACCGGGTTCCCATTTTGCGCAGTCATCGCCATACGTGACGAAAACAGCCTTGGCGCCGGTAGGTCCGCTGGGATCCGGTTGGCACAGCCAATACTGCGGATACTGCGTGCCCATCTTCGGCTCGTACCGGGATTTCCATAGCGCATGGTCCGGGGTCAGGTGGTAAGGCTTCGTCTGCGAGAGTAGTGACTTGAGCGCCGGATCCGTGGAGAATATGCTCCACAAATTGCGGCTGGCTTCATCCTCTGCGTCCATTGAACTCCAGACGAAAATGGACCGCCATTGCTGGCCGTCTTCCGGCAGGTCAACCACGCGGTCTTCGATGGCGGGTTCGCGGTAAATCGCACCGCCGGAGCCGCGCGGCTCGACCAGCGTTTCGCAGTCGCCGTCCGGGCAGTCCTTCGCGGTTTCCTGCTCGTACAGGTACAGCCCGCCCGTCACGGCGAAGCCGAGAAAAATCGCCACAATCAACAACTTGTCTTTCATATTCCGCCCTTTCATTGATGAGGAACCGGAGCCGGGGGCATGTAGACAAGCGACCAGGCGAAGCCCCCGTATCCGCGCCAACGTGACTTGAACGTATCGATCGGAACTCGCTCGTAGGTGCCGCGCTGTTCCGGGTAATTCGTGGCGTTGTTGTCGAGTAAATAAACGTACTGCGAATCCATGCCAACGCAGTTGATGGCGTGGCGGGGCTTGTAGAAAATGCCCGCGCCGCGGCCCGTGCGGCAGGCCCACTCCAAAAAGCCGAAATCGCTTTCGGTGGTGTAGGCGTATTGCAGGCCGGCGGCTTCCATCCGCTTTACAAGGCGGTCACTGTACTCACCGCCGCTGTACTGGTTGCGCCACCAATCCGCCAAATCAAACAACCCCATCCATCGCAGCAGGTTGACCGTCGAAGCATGAACGCAGGAACCGCCGCCCCAGTTGCGCTGCCGGAATTCCGGCGGCAAATCCAACGCGATGTTGCAGGCGTAGGGTCCGCCGTTTTGCAGGCCCAGCTTGGCAACGACATCGCTGTCGATAGGCGGGCCGTTCGGCGACGGCTGTTCAATCCAACAGAGGAACGCGCCGGCAATCGCCAACAGCCCGATAAACACAACGGTGCGGGTCCGGTTCATTGCTTGTCTCCGCTCAGTAGCCGATTGAGAAACTGTTCCGCCAGATCCATGACGCGCTCGGACTTTTGGTCCAAGCGTTCCTTCTCCCGGATCTCGCGTACTTCCTGGACCAGCGGAGTCGCGGCCATCAGCAGCGCGGCGACGGAGACGATTACCGCCGCCAGCCCCAGTAATTTCCTGTCGTCCATATCGCACGGTCTCCGGATAAGCGGGACGCCGCGCCGTCAGGACGGACGAATCCACGGCCCCGCCAATTCCAATTCCAGCTTGCGTTTGGTGGCAAGCAGTCGGTCCAATTCGTCCAGCAACGCCTTGCGGTGCCCGACGTGATCGATGCCTTCTGCGCCGCCGGTTGTGTTGGGCTTTCCGCCGATGGTGCTTTTGGTCAACTCCGCCAGTTCGTCGTGGATCGTGTCGATCCGCGTATTCAGCAGCGCCAACCGTTCGGCTTGGGTGTAGGCCATGGGCGGAAAGTCTCCAGCGTCGCAGCCCGGTTAGGCCGCCACCGTTTCGTCATCGACCGGCACGGCATTTTCGCGCTGCGCGGTGGTGACAATCCCCATCGCCTTGCGGTACTTGGCCTTGGCGTGGGTGTCGTCAATCGCGCCTACAACTTTGGCGGTCCGCTTGCCGCGTTCACCGTCGCCGAGCCAACAGAGGAACTTCAGCGGGCCGTCCTCCAGGGCCATCTGTTCTTCCGCCTGCCGGTCTTCTTCGGCCCTCAGCTTTCGCTCGAGGCGGGCCTTGTCTCGCTGTTGCTTGGCGCGGATCGTTTCGTCCAGGGATTCGTTGCCGCGCCCGCCCAGTGCCATCAGGGTCATGAAGCCGCGGGACAGCTCGTCGAACTTGGTCTGCAGGTCCGCAAACCGCTGTTCGAGGCTGGCCGCGTCTTTCGCGTCCTCGGCGCTGACGGATTTGTCGGCGGGTTTCTCGCTACCCATCGCCTCGGGCAATTCCGCCTGTGTCTTGTTGTTGCTACCGCTTTTGCTTGGGGGCATTCTCTTTCTCCACGGAATGTCACAATCGTCGGGATGTTCGGGGGCAAGGGGGCCGGTGCCCAGGGGCGGTGGCACCGGCCCCCTGCGTCAACACAACGGGGGTGGCTTAGGATTCGTTCTTGCAGCGAATCACGTAGCGGGGCTCCATCACGCCGAAGCGGTGCATCTGGTCCGCGAACACGGCCAGCACGATGCCCTTGTCGAGCATCTCCATGCTGTTGCCGGTGGCCCGCTCGACCTTCATGGGGAAGTTTTCCGTGCGGACGAACGCCGAGCGGTTGGGTGTGGTTTTCACGGCCAGCCAGTATTGGGCCGCGTTCGCGGTGGACAGGCCGAGACCCTTGCTGTACTCGTTGGCCGTGTCCGTAAGCACCTGGTCCCAGTAGACCGAGGACACGATGTTGTAGGCGGAGCCGACCTTGCTCGCTCCGCGTCGCAACTCCTGCCCGCCGGCGGTAATCGTTTCGATTTCCGTCGCGGCTTTGATCTGCAGGGCCGTGTTCTTTTTCGCGCGGCTCACCAGGATGGTGTCGAAGTCCACCGAAATCCGGTTGCCGGTTTCCTGGTCCGTCATCTTGGCGAACTGCTGCTCGACGTAATCCACGTCGGTCCAGTCGTTCAGTTCGTTTTCGAAGTCGTTGATCCAGTTTCCGCTGGTCAGGTACGTGTTGTAGAGCGTACCGTTGTACTCGTAGATGCCGTTGTAACCGGTGGCCCCGGTAACGCCGGCGAGTACGCGGAAGCCGTCCAACTCCTTGCGGAGGGCCAGCTCGCGGCCGATCTCTTCCATCTGCTGCAGGACAGAGTTCGTTTGGTCGAAGAACACCGCTTCCTTCGTCACCGCGCCGGCCAGCGCGTCATTGAGGGTTTCCGGCGTCTTGACCACGCGGTCATCGAAGCGGGCCCACTCGTGACCCTCACCGGGGTTGCGGCGGGCCGACTTGTCGCCGATCCGACCGAAGCCGATGAAGGAACTCTGGCGGGTCTTCGCCGGAACCGTCGGCACCAGGTCGTCAATCATGAACTCCGGCGTGTCGTAGCCGGTGAGCATGGCCGCATCCAGCAGGCCGATGACCGAACCCAGGTAGGCCGATACGTCCGGAATATCACCGGGGACGACGGCCGCCGGATTGCCGCCCGCTTCCATGACGCGCATGGTGCGGGAGTAGTCCTCGTACAGCCGCTCGGGCAGTCCGGGGCACAGCGTGTCGGCCAATGCGCGGAGGTTGAACTGGCGGTAGTCCACTTCCGCTTCGCCGACGAACGCCGGCCGGTTGAACTTGTTGAACCCGAGGCCCAACTTCTCGCGGAACCGCTCCACGAACTTGTACGTGCCTTGAACCCGGTCGCCGGGCGATGCGTCACGCGGCACGTAGTCTTCGAAAACTGTTCTTACCCAACGATGGTCCATTTCTCGCTCCTATAGTGTGCGTGCTTCATCTACGGCACGATGCCCGGTGGGCACGTTGTTGGTGCGGAGCGAGTCGGTGCTGGCGATTTGGCGATTTGGTTTATCAGACGTGCGAACCGACCAACCCGTACCAGGTCCCGTCCACGCAAAGGAACAGGCCGGTTTCGTTTTGGGTCGGCGTGCCGATGGTGTTCGAATCCGCGTCGGCGACGGTGATGATTTCTGCCGCGTCGGCCGAGTTCTTAATCCAGTAGCACTTCCCGTCCACCGCGTCGGTTGCGGTGGGCAAGGTAATGGTTCGCGCGGAGCCTCCCGGATCCAAAATCTGAATCGGGTGGTCCGCGGTGGTCAGCGTTTTGTTATCGGTAAGGGTTTCGGTGTTGACCGATGCCTTACCGTCGATTGCCTGCAGTCGGAACATTGCTCAACGTCTCCTTCGCGGGGTCTGGGTGAATGAAGCAACTAGCCCCGCGCCGGTTAGCTGGCGGCCAAAACGGCGGCAAACGTGTTGGTTCCGTCGGACCAGCAAAGCGCGTACTCGCTCTGAGTCGGCGTGCAAAGCGTGGTGCCGGCGGAGTTTTTGACGGTGATGATCTCGGCTGCGTCGGCAGCGTTGACGATCAGGAACGTATCGCCTGCCCAGCCAGCGGGTGCCGGCAGGGTGACGTTGCGGGCCGAGCCGCCCGGATCCAGGTTTTGAATCCGCGCATCGGACGCTACCAGCGTCTTGGCGTCGGTCAGCGTTTCCGTGTTGGTCTGCACGCCGAGCATGTTGGGCTTGGCGTAGGTGTGTTCGAGCACGCGGGAGACGAACCGCGCCTTTACCGTGGTCGTGGCGGTGGCGTAGTTCTCGATCACGGTTCCGACCGCGGCGGCGGGTGCGGTTGTCTTGCTGAACGTGGTGTTCAGCAGGGCCGTGCCGCTGGAAGCCTCATCGATGGCCAGCATGTCGCCAACCACGAAAGTGCTCGAAGCGACCGTGACTTCCGCCACCACGTCCGTGTAAACCGGGAACTCCGCGACAGCCGTGGTATCGGTGCTTTTGCGCGTGTCTCCCGCGAACCCGGCGAATTTGCGGGCGAACGTGATCTGGTTGATGATTTCGCTTCCGCCGTCCGCCTGGCTGCTGGCCGGCTTCACGTCGTCGGTGTCCAGGTACATCGCGTCGCCCTTGGTGACGGCGATGGACCCATCGAACGGAACCTTCGTTCCGTTCATGATCCCGTTTTCCAGGATTCGTACTGTCATGATTTTCCTCGCTGGTTTGAGTGGCTTCGCTTATCTCGGTGCCAGCGGGGTCGGTGCTCTGCGACGTTTGGCGGCGTCGCCCGGCGGATTACATGCCGGGGATGATCGGGTACGAATTGCGGCCCACTTGCTCGGCCACAAAGGCGCCCTTCTTTCCGTACTTCTCCTCGGCCACTTCCCAGGCGGGGCGGGCTTTCGGTTGCGGCTTGACGGCGGCGCTGCGGGGCGTGCCCATCGGGTTGGGGCGGCTCGATGCCAGCTCGGAAACGAACTGCTTCCGTTTGGCCTTGGGCAGGGCCACCATGCTTTCGATCAGCACCCGCTTGGTCGGGATGCCGGCGGCGGCCAGCAGGTCCGCGCACTCCATGGCGGCTTCCGCCTTGTCCTCGCCTTCTTCCTCGGCGACGGGATTGTCTTCGTAGCCCATTTCCGCGGCGGCGGGCTTGTCTTCGCCTTCCTCTTCGGCGGCCATTTCCTCTTCGCCTTCCTGCTCGGCGGCCAGCTCTTCACCGTCTCCGCCCTCTTCCTCGGCGGTAAGCTCCTCGGGAGGCGGGCCGGCGACGTTTTCCGATACGCTGTCGGACAAGCCAAGGGCTTTCAGCACGGCTTTCAGTTGCGAGGTGTCGGCCTCATCCAGCTTTTTGTTGACGGCCGCCAAGAGCCCCATGCGGACCTGTTGCTGCGGGTCCATCTCGCCCGGCGCCTCTTCCGAAATCACGGTATCGGCCAGCGGATCGTCCGGCGTCTCTTCCGGGGCTTCATCCATTTCGAACACGCAGCGCTTGAGCAGGCTGTAGCCCGGCACATTGCGCGGCGCGCTTTCCAAAACCTTGCGAATCGTGAGGGGCATTTGTCTCTCCTTTGCGGACGACTCGAATAGCCCGGTGGTCGTTCCGGGACGGTTGCTAACCAGCGCGATGGCGTGGACTTCGGTAATGACCGGCAGCACGACTTGGCCGCCTTCGATGCGGGGCTGGTCGAAGATGGCCTCGTGGCTCATGGCCAGGGCCGTGGGATTGCGCTCTGCGATTTCCAGCAGCCGCGGCGTAAACGGGTGGCTGGCCAGATAGTGGAAGTCCCCATAGAGCCCGTCCACGTCCGGGTTGCCGGTCTTGGCCACGCGGACATTGCGAATCCAGCCCAGCAGCTTGTCGTTGTCGCGGACGGCGGACTTGACCACGCGGCGGCCGTCGCGGTCGTAATCGAAGGGCAGATGGTCGTTGAAAACCTTGGCGCCTTCGTAGAGATGCTTGGACCGGCCCAGCCCTTCCATGCAGTAGCGGTAGGGGCGGCCGGCCGCGTCGCCGACTTCGTTCTCCGTCAGCCCGATGACCCGCGCTTCATTGTTGGACCGGCTGCCGACGAGCCGCACGCCCTTGAGGACGTTTTGCTCACGGTCGATCCGGGTCCGCAATTCACCGGGCGCCTGCTCCATCGCCCAACACGGCTCGTTGAGTTCGAGCGTAAGGCGACCGGGAAGGGTCCGGGTGCGGGGGCTTTGGGATGCGGTTGCTACGGCCACTAACGAGACTCCACCATGCGGCTACGGTGGGATCTCTACGGGGTAAGCGGCCTAGCTTGCAATAGGTGGGGAGATATTTTTCCAATATCGGAGGATTGGGCCGCAGTCAGGAAGAAAGGGGGAGGGCCTGTTGGCGGAGCACCTGGATGGACTCAGAGGAATCCAAAAGAGCGGTCCGCTCGTACTCCCGCTTACATCGGGATACGGCGGTCTCCCAGTAGCCCCGGTCTATTTCCATGCCGATGCAGGAACGGTCTGTGCGGATGCAGGCGATGGCAGTTGTGCCGGAGCCAACTTCAGGGTCGCATACGACCGCGGCATCAATCGGAGGCATGCTTGCAATCATAACCTCGACGGGTTTCTGTGCAGGATGCAAAAACTCACGGTTTGACGAATCGCCCTCTCGCATGCCGCCATCCCAAACATGCTTTATAAAACGGGCCTTACCAAAATCGGACCACGCCAGTTCGACCGTACTGTATGATCTATGGTCATTCGAAAAGTCGCAATGGATCGGCCGCTTTACCCACGCAAGCCACCCGTTAGATACCGGCAACCTATCGGCAAAATAGTTTCCGCCCCAAAACAAGTGATAAGTACCGATCCCAAGCCATGGCAATGGGTCGAATCTATTGGTGTCTCTCCACTTTGCGTCTTTGTGGTTCACACGTGGATTCCATCCTATGCCGTATTCGGGATCCGTCACCACCGCATCCACACACCCCTCCGGCAACACCTTTAGCCCCTCCAGACAATCGCAGTTACAAAGCACGATCCGGCAGTCGGAAGATTGCCAAACCGGCCCGAGGGATTCCAACTCCGCAATTACCTCGCTCGGCAAAACACCGCCCATGCCCGCCTATCCTCCGTTAGAGCCACATATCCCCGCTCGGTCTGGAAACCCCGGACTTGCGCAATGCCGCCCGTACAGCCGCATCGGGCGGCGGCGGGTTGAATTTGGTACCGGCCGGGACAATCTGCAACGAGCAGCAACAATTCGGATGGGCGGGCGGGCCGTCGGAATACAACCGCCATACCCGGCTCGGTTGGTTGTGCATTAGCGGACAGAAGGAGCAGTGCTGACACGGCCCCAGCAACCAGACCAATTCGTTGGCCTCGCCGGTGGTCGCCTGCTTATCCAATTTCGGATACTGGGTAGCCAGCCACCAATAGACCAGGGTTAGCCCCTTGGTGGTTTCCGTGGCGGCGATGGTGCGGGAGCGGTAGGGTCCGAGTAGGCCGCGCAAAGCCGCGTCCATTTCCGCGCCGGTCAGTGCCGCGCCCCCATCGGCCCGCCACCTTGCGGCCTTGGCCAGCAGTTGCCGCTGCAGGTTGGCCACGTATCGGGCGGCGGTTTTGGCGGCCCGCTGTTGTGCCCATTGCTCCCCGTACTGTACGCCCTGCTGAGGCATCCCGCTTGTGTTCTGGTAGAGTTGGTCCCGCCACAGAAGAACGAGCACAATGGCCAGTTCCCGCTCTACCTCGGCCTTCAGACGGTCCCATAGGTCCGAGGGGACGTTGGCATAGTTCGGCGGGTTGCCGAGCGATTCCCGGATTTGTTCCCGGTATCGGCGGTTGACTTTGAACAGGCGGTTTTGGATGGCCCGCTCGAATTGGCCGCGGTTGGGGGCGGATTGTGCCATGGGCTAGTCGCCCTCCCACTTGCCGTGCTCTAGCTGCTGGCTTACTATCTGAATGCACCGAATTTCGTAATCAGTAAGCCGATGAAGCCGCCACGCCCTGCGGTACCATTTCGCCTCCGCCAAACGCAAGACAACGGCCACCGCTTCATTAAGGGAGATGTGGCTTTGATGTGGCTGTTGTTGCGACCGGTCCATAGACTAATCTGCCTCGTGATTATGGATTTCGCTCTACCGCTTCCACCGCCCGCCTACAGCGTTGCCACCAGTCGGCTTTGGCATCTCGCCAGCTCTTGCCGTGCCGGTTTGTCTCCGGCGTACCGAACAGGCCGATGCCAAGTTCCTCGATGGCGGCCACCAATTCGTCCCGCTGGTCCCGAAGTTGGCTAATTCGATCTCTCAGGTCCGACCGGTCAAGCATTTTGATCGGCGGTGCTTGGTTTGGAAGGTAGTCTTCTTCGCCGGTCATGGCTTGTCTCCCACCGCAATGAGCGGCAATAGATGCACCTTCGGGTTTCGGCCCATGCGGTGCCGCCCCGTTTCCTCCCACCATTTACGCGCCGCGTTTTCGCTCGGAAATGCGATTGCCACGCGGGTGGGCCAATTCGTCGGCGAAATCCCGAGCGGCCCATCATCCATGTACGCGATGACATAAGGCACGTCGTCTCCGGTGCCGGAGTCCTCGAGCGTTGTCGGTATATCAAGCGAAACTCGGTCCATTCAGGATTCGCTTTCGGATTCGGGTTGGCTTTCGGTCGTGCTTTCCGATACCGAGGCGGACCGCTTGCGGCGCCGTTTGCGCCGTGACTTGATAGCGACCGGTTCCGGTTCGGTTTCCGGTTCTACCGTCGGCTCCGGTTCTACTTGCGGCATGAACCAGGACGGTGTTTCAATGGCGGACGGTTCCAGTTGGACGGCTTGCTCCGGTTCCGGTTGGGGCTGTTCCCGCAACCGCTCTACTTCCGATTCGGCCTCTTGCAACCTGCGCTCGAGATCCGCTTCGCGGGCCAGTAGCCGTTGGATTTCGTCCTCCAGTGACGTATCCACTTGGGCGGCCATCGTCACCGTCCCGGCGCCGATGTCCTCGACGTAGCGGTCCAGCCAAGCGGCCTGGGCCTTGTGCGACATTCCGGCCGGCATACCATGGCCGAGCAACCATTCATAAACGCTCCGGAACTGATTCATGCGGGGGCACCTTTCATGCGTGCGGCCACTTCCGCGGCCCAGCCCTCGAACTCCAAATCCTCCTTGGCGCGGATCCTGGCTTCCTCGAGCGGGAGCACGTATCCACGGCAGGAGATGTGCAACATGTGGTAGCGGACCGGGTGCGGATCCGGCCACGGTTCCGGCTCCAGCGCCCGGTCCGCAATAGTCAGCGGCCAGCAGCAACAGTAGGCCAGCGGTTGGCCGTGCCGTTCCGCGGCCTCTTCGATTTGTGCGGCTTTTTTCATACCGAAATAGTGGGCCACGGTGACGGCCACCCGGCGCAGAGTGTCCGCGTCCACCGCGCCGACGTGGACCGAATCCGCGCAGCATTCCGGGCCGTCCGTGAGCACGTCCAGTGTTTCCGCGAGGAAATACCGGGCCGTTCCGACCGCCCGGTCAAACGCCGCTTGGCTTTCTCGGCGGATCGTGCCTAGCAGCGCGGCCCACGCATCCCGGCTCAGAAAGCAGTCGCACATAATCCAGCCCTCCGGCTCATATCCGATAGTTCCCCAATATCACCCCTTGAGGACGTATTCGCAAGCCCTCTTTTGATATTGGCGGAAAATCAGGGGTAGGTGCTGCTGAATTCCCGTAGCACGTCCGCGACGGTCTCGGCGGATTCCAGCGCGGCAAAGATGGAGTCCCGAACCTTAGCGGCCTGGGTGCCCCATTGTGTGCCGGAAATCCACGCTTTGAATTGGTCTACCGTCAGCGCGGTGACGTGGCCGGGCCGCCAGTCTGCCGGGTAGTGCTGCAGGTAGGCTTTTACCGCCTCTGCCTGGTCGTGCCACCCGAGCATGACTTTGTGCTCGTCGAATTCGCCGGTGTCCTGGTCGATCTGGTCGATGATAACCACCAGCTCCGAGGCTGGGTCCGGCCCGATGTAGGCGTCCAGGAAATCCCCATCTTCGCCCACCGCGTCCCGGATTTCTCCGTAGTCGAAATGATAGTACCGCTCCCATTCGGTGCCGTCCTTGGCCTTGCCGGAGCGGGTCGAATGTTTCGGATTCTCGATGGCGACCGTCAGCCCGTGGATTTCCACCTTGCCCTTGCGGTACTTGCCGGTCCGCTTCGCCCGTGGCGAGGGGTTGGGGTTGGTCTTGACTCGGGCGTTGCGGAGTTCCCGCTCAAGTTGGGCGCGGTCCGTCGGTTGGGCGGGGTCGCCTTCGCGGGCCTCGGGGGTCAAGTTGTCGAATGCGTTTTCCTGAACGTGCCGCCAGTCCGGGTCCGTAGCGGCCGGAATATCCGCCGGTGTCATGGCGGATTCGGCGGCCTTGGATTCTTCGTCTTTGCGGTCCAATTCCGCGGACTTGTCCTTGCTCCAGGATTCCCCCGCGTTGCCGCCCCAAAGCTGCCACGCGGCATACCAAGGGGTGCCGGGTTCCTGCTTGTCCTTGCCGTGCCGCGCGAACCAGCCGGACATTTCGCGGACGTGCTCGGGGGTAAGCCGCTCGCCGCGTGCAATCCGGTTAGCTCGGGATACGGTCTCCGGTTTCAGCCCGTCGCCCGTCTCGCCGTTTTCATGCCGCTCCACGCCATTTCTGGCCGCTGCCTGCATCCCCTTAGTCGGCGTCAGGTCCACATCGGCGTACTTGTCGGCGGCCTCGGTGACGGTCCCCTCGCCGGGTTCTGCGTCAGGCTCCGCGTCGTCTTCGAGCGTATCCCAGATTTCGGCGAAGATGTCTTCGTCGTCGTCAATGCCGAGATCGATGTCCACCTCCCGCTCATCGTCCCCCGGTTCCGGTACTTCCTGCCCCTCTTCCATGAGCGGCATTTCTCGTGGCGGCGCGGATTCCACCTTCAGATCCGTCCCCTTGCGGTCGCCGCTTTGGTAGTAGGCGTCAAACACCTTGCGGCCCTGGGAACCTGGAGTGGTGTCCAAGGTTAGCTCCATCGGGAAGCCGTACTTTTTCCACGCCTCCCGCCCTTGCGGCGTTTTCATCAGGTCCGAAACCTTGGTGGCGTTTTGCAGGTCCGCCGGCAAAGCGTCCCCCATCGCGCCGTTGGCTTCCATCTGGCCTTTCCAATCGCCCGGCAAGTCGCCGTCGAACCCCATGCGGGGAAACGCGTAGTAGCCGTTCCGTAGATCGTTTTCCATATAGTTGCCCACGGCCTCGACGCGGATCCGAGACACCCCGCTTTTTTCCGCAGCGTGTACCTGATTGTTCAACAGCTCGGCGCCGAACCCGGTCCCGCGGGCATCGGGCAGGATACTTAGCCGATCGTAGCGGACCTCGAGTTTGCCATCTTCCGCGCGGCGGATGGTGCCGGTTGCCTCGAACCGGTCATCCATCGCATGGTACCGGACCGCGCCGCCTTTGGCTTGGCTTAGATCCACCACCGCTTCATCCGGGGCCCCGGACATTTGCGCGGCCTGTTTGGTGGTAGTGCCGGGAGCCAACTTTTCCAGGGTTTCCGCGGCCTTGTACGTATCGCGAACCACCGGCTCCGTATCGCCGGGCGACGAACGGCGGGCGCCGTCAATCTTGCTTTGCTTGTTGGCCGATGCTCGGGCGATGTCCTGCTGCGCTTTGAACGCCTGCTGAAGTTTCGCCTTGCGGTCTGCGGCTAGTTGCTCTCCGGATTTCAACCCTTCGTCATTGCCCCGCGTAGCCGCCTGGCTTGCCCGCTCGGCAGGCGCGGCCTCGCCCCCATCGTCGCCGGCGTTTTTGCGAAACGCTTGCATCAGCTTGGCTTTGCGGTCCGCGGCCAGTTCATCGCCGGACTTATCCACGTCCAGCGGCTTGTCGCCACCACTTGCCGCTTGAGACTTTTTGCCGCTCGGGCCGTGCTTGCCAAAATCGGAGATGTTCATCCCCGCCCCAGGACCGGCGGTAATCTTGCCGGAGTCGTCAATCTTCATCCGCTTCCCGTTGTCGGTGGTAATCCAGCGTTCCTCTTCGGCGACTACGGTATCCCCGCCGCGGTTCCCGGACCACGTTTCCAACAGCCTCAGAGATGCGCGACGCTGGAGGGCTTTCAAGAGCGGAATGTCAACCGGCATGGTCAGTCCTCGTCGATCTGCTTCATTCGTTCGCGGGCTTCCGAATCCGACAGCGGCTTACCGTAAAGCCAATCGCTATACTCGCCGCCGTAGGGCACCCACTTGCCGCCCTTGCGGTACACTTCACGAAACGGCATTGCGTGGTCTAACCAGCGCAACAGCGCCCCTTCGGAGTCAACATACTTTGTGTCTGCCATCACTTACCCCCCACCGCCTGCTTCCAGGCGTCCGCGTACAACTTGGTCATTTTTCCGTTTAGGTCCTGCATTTGCTTTTGCTCGGCGGGGGTCATGTTGCGGCCTTCCAGCTTGGCCTTTGCCTCGATCCCTCGGGCCTCTTCGTACATCTTGTGACCCGGACCCTGCTTCGCCTTTATCATCGACTTCACGTTTACCTGCAGCTCGCAGACCATGCCTTCCGGGGAAACCATCATGAGCGCTACATCCCGGTAGCCCGCCGGGGTTGGGTTGCTCATTTTGTCGTCCGGTGCGGCGGCCAGCTTGAACCCCTGCGATTCCATTTTCTCCCGCAGCGCCTCCGTCACTTTTGGCAAATCGTCCACGGTATCGACCGCAACGGTTCCCCTCACCACGTCCTGCAGTTGCGACCAATCTCCGCCGTACTTCGTCTCCACCTTTTCGGCGGCTCTTGCCTCGCCTTTCAGCGGTGCCAGGATAACAACCGGACCCGGCTCGTCCATGGCCGACATTGCGTCTTGTGCTTGCACCACTTTGGCCCCGATAGCGGAATCGACGCCCTGCCCCTGGTTCAAAACCTTGTCATAACGGTCCTTGACCTTGGTGGCATTTCCGTAGACTTCATCGCGGGTTTTTAGCGGTTGCTGCGCTTGTTTCGGGAGCTTCTTCTCGCTTTCCGAAAACAGGCCGGCAACTTTTTCCTCCGGGGTTGCAACGCGTTCCCGTTTCGGCTTATTGTCCTTGGCTTCCCGCCTGCCCATGGCCCGGATGTTTTCACCCTTGCCAAATCCCGCGGTAATCGTTCCCTCGCCGTCGATTTGCACCCGCGCGCCAGAGCGGAGGGTAATCCACTTATCCCCCTCCTTCTCCATCGCAAAAGGGACGGCGGCTTCTGCCACGCCTCCCTTCCCGTCGAAACACCGGGAAACCTGCAACCCCTCGACCGCTGCCGGCCCGTACAGTTCCAGGGCCACATCCAGGGTTTCCCCCAGATCGGCGGCCTGCCCTTCCCAAACGGCCGAACCGTCTGCTTCCAAAACTTGGACCATACCGGATTCCGCCATTAGGGTATTCGCTGATAGATCCACAATATCGGGGGAAATGCGCGAAGATTCCGCAATGGGTTGTCCGAAAGCGGGCTGCGTGTTTAGCGGCGGCGGTCCGCCTTGATGCGGCTCCGATGCCGATTGTGTGGCCTGCGCGATTACCTGGGGCACAACCAGCGAAAGCGGCCCCTCCCCGCTCACGGCTCGGTCATCCAGGTACACGTCGGCCATGATCTTGCCGGACGTATCGGGCGGTTGGAATGGGTTCTCGTTGATGTAGTCGTAGGGGATGCCGTAGCGGCTTAGCCAGGTGGCCACTTCCTGCCGGTTTCCGCGAACGGTGTTGATAATCAGGCAGAAGCCGCAGTTGGCCAAGGATTGCATTGCGGCCAGCGCATCCGGCTTCGGCGTGCCATCCGGCAGGGTGAGCGTGCCGTCCAGGTCCACGGCTACCGTGGGGCGGCGGGGCGTTTGCGTGGGCACGGCGGCGGTGTCTTCCGCAGCGCAGCCGCAATCCTCGGGCCTGTCGGCGGAGGATTCCGTAGCGGGTCGCTCGGCGTCCAATTGGGCGGCTTTGGCCGGCGGGGGGCCTGCGGGCGGGCTGGGCGGCTCGGGCTCGCCGCCATCTCCGCCGCCCGGCGCCGGGGGAGCACCGGGGGCGCCGGGTGCTCCGCCTTGCTGTTCTCCCGCCGGTCCGCCCTCTTCCTCGATTTGCTTCTGCTCCCGCTCCGCGTCCAGGTCTTCGTGCTGCATCCAGGTCTTTTTGGACAGCACCCCGGACTGGTTGAGGATTTGGCGGTAGGTGGCGATGGCCTGCTTGTCGGCAGCCGTCTCGATGGCCACGTCCGGCCCGGTGACGTTGATTTCGATTATCCGCCGCAATTGGCGGAACGTGCGGCGGCCCGGCTCGAATCCCCATTGGCGGAACCGCCCGGCATCATAGGCGAACTGGACCGCCCGCCATGCCATCTTCGTGAACTTGCCTCCGAGCCACCCCTGCATCATAGTGCAGAACGTGTGGAACCGGCTGCCAGCCACCACGGACGAGGCGAAGTTATTGTTGCTGTCGTCGCCGGAAATCATCCCCTCCGACATGCAAAACTGGACCGCCACTTGCCGGAGGATGCCCTGTGCGATTTGCAGGAACGCATTGCCCCGCTCGTGCCCGGTCGGGCCGGAAACGAACTCCTGCCCCTCCGGGACGTTCAGCACGTCTCCCGGATTGTCCAAGGTCCGGGTGTAGGTCTTCGATCCGCCGCCCGGCAGGTCCACGGTCACATCGTACGTTCCGAGGCTGGCGTCCCGCATCGCCTGATATTCGGATGCCGTAGCGTTGGCGTACTGGACAATGTAGGCGATGGCGGCCAACCGCTTGGCACCTTCGCCGGTGTTTACCAGCAAATCTTGCTGCTGGAGAAGCCATTGCCAACTCGGGTAAAATGCGGTCAATCCGCGCTTGACATTCCGCTCCACGCCCCACTTGATATGCACGCAATGCTCGGCGGGGATGTAGTCGCCCGCATCGGTCGGGTCCCACTGAACATAGTAGCCGTAGGGCCGCTGCACGTCCCATGCCGGCGTGTGTACTCCGAGGGACCAGTCGCAGTCCTCAGCCGTCTCGATGCCGAATCTGGTGAACAGCTCCTCGGGGGTAAACGGGTTATTCGGCGGCTCGGGATTTTGCTCCGGCTCCAGTTGGCGAATGATCGTGATGCCGTCTTTCTGCGGGTAGAGCACGTTGTAGCACTCGCCGTCCCGGATGGTCCGCCAGAGAATTTCCTTGTCCAAATCGCCCGTGAAGTCGTTGGCGTCCAGCATGTCGTCAATCACGTCCTGGACCGCGGCGACCAAAGCGGCGGGAGCTTCGGAGTTCTTTTTGTCGCCGGCCTGGAAGGTGAACCCGTCCTTGCAGATGTAGCCCTTCAGGTTTTGCTCTACGCCCACGCCGGGGCAGGTGGTCTTGGTGACAAGCCGGGCCATTCCGCGGGCCTGGGATGCGTCCTGCAACGTGTAGATGAACGGCAGGTCTCGGCCCCGGTAGCGGTCCCCGATTCCCGCGATGTGCCCGCCGTAAATCAACTGCCGGTCTCGCCGGAACATGTTGGGAAGGTAGTCGTTCGGGTTCACGTAGGTCTGCGCCCCGGTAAACACCAACGATTCCGCGGTGTACTGCTTGGCCTTGGCTAGGTGTTCCTGGGTGCGGAGATAGGATTCCATGGCCCGCGCCGCGCGGGCTTCCTTCTCGGCCTCGAACGTCTGGCGGAGTTGCGACAAGGAGTCCAGCCGTTCGGTCTGTTCCTGGGTGAGGGTCATGATTTGCGGGCCTGATTCTGGCGGGAAGGGGCGGCCTGTTCACAGGCGAGTTTGCGGACGGTTTCTCGGGCCAGGCCGGTGACTCGCGCGATTTCGCGGTGGGGGCGGCCCTCGCGTAATAGGCGGGCGGCCCGCTGGCGTTTGATCGGATCGGCGCGGGTGCCGGTGCTCATACGGTCCTCCCGGCTACAAAGAGCACAACCGGAAAGAATCCGGCCGCATGACCACCACCAGCGAGGCGAATGGGGCCTTGTCGGCATCCGGCCCGCCGAACCGCAGCCGACCCTTGACAAACCGGCACTCGTGCTTCAAGGCATACCGGTGGAACCAGATGGCATCGGTCTTGCTCGGCACCAGGCAAACAACGGTGGCCCCCTCGTTGGCCGCATTGTGGGCCTTGGCCATCCACTTGGCGGTAGCGGAGTAGGGCGGATTCATCCAGCATATTTCGGACCCCCAGTTCTTCAGTAGCCCGTTTTCCTCCGGGCCGAAGAACCGCTTGCATTTGGCCGTCTCCGGTTCCGCGCACACGTCCAGGGTGAAGCCGAATTCCCGGTCCAGTGCCTCAAACAGCCACACCGGGGTGGCCCACCTGTCCGAACCGTTCCGAAAGTGCGCGTGCGGCATTTCGACCGATACTCAGTGGGGATCTCTACTGGATAGGGGGACACGGGGCAAGGTAGACGCCACCCCGGTCATCACGCCGTAGGCATCACGGCCCCGAACCCGCCGATAAACCGAAACCAAATTGGCGAGCACGGGTCCGCATCGTCGGACCAAATTGCAGCATCCGGCAAGCTGCGGATCTTATTTGCGTACCACTGGGACAGGCGTTTTTTGCCGATGGAAAGTTGGCACTTGTCGCACGTTCGGCCGTAGTGGGTACGCCTGCAATACCAGCTTTCGCAAGTATGCTTCAGCACCCCCAGCCCGTTGCATTCGGCACACCGGCGGGGTTCCGGTAGCTTGCGCCATTTGCGCGGCCGATCTTGCGGAAAATCGGCGAGCGCTACATGCACCTTCGGAAACGGCCCTGGCGGAAACCACGGCAACGGCTGTTTCGACACGACGATGATTGCCGCGTCCGTGGCCGCCGCGTAAGTGCCGCTCGCCCACGGGAATTGCAGCTCAATCTCGAACGGTCGTGTTAGGTTCAAGGAATCCTTCCTTGCATATCTGGGTTGACATTCTTCGTCGCAAAACGCCTGTAGGTCAATTGCCATGCCGTTCCCCTTGGCTCTTATTCATCACACCCCATGCACTTGCCGCATCCTGGACACACAATATGCGGTGGACGGCCTGGGGTTAGTTGCGGAATACAATGGTGCTCGGCGTCTTCCGCCGCCGGGTCGTGTGTTCGGCCACAGTGCGGGCACTCGAAACTGTTCCTCAAAGGCTGCGGCGGATTTGCCCATGTTATCCGCCTATCCAGCCCGATAAACGCGATTATCTCTCCGCATACTTCGATCCAACCGGCCCACCCTACATCGTCCGGTCGGTCGTATTTGCGGAAGCTCCAGAGCGGCGATTCTGCCGCGGGTTCATTCGCCGTCATCAGCGGCCTCCATCTCCATATCGGCCCGCAGCAAACACAGGCACCCGATGATTTCGGCGTAGGTCATTTCGTACTCTTGCCGCATGCGGTTAATGGTTTGGGTTACCTCGTCGATAAAATGGTCGCACCCCCTGCGGCTCATGTCGCCCCCTTTCGCTTGTACGGATCACCCGTTCTCCATCTCCCGCCTGTACGCCTCTCGCCACGGTTCCCGATCCCAGATCCATTGCGCCGTCGCCTCGCAGGCACACATGAACCGGAAAGTCAATTCGTTCACGACCGCAGAGAACAGGTACGGAAAGGCCACAACCAAGACGAAGGCCCAGCCAGCGAGGCAACGCACCTTGCCGATATGCTGAATGGTCTGCCGTGATCCGAACCGCTTGCAAGTGGCGTCAGGCATGGGGTTGCTCCCTGAACAAAGGAAACCGGTCTTGTTCTTCCGCGGCCTTCGCTTCCACCCTGGTCCGCGCAATCACGGCATACTCGGGATCTTGCTCGCAGCCGATGCACCGAAAACCTTCCTCGATGCAGGCGACCGCCGTGGTGCCCGTGCCAAGGAACGGGTCCAGGACGACACCTCCCGGCGGCGTTACCAGCCTTGCCAAATACCGCATCAGGGACAGCGGTTTGACCGTTGGGTGCGCAACGATATGCTTCCAGTCCGGCTTACCCTTGTCGTGGCCGTGCTGGTGGTCCTGGCGTTCGGTCTCGCAGAAGGCGGCTTGGCAGTCGCGGCAGTAAAACCAGCGGTCGCGGCGCGACGCTTTGGCTTGGTATAGGAAGCGGGAAGCGCCACCAGAGTCCCCGTAACCTGGATCCCTCTGTTCTCGAACGTCCTTGCCTTCGCCGTAGATTTTGCCGCCTCGAAATGCTCCTAGCGACGCTTGTCCTCCGCTACTTTTGCTTTTTCCAGATTGCTTGTTTAGTAAAAAGGCAGGGCATTCCGGGTGGCAGTCCCAGTCTTCGACCTGCTCTTGTCCGTTTTCGTCATTTTGCCGAACGATTTTCGTTGACCGATTGTTGTGTTTATTCCACCCAGAATCGTGGCCGAACGCATTGTCACCCGACGCCTTTCCTCCAGTTCCGCCCTTGACCTTCTTCACCCCCCTGCACACACACTCGGGATGGTGAAGTAAGACGGTGTTGGCGGGCCAGCGACCTTGCGGCGAGCCGTTCCGCGGTCCCGGCATGGCGGCAAAGTTGGTGCTGCCTTTTTCGTCGTATCGGCTTTCTGCGGATGCTTCGCCGTTTCGCCCATTGTCTTTTTGGTATGCGTTGGGGCGATAGCCGTGTTCATGCGCCTTCTGGTTGAATCGCTCCATGCCGCCGATTTGTTGCGGAACGATCTCCGTTCCCACTCTACATGCCCCGATATTCAGTGCTCCCGTCCCCCACTTCAGCACATTGCTGGCGACGTTGGACTCGGATAAGGGTTTACGGCAGCATACCACTGGCTCAAAGCTCGGCTTCATGGCCACGTTAAAGCCGTCCCATTTCTTGGCCTCGGGAGTGGCGGGGGCGGTCGTCTCGACGGTCCTTGTTTCACGGGCGCCGGACGACGTATTGAACCGCTCGTCACCGCCACCTTCCGGTCGGCAGATGTTGTGCTCTTCGCGTGTGGCGACCACTTCCCGTTCCGCCCCAAGAATCCGGTCGATCTTCTTGGACACGTTCAAGCCTTTCGGAAATCCTTGTGAGTGGTTCCAAGACAGCAACCCCGTCAGCCCCACCGATTCCAATGCCTTGCCCATCGCCTCTTGCTGTTCCGGCGCTAACGTGTCCCACAGATCCCGAAACGCTTGATCCGATGCGAGCATTTCCAGGATACTGTCCCGGATCTCGAACCCGGCATCTTCCAGGGCGCAGGCGAGGCGATGAACAGTTCTGGTGCCGCCGAACGCGAGGAGGTGGCCACCGGGTTTCAGGACGCGGTAGGCTTCCACGGCCCAGGAGTGGTGCCAAGCCTGCATGGCGGTGGCTTCACCCGGCTTCAACGCAGCAGGAACCGCCGAAGCCGCATATCGCGGTGCTCCAGGGGCGCTGTCTGCGTACTCCGACCTCTGTCGTGCCCGTGTTTCATCCCGCATCCCCTTCTTTCCGCCCACGCTATCCCATTCGCGCCCCATGAAGCTAAGGAGGTAGGGCGGGTCGCAGACCACCGAATCCACCGAATTGTCCGGCAGTTCCCTCATCCGTTCCCGGCAGTCGCCGAACAGGATTCGGACTTCTTCGTCTTTGCTGGTCCAGTCGTTCATGCGTAACCCTCGAACTTACACGGTCCCTCATGGCCCCGCTTCTTCGTGCATGGCATGGCCCACGGTGCCCCGTTATCTGTTCGGTTAAGACAGGCATCCTCACCGTGAAAATGCCGCACTAGCCGGTCCTCGTAATCGAACTGGCTTTCGCCCTCCGCGCGTTCCAGCGTGTCAGCTACCGGCGGATACTCTGCGTCCGGATCCAGGCAGACGACTTCGGAGCACAGGCAGTCGGTCCAGGGGATCGGCTTAATCGGCTGTACGTAGTCGCTTTCCAACACCTGAAACGCCCGCGCCGCTTGTTCCCACAGGGCATCCGCGATTTCCTCCAGGCTAAACCACCGGCATTCCCGCCATTGCTCCGAGTCCGTTCTGCGCCGCTGTAATAGAATGCCCCACTCGCCCGGATCCAACTGCGGCTCGCATCGTTGCCCGGCTGGCTGCGGCAGCTCCACCGGCTTGCCGACCGTCGGTTCCGCTTGCCCGTACCCACGCTTTCGCTCCATGATATTGCCCCCATATCGGAAAATGGTTACAGCGGATCCGGCCTTGCGTGATTCCGAACGCTACTGGTAGTCCGGTGTTTTCAGAATCAGTTTCTCAATCGCGGTCGCCCATCGTTCCCACTTTGAGGCTTTCTTGTCCGCGGCATCGGCAAGCGAGTCAAACCAAGCCGCCTTTTCTTCGTCAGGTGTCTTCGCCTGTCTGCGGTAGTTTTCCGCTTGTCTGCGGTAGTTTTCCGCTTGGCTGCGCTGCCCCTTGCTCGTCACCTGACAGTGTTTCACTAGCGAGTCAAGCGGGTGGGGTTGCCTCAATTGCTTTCCGCACATCGGGCAAAACGGGGTTGTCCTGTCTTCTCCGCAACACTTCATGCCTGTGTGCCCTTTGTTCTCGAATGTTTGGGTGGTGGGCTCCGTAGGCATCACCACCGCAATAACACCGCACTAGCTCGCCGCGCCGAGTATCCCGTTGACCGTTCCGACGCCCAACCCACATCCCGCCCCCGTGGCCAACGCGGTAGCTATTGGCTCGCCGGTCGTAACGCACACCACCGCCATTCCAACGGAGCAAAGGCAAAACGCTACGCAGCCCCCAATACACCCGCAAGCCAACCCCATGAGAATCCTATCCATGCCGTCCCTTTCGTTTGGTTGTCTGATATTGCCCGAAATCAGGTCATGCGGTGAAGCCGAGCTACCGACAGTCATTCATCTAAGCGATAGTCGTAGTGCCCCGTTTTGTGCTGGTCGATAAACGGAAGCAAGTTTCCCTCAGCGTCACGCTTTAGCATCCCATCTTTGTGCCGCGGCCGAACAAAGCGGTATCTGTTCGGATTCGGTATGTAAACATCGCTGCAGTCATTCACCTTTGCTTTCACAAGTTCGGTCACCATTCCAACAATCGGGATGTAGTCGTACCAGGGTAGTTTCATGTCAATTGCTCCTTGCCTCGGAGCCGAGCTACCGGTAGTCAGTGATCGACAACCAGAGGTCACCTTTCTTTCGCTTCTCCCAGTACCCGCAACGCTGGCACTTGTAAACGCCATCGCGAGTGAGAACCCACTCATGCCCGAATTCCTCGCAAAGCGCTAACTCCGCGTTGGTCGACAGCCGTCCAAACGCGGTCCCATTGTCGTAAGTCACGCAATACGGGCATGTCCCGACGTACTTGCTCCGCCCTTCATGCTGCTTGACGCGAAATTCTCGAAAACAAACCATGCACGTTATTTGCTTTACCTTTTCCATCCCATTCACCCCCTCCGCTCGCTCCGATAGTACCACAAAATCAGAAACAAGTCAAAGCGGATCCGGCCTCGCGTGATTCCGCCTTGACCCCCGGATTCTGTCGGCCAATTGGTGCGATTCGAAAACCGCGTCCAAATGCCGCTTGCAATGTCCGTCCCCGCAGCAGCGGTACCCGTGCCGCTTACCCTTGGATGGTAGCCCGCAGCACTCGCAACCGCGGCCCGCTTCCATTCGCCGCATCTCGGCCGGCTCCACGAACTTGGTGTTGTTGAGCGCCTTGATGTACTGGCCGAATAATTCCCACTCGAACGCATCACCGCGGCAGTCCTGGTCCTCGTCCACTAATTCTTCTCCCGCAAGTATTGGGCCATGTTGTACGGCGCCCAGAACATGGCCAAGGCGAGCGCGTAGGCGCGGGCCAGGTTGGTCTGGTGCTCCTCGGGGTCCTCCAACGAGAACCCCGCTGGCTTGCGGGCGATCGGTAGTCGGATGATTTGGCGAAGTAGCTCGTCGTCCTCGAACAGTTGCAGCTTGCCATCCCGGAAGGCGGTGACGACGTGACCGCCAATAATGGTTCGGACCTTTGGGGATAGCTCCTTGGGGTAGACCGTCAGCGGTCCGGCGAATTTCGGATCCGGTCGGGCTTCCGATTCTGCCCACGCCTTCTTCAGCAACGAGGCGAATGAATGCCCGTCAGCTTCCGGATAGCCGATCCCGAGTACCCGGCGTGCCTTGGCCCTGGCGCTGATGTCCTTGGCCGCGGCTTCGTCGGCCCGGTCGTATTGGGCCGAATCCAGCAAGGTGTACTCCCGTACATCCGGATTGACCCCGACCAAAGCAAAGCCGATTTCCTGGGTTCGGTAATCTCGATAGACCGCGCCAACGGATGCCCGGAACGTATCGAACTTGCGGGCCTCTTCGTAGGTCATGCCGGCCGCGGCCACTACGGCGTGCGGGTCCAGTGGGTGCCCGTGGTCTCGGCTCACATAGCGGAACGCCCCGGAAACCGCATCCACGCGGTCGTCATGCTGCCCGTAGGGGAATAGCTCCAGCTCGGCCAGGAACGGCTCCAGCCAGTCCCCCTCGATCACGTAGACATCACCGCGCTCACAAGCGGCCTGGAATGACTCCGCGCGGGTGGGCTTGTCGCCTTGCGCCGGCTCCTTAAACGCCCGGTAGCCGGATCCAGTTAGCCGGTGGACCAGGTTTTCCGCCACCTGCTTGCCGGCGGCGCCGGGTTCCTGTTCCACGCCGGTCATTACCTTCGGCCCGAATAGGGCGTTGTCGTGGGAGGCGGTCTGTACGATCCGCGTGTCCCGGTCATTGGCGGACCATTGCCCCTGCTGGCAGCCGTGGATGAAATACTTGGCCCCGCGGCGGCCGATCAGCACCCCGGCTGTCGGGTCGCCCCCGTCCTCCGTGCCGCCCAAATCCCAGAATCGGCACAGCTCGTCGTAATCCGAGATAGGCGGGGCATTTTGGCGGGCCACCGGCTGGAACCAGTCCCGCTTGAACATCCCGCCACCCCTGGGCGCCGGCCGCTGTTGCAACTGCCCGGCCGATCCGTAGGGCCCAAGGGTTCGCTCCATTTGCTTGACCACGTTTTCGGGAAACCGCTTCGGCCACAGTAACTCCCCGTCTTGGGTCCGCCAGTCCACGAAATGAAGCGATGTGGTGGATAGGAACGGGTGGTCCGGCTCAAACCGCATCGGCAGGTTTAGGTGTTCCCATCCGCCTTGCTTGATGGCATGTCCGGGGGGGTCGGATTCGTGTAAGCGTTGAGCGATCATCACGATAGCCCCGGTTGCCGGGTCGTTGAGCCGGGTGCTGATCTTCTCGTCCAGCGCCTCGATAGCCGCGATGCGGTGGGCCTCGCTCATGGCCCGGTCCCGGTCAAGCAAATCGTCCAGGATGATCGTGTCTCCGCCCTCGCCGGTGAAAGATGCCGAGATGCCGAAGGACACCCGCTGGCCGCGGCTCACGTTCTCGAAGCGGGTCTTCTGGTTTTGGTCGTGGCTTAGCCGGGTAGCCCGGCCCCAATAGGATTGGTACAGGTCCGACTCCACGATAGACCGCATCTTCCGAGTGTCCCGCGTAGCCAGCCCGTCCGAGTGGGATACGCAAAGGAACTGGTGGCTCGGATCGGTTGTCCAGACTTGCGCCGGCCAGAGCACCGATACCAGGGAGGATTTGGTGGTACGCGGCGGGACGGTAATCAGTAGCCGCTTGATTTGCCGGCGCCGGACGGCTTCCAGGTGTTCGGCTATGGCCGATAGATGTTTCCCCCATATCAGGTCCCTCCCCGGCTCCACTACGCCCCAAAACACTTCGGCAAAGAACTTCAGGTCCCGCGGGCAGTCCCATCCGATACACGCCAGCCCGGCCTCTTCCAGCGTGGCCCCGCTTGCCGCCATTGCCACTTCGGTTCCCAGCTTCGCCACATGCGGCCTTCCGTTCTTACTCTACGGCGGGCTTCCACTTGCCGGTCATGCGGGATAATGCGCGGCGGTCTTCCTCGGGCATGATTTCGCACATCCGCTCCAGCTCCACCGTTCGTTCCTCGCCCATTCCCTCTAGGTGTAGGTGCTGATGTAACGCCGTCGGCAAGGCTAACCGCTCCCGCTGTATGTTGAGGCTGTCAAGGTAGCCAACTGTGCGGACCCCCTTAATCGTGTAGTCGGGGTCTTCCGTGGTTAGGGCGATGCGGGCTACCTTGTTGACCAATGCTTTCCGCATGTTTTCGTCTACCGGCCAGTTGTGGCGGGCGGCCCGTTCGAGGAGTCGCAAGTCCGCCTTGTAGAAGGCGTCGTCCTCGAACATAGCACCCCCCTGCCCCCGTGAAGGTTCGGCGGGTAGGTGGTTAGGGGTTTTGTTGGATGGCATCGGGGCTTAGCCTATGCGGCGGATAACTCGTCCCATGTCTTGCCGTCTTGACGGGTGATCGGCTTGTTCGGTCGTAACTTGCGGAAGCGGTTGAGAATTACGTCGCAGTATTGCGGGCCGATTTCCATGCCGTAGCATTTGCGGCCCAACTGTTCGGCGGCGATAAACTGAGAACCACTTCCCGCGAATGGCTCGGCGATCACCTCGCCGTTTTGGGTGTGGTGACGGATCGGAATAGCGTACAATTCAACTGGTTTTTGCATCGGGTGTTCATACGCAGAATTTGCCACCTTCGCAACATCCCAGACAGTCGTTTTATCTCGTCCCCCGAACCATCTATGGTGTTTCCCCTTCCAGAATGCGTACCAGCAATTTTCGTGCTTCCATTGATAGTCGGCCTGTCCCAAGACGAGTGTATTTTTGTTCCAGATAATTTGTGACTGGATGTGTAAGCCGATTTCTCGAATGGCGGCGGCGGCGGCGGCGCCTTCTTCCATCGCTGCTGTCCAAAAATAGAACCCGGCTGCTTCATCGATATACGGCACCCAGGCATTCAATGTTGCGACAACGAACGACTTAAGGTCTTCGCCTTGCTTCGTGTCGTTTTGGATTCCATCCCAATGCTTTGCGCGGGGGTTGTATTTGGCTCCCGCAAAATTGACCCCATACGGCGGATCTGTCGCCAAAAGATACGCACGCATTTCTTCCATCAATTTTTTCACATCCTCCGCCTTAGTCGAGTCCCCGCATAGCAACCGATGCTCCCCGAGTATCCACAGGTCTCCCGGTCTTGTAATGGGGTCCGCTGGCGGTTCCGGGACTTCATCTTCGGTGATTTCGGGCGGTTCCGATTCTGCCGCGTCTTCCAGGATTGCCTGTGCGTCCTCGTCTAAGGCTTCGAGCATGGCCGCAAGATCGGCGTTTTCCGCTTCGATCCCGGCCAATACATCCCGCAGAATGGCCGCGTCCGTTTCCGCCATGGCCGCCAACGGGTCCCGTGTGACTAGCGCCTTATCCGCCTCCTCGATATCCAGATCGGTGACGTTGACTTGGATTTCGGCGTCTTCCCCGTACTTGCCGATCAGGTGGGCTTTGCGAAGGTGGCCGTCAACGAGCATGATTTTGCCCGGATAAGACGGGTGCTCGAAAGCATCGGGGTAGCCAATCCAGCCGATTTCGGAAACCACGCCGTCCAGGGCAGCTTGTTGTTCGGCTGGGTGCCGCCTCCAGTTTTTCGGGTGGTCCAGAATATCCGCTACCCTAACGGTGCGGATTTCCTTGTTGCGGATGCGCGGCCCGGAGGGGGCGGACTTGACGGGTTCGGATTCCGCCTGCTTGGCGGCCTCTTGGTTCTTTGCTCTTGCCATGGATTCCCGATATTGCCCGAATACTAGGACCGGCTGCCTAATGTTTACGCAATATCAGGGTAAGCAAAAACCCTACCGGCTGTCAAGCGGGTAGGGATAGCCGAAATGGCGGATTTGCCGAAATTATCGGGCACTACTCGCGGCCGGCACATACGGGTCCGATTCCGGATGCCACCGACTCCGGGGTGGTGAGCGTCCGGTTGCAGCGGCGGCATCGGCCCTCGGACATGAACTCCAGCCCGTGGTGAATCGCGTAGTGGTCGGGGTTCATTAAGATGCGGGCGTAGGCTTCGAAGGTGGCGGTTTGGCAGCGGCGCCAGAGCCGGATGCGGCCGTCGGCCATCACGAAGCCGAAGCCGCGGTAGTCGCCCTCATTGTCCGGGCCGGTGAGCAAGGAAACCACCCGCTCGCCCGGCGCAAACTCCGCATTGTCCGGCTGGGTGCGGATACGGAACGTGCGGTGGTTGCCGGTCTTCGGGTTGTGGACGGTCACCGTTCCGTTGTGGGTGGTGATGTTGAGCGGGTCGTGGTGGGTGATAGCCTGCATGATTCGCGCCTCCGGTGGTAAGTAGTGTTGTGTTGTCTACTTAGGTATTCGCCGGGAAGCGCGGAATATTGGCGAAATATCGGCAAATGGCAGGCGGTTCTAAATCAGGGCACCGTGGATGTCCGCTCCGACTCCATCTCCATCGCCCCGAGTAGGGCGGAGATGTCATTCCGTAGCCGGGCCGCTTTGCGGATCAGCTCCGCAATGACCAGGGCTTCCACCGGGCCGGACCGATTTAGCGCGGCCCGTAGATCGTCCATGGCGAAGCCGATGGAGTGGGATGCTTTCGTGAGGGGTTCGGTTTGGTTTGGCATGGCTTTGTCTCCGATTTACTCCGCAGATTTTGGCGGAAACCCGAGGCTTTTCAGTGTGTCCTCGGCCCAATCCGGACGCTCGCGGCATACCCGCATCGCCCATTGCTGCTCGTCCCGCGTGAATCCGGGCAGCTCGCCCCTCGCGTCGCAATGCGTGGTCAATATCCGCTTCAGCAGGTTCTTTGCCTGGGCGGCCTGCCAAAAAGCGCGTTCACCGGCCCCCATCCAATTGGAACGAGTGCCGCCTTTCCAGTTCGAGTTTGCGGGCCCGTACTTCATGGGTGTGCTTTCTATTTTGCTGTAGGGTTAGCTGAAGGTGACTTCCCAGTATCGTCCGTCTCGGCTTTCCCTGATCCGTCGGACCGTGTAGCCCTCCGTTTCCAGGTACTCCAGGTATTCGTCCAATTCGTGGGGGTCGGAGTTCAGGATGTTGCGGGTGTGCTCCTCGCGGGGTTTTCGGGCCATTTCGCGTTCTCCGTGGTTGGTGGTCATATCGTGTCGCCTCCATTATGGTATTCGCCGGGGATAGGCCGATATTGGCCGAAATTCAGGAATACCGGCCAAACCGAATCCCGACAGCGGGACGCCCGGCGCAGGACAGGCAATCCGCCGAGCGCCCGCGCCGGACGAACAACTCCCCGCCCCGCTCGTAGAACCACCCCGTATGCTTGGCGTTGTAGACCGTACTACGGAGATAGGTGGTCACCTGGACGACTCCGCCGGCTTCCAGGTGGGCGTTGATTTTGGCGGCTAGGTCGTCCATCATTCGGGGCTTTCGACGGCGAAGGTCTTGACGTTGTAAAGCGGGACGTTCCGCTTACGCATGGCCCGCTCGCAGAGGGAAAACTTGATGCCGGCGAAGCGGCGGGCCAACCAGTCGCCCGGCTGAAAAACTTCGGCGGTAGGGACTTCCACGTATTCGGCCCCGCCTCCAATCAGGTTGAGGCGGATCCGGGTGGTCTCCGGGTAATCCGCCAACGCCTTGCCCTCGAACTTTCGTTTCAGCTCGTGCATGTCGGCCCCTTTCGTGGTTGGTGTTGTGTCGTTCATCAATCAGTTATTCGCCCGGTCCGCGCCGATATTGGCCGAATACCGGAAATCCGAAAAGAAAAAAGGCGGGAGAAACCGAAGCCCGGCTTCCCCCGCCTCCGACACAACCCACCCCAACCACGGAGTAGACGGTTAGCGGCCTTGGATGGCCTCGCATTCAAGTTCCATTTCTTCCATCAGGCGGGCCAATGTTTCCAGTCGGCGGAAGTGCGATGCCGTGGCCCGCTCCAGCCGTTGCGGGCCGTCCTCGGCGATGTAGTAGTCCCGCCCATTCGGGGCCATTTGCCGCAATGCGTCTTCCGCCTCTTGCAGCTTGGAGTAAACGGCCTCCCGCATGTCGCACAGCGATTCCCGCCCGGACCCGTTCAGGTGGACGAGCGGGGTTTGTTGGCGGATTTCCTCACAGGCGGTTTCGGATAGCAGATGTGGCATTTTGGCGTTCTCCGTTGGCTCAGGCGGCGGTTTCGGCGATGCGGTACTTGGCCGCCTCTTCAGTCGTGAAAACTTCCTCCAAGGCGAGTTCAACCGCCTGGGCTGTTTCCATGCCGCCATTGCGGTAGAACGTGACGCCCCGCACGAATTCGCAGAAGTCGGCGGCGGGCATGTCCACGGTGTCAACCAGGCGGCGAATTTCGGCCACCATCTCGCGGGTATCTTGGCTTACGTTCACGATTCATTCCTTTGCAGTTGGGAAAGGGTTACGGAAGAACGGTAACTTCGACCAGTTCCTTAACGGCTCCGCACTCGGCCTTGAGTTGCTGCCATGCCTGCTTGCGGGCTTGGGCCGGTGTACCGTTGGCGAAAACGGTCTCGGTTGAAAACCGGCCGTGGCCGTCGGTGAAGGTCATTTCGAACGCCCAAAACCCCTGCCCCCGCGGCTTGTGCCCGTGGGCAAATTCGTACTGGCTGGTGTTGACGGTCATTCGTCGGTCTCCGGTGGTTGGTGTTGTGTCGGTCATCAATAGGTTATTCGGCGTGGCGGGGCCGATATTGGAAAGAAATCGGCCCCGCCGTCGCTTTTTGCTAGGCCGCGTATTCCGGCTCCCAACGGCCAACGGCGTCTTTTCCGAGCCCCACGCGGAACTCAATTTCGCCCTCTTCGGCCATGTCGCAAAGGGCGTCAATCGCTCTGTCCACTTCGGGCCAGTCCCATCCGCAGGTTTCCATTTCCGCCCGCAGGTCCAATTCGCCGATGCGCCCGAATCGCTTGACCGCCTCGTAAACTTCCCGAGTTGCCATTTTCCGTTCTCCGCGTTGGTTGTTGTCGTGTGTCATCAATAGGTTATTCGGCAGGGGGTGTCGGATATTGGCCGAATATCGGAATTTTCCGGAATACCCAAAAACAGGCCCGGTCCTCCTTGACCGGGCCCGATGTCACCGGCGGGCCTACGCCCCGACATAGTGGTAATAGCCTTTGCTATTGACAATGTGAATCTGCCCGTGGCGGGTGTGCTCGATGGTATGCTCGTGGCCCCCGAGATACCAACCGTAGCAGTAGGCCAGATCGGCGGCCACTTCGGCGTCCATCGTGGCGAACGGACGCATGGGGTACTTCCAGCCTCGTGGGTCGTGGTGGTCCCGCATGATGGCCTCGGATTCGGCCGTAGGCGGGTCGAGCGAGCCGACCGGGATGTTGATGGTGATGCCGTCGATTTCAACGGATTTCGTGGGAACTGCTGGCATTGTCGCGTCTCCTGGGTTAGTGGGTGATTGGTTGCGTCATCTATTAGGTATTCGCCGCTTGGCCGCCGATATTGGCGGAATATCTGCCGATCCGCAAAAAAAGCGGGGCCCGATTTCCACCGGGCCCCGCTCCGACACAACACACATCCCAACCACAGGATGAGCGGTTACGATCCAATAACTTCAACTACCATATCCCCGTTACCGTCGCGACCGACAGCCTTAACTTCGTCCACATGAAATAGGTACTCGGCAATTTGCCGATCGGTTTTATTGCCGTCGCATTCCCCGAAGGCTCGCCACGAGCCTGACGCATCACGGGCGACGTGGTACTTGCCGGATCTGAATGTCTGCGGGTTGCGTTTCTCGGTTTTGATTGTGACGGTGTAGGTTGTGCTCGTCATCGCCTCAACTCCCCATGATTAGGTTAACACTTGTTCCCGCGCTTCCGGCGATCCCCAGGCCGCGGTAATCGCCTTCTCCGTGGCCCAATCCTCCCACCACACCCCAGCGACTTCGTGCCGCTCGTCGGCTATCCTGGCCACCTCCCGGCGATATTGCCGGGTCATCTCGGCCTCCAGGTCTTCGCGGCGGGTAATTTCTTCGTCGGTCATGTCCGTGTCCTTCAGGTTCACTTGCGGCAGGTCTTGTAAACCGTGCTGCTGTCCCCGATGTGCCGTACGAACCTGACAGTCTGGCCGTCGCCGCTCAGTTCCACCGTGCAATGTCCTGCGGTTGTCCGGCTGATTTCGACCGCTTGCCCAGGTTGCAGGCTGGTGATCATCCGGTCAATTTGGCTTTGCGTTTTCATTTTCGTGTTCCCTGCTTGCGTTGCGTTTGTCATTTCCCGTGTCCTTTCAATAGGTTATTCGCTGCCCATCGGCAGATATTGAAACAATACCGGAAAATCTTTTTCCTTTTTTCGGGCTACCAAATCCCGAGCCACACGCCGAGGCTATATACCAGGATACCCACGGCCCAAAGTGCGGTGCAAGCCGCGATGAAAAGAAAACGCCGCTCCGTCACCTGTTACCCCACCTACCCGATGGGACCGGGAAAATCCGCCCTTGCTCCATGGCCGATAGGGTGGACGGCTTGAGCCCCCTCCTGGCGGCTTCCCGGCGGAGGGTCATGCCGCGGGACAGCCGCTCCTTGCGCATGGCCTGGCCCGCCTCGATCCACTCCCGATCCCGCTGGGTAATCTGCCCGGTTCCCCGGCACCGTTGGCAGGTGATGCGGCGGTGGGGGTCACAGGTTCCGTCCGACTTGCGCAGGAAGTATATGTCCTGCTGGCCGGTTCCATGGCAATCCGGGCACGGTATGCCGTCGGAGTCGGGCATCAACGTTGCTCCTCTACCGAATAACCCAGCGCGTCCAGTAATCGGCCCGGCCCGCCGCAGTGCTGCAGAGCGTACATGGCCGCGACTAGCCGGTCATCCACCGTCGTCAGTAGCACGGTGACAGTCCGGCCTTCTTCGTCCTCCCGCTGCTCGCGCGGGGCATCCGATACTACCCGGTTCGCCTCGAGTAGATCCGCCAGCGGAACATCCGGCAGGGGCTTCCGTTCCCCGCCCAGGATGATCGGCATGTAGGCGTTTACACAAGCGGCGGTCAGTTCCTTGGCCCGGTCAAGATTCATGATTCGTGTTCCTTGGTTGGGATACTTCGGTCAATACCACGCAAAAGCTGCCGTTGACCATGCGATACACTCGCCAATTTAGCACGCCTCCGCATTGTGGACACCACGTCGGCGCCGCCAGATCGACTTGCCCCATGCAGTTCAGCGCGGCCCGTGGACGCAGGATTGCGCCGCAAATACACTCGGCCCGAAACTCTTTCATCCCGTCAAATTCCACGCGTCACCTCCCCCGTCGCCGTTTTGATTGCGCACCCCAGGTACTCAGCGGTTGGAAACCATTCGGAAAACCGCGACCGCAGCGAGTCTGCCGTTTCGACGGCCGTCGTTGACCACTTGACCGATTTAACCATTCCGCATTGTACCCGGTACCAAACTACTCCGGTACACGCCGATTCGCGATCCAGAACCGATGCGTCCCCGACGTGGTGGACTGGGTGGTTTTCGGGCATGTGACATTGGCGGCATTCTTCCCATCCGTGGCGGGTCGTGAACGGTTGGTATGCGTGCGGGTTCATGCGGCCTCCTCCGGGTTGGGCAGTCTATTCCTTCCGGCGATTTCGTTGAACCGGTCTAACAGGTCTTGCCGCTTGAACTCCAGATGTAGGTTGCCGTTTTTGCAACAGCGGAAGACGAAATAAACGGTTTCCCCGCGGCCCTCGGGCCCACATGACCGGATGGCCTCCCCGAGCGGCCCGTAATGGCCTGGGGGAATTCCGCAACCGTCCAGCGCGTGAAAGATCCGGTCCAGCGCGGTGACATGGGACTCGTTGTGATAGCGCGGCCTCCAGCGGTTCCATTCCCGCTCGACCATCCACGGCCGAATCACCCTGCGATTGAGACGAAATTCCGAGTTTCGCTTGTAGTTCGCGTATGACTTTCTCGGCTTCCACCAGTCGTATTCTTCGGTGATGGCCTCCTGCAAAAATTCGTCCGCAGACTGGACCATTCCCGAAAGCACGTCGTAGATGGTGTCCTCGTCGATCTCCGGCAGATCCGGCGGTTGCTCGCCGTAGCCGAGCCGACGGCGGTCCGGGTGCAGCGCTTCGTCCAATTCGGCCTGCCGTGTGCTGGACATGATTTTGCGGATACCCAGCTTTTCTACCAGGGCGGACCACGCCCGCCGCTTCATGTAGTCGGAAATCCGGTCGGCGGCTTCCACCCCCGGCTTCATTCGCTCACCGCCTACCTGCAAATCGATGTTGAACGCGTAGGCTTCGTCGAAAGCCGCGTTCATCGCTTCGCATTCGTCGGCCAATTCTACCAGCACGCGGCGGATTCTCGCGATGGATCGCCTGTAGACCGCGGCCATTTTGGTGGCCGAGGTGTATTCGATAAGCTCCGGCATTACGTCAGCCCCGCGATTTCAAAAAAATGCAACGAACACGCGTCGTAAGATGCCGCGCAAATCAGGTTTCCGTTATCGGCTTCCCCGATGACGACCACCGTCTTGTTGGTGTAGTGGTCCGTAACGCATTGGTCGCGCAACGTTGCCCGGATAAACTCCGGACCGCCCGATGATCGCACCTTAAACGACTTGACCAGCGTTGCACCATCCGGAAGCGAAAGCCCGTCGTGAAGATCGCAAATCACATCCCCGTAATTCATGGCCTTACTCCGATGGAACGAATTCAAAATACAGAACGGCCCCGTTGCGGTTTTCCGACCGTAGTTGAGCCACCCCACCAATTCCCCACTCGGAAAACGAGCCCCCGCTGAACAGATCACCGCCGGAAACTTGATCCCCGCCATCGCTAAGCATGGCGGCCAGCTTACTGCCCCACGTCAGCCGGTCCACCTCAACCCATCCGCTTTTTTTCATCGGTACAGCCTCCAGTTTGTTTTTCGGAACCGCTCAATGGATTTGCGGTCTTCCTCCGCTTCCACCTTGCGTTCATACGGTCCCATTGCGTCAACCGGGATGTTCCGGCTGTCGTCTGTCAGGTCCCGTGGTTCTACCGGCAGGCCGGACCCGGTAATCCACCAGGCCCCGGCCCGCCGGACGATCCGCAGCATTGCCCCCATCACTCGGCCTTCACGATTGGCAAATGCGGCATGTACTCGTCATCTACGTTGACGGCCAGCCATACTCCGGGGGTCCGCGTCTCGTAATCCAAGCAATACTTACTCCCGGAAAATTCAATAAGCGGTGGCACAAACGGCACATCGCCGACAATGCGAAACGCCATCATTCCACCGACTTGCGGAATTGCAGTCACTTTCATGGCTCGCTCCAAATGGTAATGCGTCGCGGACCTGAACTTCCGTCATGCGGCCTCGCGGCCCTCCTCCGGCCGCAGGGCGAACCCCACCGACTGGCCGCGATACTTGCCGCGAGTGCGGATGCAAACCGCGGTCTCCCGCCCGTTCGGCCACCAATCCTGCAGGACCAGGACAAACGGGTTGCCAATGTCTTGGTAAATGAGGGTCTGGGTTAGCCCGTGGACGGCGAGCCGATCCAGCGCGTCCGATAACCGCATCTCATTGCGGGCGGTAAGGGTGGTCGTGCGCGGTTCGCCGTGTCGCATGTAGGTCAGTTTGCGGGTCGTCATGTTTCGTGCTCCGGTTGGCGGTTGGTTGTGTCTTACATTAGGTTATTCGCCACCGGTGCGCCGATATTGGAAGCGTACCAGAAAAATCCGGCCAAAATCCGGACCGATCCGGCCAATCGCAAAATAGCCGGCCCCCGAGCCGATGCTCCCCCGGACTGCATCGGGTCAGGGGGAGTTTCTTCGGAGCGGCTGGGGACCGGCCCCGCCACGGACAGCCCGCCGTCAGTTGCCGCCGTAGAGCGCCGTCCTTGCAATGCGTCCCAGTTCCGCATCCTGGCGTTCGCGTTCCCGGCGCTCGGCTTCCCATTCCCGACGGACCGCCGCTTCTCCCGCCTGGCGTCCTCGGCTGTAGGCTTGCCGTTTGGCTTCCGCGATGACTTCCTCCATTTTGCTCGCCCGATACCGATAGGACAGCTCGTGTAGCCGCCGCGCCCACCTGGCCAGCCAATGAACGCCGACCGGGTACGCGTAGACGGACCAGGTAAACCAGTCCTCGTATGCGACCCGATAAAACCGGGGAATTCGTTCCCCGTGGTAGATGATCCGCTCGCGCAGTAATCTCATATCGGCAGACTCCCGCCAAACTTGTCCTGTTCGATCCGCTCCAGCAGGTCCCAGCACGCCGCGTCCAATGCGCGGGCATCGGCCTCGGTCATCAGGTCCCCGATAGACCAGACCGAGCCGGGTTCTTCGCCCATCTCCATCAGCGCGTTCAGCTTGCCCACCGCCTCTTTGGCGGATTCCAGGCTGGCGGCAATCGGATCGCAAGGAACTTGGCCCGCTCCGCCGCCCACCATGTACTTCGGTTGCGTTTCCATCTTCATCCCTCCGCGTCGGGCAATCGCCCTCCGTCTCTTGTGGCTTCGTGCATGCACTCCAAACAATAGGCGGCCCGATTGTGAACCGCCCAGACTTCCTTGGCGTCCCGGTTGCGGGCGTTGGCCCCGCAGTCCCGGCAACGTACTTCCGAGACCGGTGCTATGCGGTCCGGGTCCGCTGTGAGCTGGCCGCAGGTGATGTAACGGATGGTCATTGGTCATTTCCCTCCGCCTTGTCAATGGCGTCTTCCAGCATCAACCCGATCAGCGCGGTGCTATGGGCCACCCCGTGAAGGTCGCATAACTTGGCGTTCATGGCGATCACCTCTTTTAAGGCGGCCTTGCACGCTTCCAGTAGATCCGGCGCCGCGGCGATCAGCCGGGCGTTGGCGGTTCCTTCGTCGCATCTTGAGATAACTAAGTCCGCTACAAAACATGACGGTCCACGGTTCCCGCCAATGTAAAGCCATCGCTGTCCTACGCGGTCGTAATCGGTAGCATGCGCCAAGTAGAGCGGATTCCGTGGCGGGAGCGTTGTCCACGGTCCCGGTGTGTGATTCACTGCCATTTGGTTATTCCCTCCCGTAGATCAGCGCGGCCATTACAGCCATGCCAGGGTTTCGATTTCAATCATGTCAACTTGCGGTTCGGCGGGGGGCGGGAACCGGATAATTTCCGGTTCCGGGGTCGCCTCGTCCGGCTGCTCGTCAACCGCGTACACCTCATTCCCAAGATCCATGAACGCGCACAGGGCGGCCCGCTCAAAGCCGCGTTCGTTTCGGGATAAGTACGGGCACCGCCAGTTGTTCGGAGCGTCGCGGCGGGTAAGGTGAAATGTCTCCTGGTCGTCCCATTGTCCGGGCCAAACGAGCAGGTTCAGCCCTTCCACCGGTTCGGCGCTGTTGCCTTCCTGGCGGGCCGCCGCTTCGCGGATGGCATTGACCAGCGGCATGGCCCACGCCTTGGCAACGCCCTCGGTCAACCCGATGTCCGTGTAGGTATTGCCGCCGTTCAGGATTTCGCCGGTTACCCGGCAGCGGTGAATCCGCTCCACGTTGCTAGACACCCATTCCCGGATCGCCGAGTAATCGACGGCGGGATCGGCGATAGTCACATTGACCGTTCGCCCCATGGAGTAGCGTTCCATGCGAATGCGGACTTGGCGAGCGTTGTAGCCCAAATCGGCTTTCAATGCCGCGCGAATGCTTTTCCCGTCGGAAATGTCAATCCTACGTTCCATGATACGTGCTCCCGTGGTTGTGTGTCGTCTACCAGTTATTCGCCAGCAGGCCGGTGATATTGCCAAAATACCACCGGCGAGCGGGCTACCCCTCGTAACCCATCCAGAATTCGACGCCCTTGCTGCGGGCGACGAAGTTGCGGCGCAGTGAGTTGTAGTTGGGGCGGCGGGCGGTCCCGACCGCTCGCCGAGCGGCTTCAATGGCCGCGTCGACCGTGGGGTAAACCGCGTCGTGAATTTGGTCGGAATTGGTGTCGGTGATAATCAGGCGAATGGACATGGCTTTCTCCGATGGTTGGGTAGTTGTCATCTACTAGGTTATTCGCCAGCGGGCCGGTGATATTGGCCCGATATCGGAATTTTCTGCCGAATTCAAGCGGCCTCCTCTGACTTCCGCGCTGGGGCGCAAATCAGGTAGGCCCCGTGCTCCAGGCGTTCCCTGGTCCAACTGCGGCCCAAATCCGCCCGGATTCGCAGCATGGTTTCTCGGGTGGCTTCCTCGTCAAACCGCCCGGCAGAATCCAAACAATGGACGACCACCTGCAGGCGGTAATCGTCGCCCAAATGGACCTGGAAGTCGCGGACGGATACTCCGAGGCGGTTGATTCGCTGGGCTAACTCGAGGCGTGTCATGGTCGGCTCCTTGGTTTGGGGTGCGTGCGTCATCTGATAGGTTATTCGGCCCTCCGTGGCCGATATTGGCGGAAAATCAGAAAGAACCGGCGGGAATGCCGAACGAGCGAAGCAGGCGGCATTCCGCGGCCCCGGTCCACTCGTCCTCCTTCTGCCGGTAAAGTTCCACCTCGCCGACGTTCGGGTGTGATTCCCGGACGACCGCCTCGCAATACTGCTCAGCCGTGTGGCGGTTGGTGAACTGGCGGATATAGGTTCCGCCGCCGTAAACGCGATAGGTGGTCATGATTCGGCTCCCGTGGTTAGTGGTCGGTTGTGTCATCAATAGGTTATTCGCCGCCCACCTTCCGATATTGCCGCCGTATCGGAAATTTTCCAAAAAAGAAAGCCCGGTTGCCAACGTTCCGCAACCGGGCCCCGAATTTACCTAGTTGCCGCATTGCTGCGGCTCAGTCATGACCCACCTCCCCGCCTGCTCAGCAAAAAACAGCCAGCCCGTTTTCCGGGCGAAACCCGCTGGAGGAAACACGTATCCTACCCTCGGTTATTCGGGCCGTCCAGCCTGATATCGGCGAAAAATCACACCGGTTCCATCGGCACCGGCATCAGGAATTGAGCCGCCGGGGCCAGCACGACATCCCGGCACCGGTCCAGGTGAAACTGCCGGGGATGTTCCCGGCTCAAACAAAGCCCGAGGAACCGCTCCCCATCCAACCAACGGATCGGCGAGACAACCCTCCGCGTGGCCACCCCGTTCCTATCCGCGTAATCGAACGTGACGACGTGGTTATCCGGGTCCTGCATGGCCCGGACGATTAGCCGCTGATCCGGCGTAAGTGGTCCGCGTAACATGGCCGATTATCCTCCCCTACCGGTTGCCCCGCTGCCTTGCCCGCATGTCCGCCGCGATGGCTTCCAGGTCATCCGCCGTCCAGACGGTCTCTTCGCCGTGGCGCAGAAAAATCGTTTCCGATTCCAGCGCGTTGTACTGTTTGGAGTACAGCTCCGCGCCTGGACCGCACCTGTAGACAACTCCGGGCCGCAATTCCTCACCATCTGAAACCGGCGAAATTATGCCGGCGGCTTCCATGTATTCGCGCAGCGCCTTCCACCCGTCCGGCGTCATTTCCAGCTCAAACATTATGCTCATTCCTCAACCGCCACCCCATAATGTTCCGCGCCCATGCGGATTATCAACCGCACCACATCCGTCATACGGTCCAATTCGGTTAGCTCCTGGATTTCCTCGAGTGCCTGCAATTCCCGTGAATTGAGGCGGATATTCTGGGCAACCCCCTCCGTCCAGACTCCCGGCTGTGCCGCCCGCGTGAATCGGCGGTAGGCATTCGGCGACTTTTCCAGCCACCGCTGGACCAGCCGAATACAGTGGGCGAAGGCATCGGTCATGGTTTCGACCCAAACCGCTTCCGGTAATTTCTCCAGCAAAATCCGGTCGTCTGGGTCCAAGTACACGATGCGGACGATGGTCCGCCGCGTCGGGCTAGGCTTTCTGCTCACATCTCCCCCAATCGGTATCTATTCGGTCTTGGCGTCGGGATGCCACGCTTCCCGCTTATTCCAAGATACCGAATCACTTGGGGGTGTTGCAATATCAGGAGGCTGGGCAAGGGGCAACTCGGGGCTTGCGCGCCCGCGTTGCCATCGGTCCGTTCGCTGTCTGCCTCGCCCGAGCTATGCTCGATGACTCCCGCGAACCGGCCCGGTCGGTCACCGATTGGCTACGGATCCCGCCGGCCGTCCGTCATGTTCGCAGGCCGGCACGGACCGGCCACCGGTGATTTCTTTTGTTACCGCAATATCAGCCAATAGCGGCGAAAGTGACCCACTCGGCCGCAGTCCCGCAACCGTCCTCCCTTGGGAAACATCCGCTTGGCGAACTCCACCAGGGTTTCCCCCGGCTCGGCAAAGTCGCCGTCATAGGTTCGTAACAGCCCCGCCTCGGTCTCCATGATGGCGTCCACGGCTTCCGGGTGGCGCCTGCCGAGGTCTTGCTCTTTCCACGTCGGACCGCTTGGCCGCGGCTTGGATTGATCGATCGGAGGCCGGCATTGTTCCGGGTGATAATGTGCCCATGCGCGGCCTATCGCTTGAGACCGTTTTCGGGTGTATTTTGCCGCTCGGCTCGGACTCATCGTCGTTGTTCCTACCAGTCGCATAGCCGTTTCTCCCCGTAGATCGTGTCGTGTTGTCTACGGGGTTATTCGGCGAGAGCGGGCCGATATTGGCGGCATATCACAATTTTCAGAAATAACTTCCGGTCATTCGTCCGGGTCCTTTACCATTTCCGCTTGAACGTGCTCGGAGTTCAGGTACCGGCCCAGATCGGTGTAGAGCCGGCTATTTGCCGCATGCAGCCAATACAGGTACTCCAGCGGAACGTCCTTTATTTTGCGTCCTCGGTACTGACCGAAGTCCAGGGTTTGCTGGTCGAACCGCCGCGCCTCTTCGCGGGCCATCGGCGGCGGCTTGACCGGCACCGTTGGGGCTGTTGTTTCTTCTGAGTGGCCCGCCCGTTCCGCGGCCATCACTTCCACCACGGTCCAAAATCGGCGGAGGTTTAATCGGCCTTCCCTGACGAGGGATTCCCCCAACTCAATTAGCTCCTCGGCGGATTTGCGGACCGCGATATTAGCCTCGATGCTCATGCGTCGCCCCCAGATAAGCGGCCATCAGCCGGGCAAGCGGGGATGGTCCCCGTGTGCTTGCCCGGTCGATAGCCTCAGCGCATCGAAAAGGTTGTCCACTTCATACCGGGTTATTCGCCCGGTCGCCGCCGATATTGTCGCAATTTCGGCTACGTCAGCGGATACATCAGCAGGTCAAACCCGGCCTCAATATCCGCGTTGTCCCCCGCCACTTCCGCCGAGACCCACAAATCCGTCTTGGCCGCTACGCTGATCGGCACTCCGAACGTCTGTTCTGCGGCCCGCTCGCCGCCGGACTCCAGGGCTAGTACATGCTTGACCAGCTTGGCCGCGCCGTAGGGCCGCTCGTACAGTATCACGTTGGCCTTCACATCCGTCGCGTGGAGAAGCCGCGCGTGAAAGTTGACCACCGACCCCTCATAATCCGCCGGTACGCTGTAGACCGCCTGCAAACTGTTGTTTTCGCCCGCCACGATGTAGGCCAACGTTGCCCCGCCGCTTGCCACCCGGACCGTGATATTTCCGTCTGTGATCCCCCGCCCGCCCACGGTTGCAACTTTGGCCTCGAGCACCCGGATATAGGTGTTTGCCAGAGCCACCGCGTTGACGCCGTTCAGGTTCACCGTCTCCGATTGGATGGCCCAGTTCGCATCCAACCCGGTCACCGTCAGCGTCCGCGCCCCGGTGCCGGCTACGTTGTCGTTGGTGCTGCTGCTGATTGCCTCGACCGATGCCGCAGCGGTCAACCAACCCGTGTACGATCCGCCGCCGGCCCATACGTCTTCATCCCCGCCGATGTAGTAATAGCCGCTCGGGGTCTGGTCGTCGATGTCCCGGTTCCGGCCCACTACGTTCCGGTGGGTGAGCTTTCGGGGAACTTCGCCGTTAAAAATGAGCCGATAGGGGGTAACCGTCATGCTTTAGCTCCGGTGCGCGGGCGGTGGGGTTTCGGTGGGATCTCTACCTGTTTCGGCGGCTCGCCGCAAGCCATGCCCCCCCTGCAGCCATCCCAGCATCCACGACAAAAACCGAATATCCCACAGCTCGCTGGCTTCTACCCACCTTTGCCCCGCCGAGGTGTATTCGTTAGGCTTTCGCACATACAGCCGCTTCGGCTTCCGCGGCGGATTGTCGCCGGTTTCCTCGATGTATTGTTTAGACCATTCCTCTAGGTTGGCCATGTTTTGCCGCCTCGCTCGTTCGTTATCCATAGATACCAGCATCCGCGGCACGGGCATGGGCCACCGCGTTTTCGATGGTCTCGGCGAGACTTTCTCCATCGTACTCGCCGCCACAGACAGCATCTCCCGATGGATCGTACAACACAGCCACTCCTGCGCCTTTTTCGATGCTGATGACGATTTCTCAATCCGTATCTGTCATTACGGTCCGATCGGTCATATTTTACCTCCGGTTATCCGTCACGAAGCCAAGTCCACGGCGCAGCAACCAATCCGTCACGAATGCGAAACTCCGGCGGAATCTTTGGCAATTCGGCCAGCTCCACTTCGACAATAACGCCCGATTCTGGTATCTGTTCGATGACGTATTGCGAATTAGCGACCGTCCCCTGGAATCGATGCCATTTGCCGTCCACGGCACGCTCCAGTTGTACCACGGTCCCCGGCGGCAGCACGTCGCACATCATTTGCCGCAACTCCAACATCGCATCCACCGCCACAATGGCCTTGCGCCGCAGTTTGATCGCGCTGTAGCTCATAATCGGATAACCTCGAATGCACCCGAGCCGATGGAAGCGGTTGCGGCAGTGGCTCGCTCACTGCCGGCCGATTGATTCTCGGCCGTTAAATGCCTCGGAATCCCGTCAATCGTTTATGCGCGTTGCCGAGCCATTCTGTCAGTCGGCGGCACTGTATCGCCGTCACTTCCACCCCGTCGCAGAACAGCCGCGTCGTTCCGTCGTCGTCCTCGATGGAAAACTCTACCCGCGATGGTAGTTGCGAACCGGCGTGTTCGGTAAGTTCAAAACAGTCTCGCGTATTACGTGTGATTGCTGTCATAAGATGTAACCACGGCTGCACCCGAGCGGCGATTGGGCGCGGTTTCAATTGGTTCATTACTTGTCGCCGCCGGGTGATTCTCGGGCATCCGGCTCAATCGTCATCAATCCCCAACGCTTCACGGGCCACGGATCGCAAACGGTACGTCGCCCGCTGATGCACGTATTCGGCTTGCGAGTCCGCTGGAGGAATGCGGCTTCCTGCGATCGTCTCCAATGCCTTGCGCAATGTGTCTCGCTCCCGTCTCGCACGATCGCGGCTCGATTGCAGTCTCGCGATCTCTGCTTCTGGCGATCCATCGTAGTCGGGATTGCGCCCGCATGGCTGATCGCCAGATAACAACGGCGATGAACCGCAGTCGAATTTGTCCTCTTCGTTCGCTTCGCTCATTTCGACTCTTCTCCTTCGCCGCGGTTATCGCGGACGTTATCCGGCAGACGGAACGGACACGGCCACGGAATCCGCACGCTGTTCTGTCAGCATGGCTGTCTTCATTCTCCGCCGGCACTTGCGGCAGATCCTCGGCGGCACGTCCTTCTGCGTTTCGTCAGTGGACGCCCAAATCAACGATTCGCAAAGCGTATACACGAGCCCATCGCCGCAACCTGCTACGGCGTGGCCGATTCCTCTGTCAACGTACCATCGTGGGATGTCTTGGATTGTGACCATGCCGGATAACCACGAATGCACGCGAGCCAGTGGAAGCGGTTGCGGCAGTGGCTCGCTCACTGCCGGCCGCGTGATTCTCGGGCGTCACCATGTCATCCAAGCCGTCGGCTCCGTGAGCGGTGTCCCCGCCACGGTCACCGATGGGTCCGGGATGGTGTCCGGTTTTGTCGGGCTGGATTCCGGCACCCAGTCCTGACGCAACGGTTGCCGGATAATTTCCCACGCCCCGGAACGGTCCATCCGATCCAGCGCCCCGGTTGTCAACACGTCTCCGACGCGCAATACCAAATCGTTATGGCGAGCGGTGCCGATGCCAACGATTTTCCAGTCGCCGCTACTCATGCGGCGGACAGTCAATGTCCGGTTTTTCATGTCCGCGGTTCCCGCAGAAAAAGGAAGCCGGGCCGCGGCTGGAATTCCGCGACCCGGCCAAGTGCCCTATCCCTAACAATGCGTCTCAGGCCGTTCCACACCGCCTTTCACGGATGACGACCGGCCGCGCCCGATCTCGTGCTCCAAGTTAACGGCCCAGGACCGCAAGGCGCGGTCTGTAGTGCGTGCCACCGACTCCGCCCAGAGGAGCACTCGGCACCAGTCCCGAGCCAACGATTTGCAGATCCACCGGCCTACGAACCGGTGCTGCGTCCCGTTGATGTAGCGGATCGACCGGGCAAGCACCCGGAATGAATCCGCCGCGTTTTGTACGTCCGCCGCAATGTACGCCCACATTATGCCGCCCTCCACGTCCTGATATTGTGCCACAATCAGGACGGCGCGTCAATTGGCCTGCTAATCCCGTTTCTTAGTCCCAAAGGTGTCCCCGGCGGATGGCCCAGTCAGCCACCGCGTCCTCTTCGGCCAGTCCGGCGGGTTCCGCGTCCAGGACCCCCCGCAGGTATTCGGAATACTGCAGGCAGGTCCGGACTTCGTTGACCGCGGCGGCCAGCGCCGCCCGGTTGCCGAATTCCCCCGCGATCCGCGTTTCAATCCTTTTGGCGGATTCCGTAGTCATCGTTTCGTCTCCCGTGGTGGTTGGTGTCGTTGTCTACTAGTTATTCGCCGGGGGCTTGCCGATATTAGCACAATACCAGAAATTCCGGAAAAAGATTGGCCGCAAGTAGAAGGACCTCCCGGCCGTGGCTCCGGGAGGTCCTGGGGAGGGCGGCCGAGGGGACGGGCTCGGCCACCGGCGGCAAAACGCGAGTGGGCGGGTAGCGGGGCGGCGATCCAAACACGGCGCCCCGGATCAGCGGAAAACATGCCGGGCCGCGCGGGTGAGCGGGAAGGAGACACGGGCGTGCTGTGCTCCGAAAATACTCGCCGGGATCTCTACCCCGTAGGTCCCGTTTCGGCAACCCCGCAGGCTCATGCGTAGCGATAGCCGCACTCGAGCAGCAACGCCTCGCCGCCCTCGGTCCGGATCAGCGGGCAACCGTTGACGATGGCCAACACCTGGAACTCCGACCCTTCTACGCAACAGTGAATCGCGTCGGCCAAATGCCAGATGGTTTGCTTCAGCATGACCGTGTTGCGGGCACCCGGAATCTCTACCTGCCCTGGATCGAATTCTGACAAAGCGAGACCTTCCTGTCCTTCGGCCTCGTGTAGCGCCATTGCCGCCAATTGCGTCCGGCGAGCCAAAACGGCATGCTCACCGCGTAGCTTGATGGCTTTATGCCGAGCGTCCGCCAGCCGTTGCAAGCGGCAGGAAACGCTGCTCGGCGTTTTTTCGCTTTTTGCGTCGGCGGCAACTAACCGAAGCAACGCCGCGCTTAGCCGCTCGTGGTAAACGTACCCACGTTTGACGATGGCGTCGTAGGCCGCGCCGGCCGAGTCAATGCCGTCTTCTATGCACCGTTGCGTGATCCGTTCATCCAGCCCAGGAATGGGCCATACATGCCGCCAGCTAGTTGCATCGGTTTGCATTCCGTTTCTCCCGCCTTAAAATGCCTTATGTGAAATCGTGGTTGACCGGCTCGTGCTGCCAACCGCCTCCCTCCGCTTTCTTCAGCCGCCGCGCGACCGTGAACCGGTACCACCAGAACACGCTGGCCGCGATGCGGATTTTCGCCTGCTGGGCGTGCAGGTCCGGTCGCCCGCCCTTCACGTCGATCAGCTCGATTGTATGGTCGGATCGCAAAACCTGAAAGTCCGGCGTCCACGTCACCGACCGCCCTTTTTCGCCGTCGGGTGGTCTGGATAGGACCAGAGTAAGGTTTTCAAACCCGTACTCGATGATCTCCCCGCAGAGCTTTAGCTTGCCGAGATATTCCGCGTAGGCTCGCTCGGTCGAGTTCATCCGGCCGCGAACATGGCCGGGATGGTTGCGGCGGGCCTTGGCCAACTTCGGCCAGGTTTTTCCCGTGATGATTCGGTATGTCACGCCGCCCCCCGATGCGCAAGCAAAACCAGCGAAAACAATGGCCACGCTGCGCCGGCCGCCGCGGATGTTGCCACCCTCCCGCCTGCCGATCTCGCAACACCAGCAACCATGAACCCTACCGCGGCATAGTAAGCTACCCCCGCGGCCAAAAATACAATCTCCGGCATCCGTTCCCCCTTTCTAATTTGAAAAAACCGTTGACACGTTAGGTCACGCCCCGACGGCTACCGGTACATTTCGCAAACCGAGGCTGCGGATATTCCGGTTGCTGCCGAGCCGCGATGCCAATTGTTTCAGCGCAGTTTCTTCCAACTGGCGGACGCGCTCTTTTGATACGCCCAGCTCATTCCCGATTTCCTGCAGCGTTCCGCCTTCCACTCGGCTCAACAGTACATGCCGGCGGCGGCGGTCCAAACACCGCATGGCAAGGCGCATTTTGCCGATTTCTTCCCGCCTCGCGGCGATAGCGTCCGGCGTTTTTTCGTCGTCGCATGACAACTCGTCGCGATGATTGGAGCACAGGCTAACAGACTGCTTGGCCGCGTCTTTTCGCTCGGCAAGCAACCGCTCCCGCTGCGGAGAATCCTGTTTCGGGCTGGCGTCCGGAATCCGAAACACCCGCCACACATTGGACCGCGTGTATTCCTGGACCCTCGCGCGGATCCAATACGTGGCATAGGTGGAGAAGTACACAGGCCGCGAAAGATCGAAGCGGTCGATGGCTTCGCCCAACCCTGTGACGCCCTCCTGGAATGCGTCCTCCCAGTGCGACGGATCGTGCATTTGTTTCGTGACCTGGGATAAAACCAACCGCAGGCTTGTCAGGATAAGCCGGTCGCGGGCCGCCTGGTCCCCGGCTTGCGCCTTACCGATTAGCTCACGCTGTTCATCCGGTGGCAGCGGCTTATTGTCTGCGACGATTTTTTCCAGCTCCCAGTCAATCATACGTTTCCTTTCACGTTGGCAACGATTCGGCCTTTGGCGTTGAGCGCTTCGATGTCCCGCCGATCCGCGCGGCCATAAAACCGCTTGCAGTCCGCGCAGTACAGCGGGACCCGTTCCGCGCTGGTTGCCGGCGGGTACCGGACTTGCAACCGCTCACCATGGCCGGTACATGATGTTTCCGCCATAACAGATCACCTCGTAGAATACGCCGAGCATTTTGAGCTTGTCGTCGTTGTCGAATTCCAGCAGCGGGTCCTCTACCCACGTCTGTAATGCCGCGGGTAGTTCGTGTAGATACTCGGAGTCGCAACGGGCCGCGTAAACGTGGTCGTTGCGAATTGTGTAGGCCCAGCGAAGCGTCACGCCGATACCACCAGCTCTTCCCCGGTTTCGTACAGCAGAACCCGCAACGGGCTGCTGCCCCGTTCCGACACCTGCGCGGTCACCACCGTAATGCCGTACATGACGGCGATGTCGTTGACCATGTTGCGTGCGGCGCCGTCGAGCGCGGCCCAGTCTTCCTGCCGAATAATCATCAGGCGCGTACCGTCGCCGGTTTGTTCGGAGACCCGCTTGGCGCCGATCTCCGCGCCGACGCGGGCCCGTTGCCCCGGCGACAACCGCGCAAACGGCTCGGTCCGCCCGTCCTCGTGCTGGTAGATCAGACGCCCCGCTTCCACCCGCAGGTTGTCAAACCGGACCGCCTTGCTGAGGATGTCGTCCACCCCGTCGCACGCCTCTTGTAGCCGCTTGGCCCAGCGGCGGTGCTTCTCGGCTTCCTGCTTGTGCTTGTCGGCTTCTTCCAGTTTTCGTAACGCCTCGCGGACCTTGACGCCCGTTTCCACGGCGTCGTCCGCTTCTGCCTTGGCCCGCCGTGCCGCTTCCATTTCTTCCGGTGGTACCGGGGCCGGCAGTTCGGTTTCCGCTTGGCCGCTCAGCTCGGTGATAAGCCGCTCGTGGTCCTGCGCCAGCTTCAGTGATTGCTCCGCGTTTTCCACGGCGTTGGCTTGGTTGGTCCGCCTACTGACGGCTTGCTGCTCTTCGGCTTCGGCGGCTTTCAGTTCCGCCCGCAACCGTTCCACGCGTTCGTGGCATTCGGCTACCGCGGCCTCTTTGGCGGCCAGGTTGTCCTGTTCCGCCTGCAGCTTGGCCGCGGCCTCTTCGGCAGAAGGCCCGTCGTATTGCCCGCCTTTCTCGCGGAGTTCGGCCTTGGCCTTCTCGCGGGCTTCGCGTGCCGCCTTGGCGTTGCGGTCCTGTTCCTCGAGCCGGGATAGGTTGCTCACGGCTTCCGCGTGAATCCGCTGGATTTCCGCCCGTTCGTGCAAAGCCGACACGTCAACACCTTCGGCGGCGGATTCGCAACCCGCCGCGCTATCGCTTGACTTGTCGGCCAACTTGGTCAGCCGCCGGATTTCTGCTTGCAACTCCCGCTTGACCTTGCCGGCTTGCTGTACCGGGTCGGCCAATTCGCGAGCCGATTCGATGCTCACCGGCTCGTGGCCGTTGTCCGATGGCGGCAACAATCCGGCGAATTGCTCGAACGGAATCTGTACCCCGGACAATTGAATCAAAGCCTTGATTCTCGCCCGGTCCGCCGCCTCCTCATCGTCAAACCCCGGATCGACCAGCGACCCCAGGTCGTAGCGGTCCTCGAGATGAACAATGCCGGTTTCTTCCGGGGCCGCGCCGTAGCGGCTGATCCGCTTGGCGTACCGGATGCCCCCGCCAGCCCAGTCCACTTCGGCCCGCATGGCGCCATCTCGTACCGGCAGAGTGCCGGATTTGCCGAGCCGCATGGCCGCGGCGTTCAAAGTGGTCGATTTGCCGGTCCCGTTGCCGCCCTCGAGGATAACCACGCCGCCGTCATCCAAAACCGGAACACGGAACAACGTGATCGGTCCGCCGTCCTTTATTGTGATGACGCTACTGTATTCGTGCTCGCTCATTTTCCGTCCCCCAAAAAACAAAAGGTGCGACCGGGCCGGCTACGCTGCCAGCCTCCGCGGTATTTCGCTTCGTGACATCCCGACTACAAAGGTAATCCACGGTCACTCGTCGGTGACGGTCGCATGTGCGTCCCAATGGCCCAGCGGATACAGGATAGCCCTGGCTTTGTTGAGGCGGATCTTCATATCCGCGATTGTTTCGGCTTGCCGCTGGTTTCGCTCGCTCAGAAGCTCTACTTCGCTGAAGTGCGCGTCTCGTTCTTCGGTCGCGCGCACAAACTGCTTGTGTGTTTCCGCCAACAAACCGCGCAGGTCCACCGTGTCACGATGCAGGCAAAACGCCGCCGTGATCGCGCAAGCCAGCAGCACCAAAAGCGCCGCCACAATGTATGAAAACATCAGGTATCCTCCAGGTATTCGAACTCAATCCGCGTCACAAACTGGTCTCGGCTTCCGCCCATGTGCTCACAAAACATGGCAACAAATGCCACGCCAGCCATTCCGGGAAAGCCCTCCCTTGCCGCCTCGTTTTTGCCGTAGATGCGGTGGCCCATCAATGACAGCCGCTCGCGGCGCACGTCCATGACCCGTATCTGACAAAGCCGCTCGATCTTTTCGCCCGGCTTCAATCCCATGCACTTCACGCAAGCATTCAATACGTCGCCCGGCTTCAGAAACTTCCACCCTTTCCGCCTTGTCACCGTCTTGGTGCGGTTGCGGATCTGCTCGGTAGTGATGCTAAAGGACATGTTGCGCGGCATTACGCGGCCTCCTGCTTGGCCCGCAGTTCCGCCAACTTGCTTTCGGCGGCTTCGCGAATGCGAGGCAATTCGTCGTCCGAAATCGCGTCGTTCACCTCCGCCCGCTGTAGCATCCCCGACACCATTCGCTCGCTTGTCATGCGGCCGATTTGGCGGATAGCCTTGTCGGCCTCGGAGTGTTCCGTTTGCCGCGGCTTCGGCGCGGTGCTTACCCCTTGCGGTTCTGGTTGCGGTTCGGCTTCCGGTTTCTGCCCGTTGGGGTTTTCCTTTGGCTTTGCCGATCCTTCCGCGGGCGGTTCCGGCAATCCGTCCTGTACCGGGATGTCCGGCACAACTACCGTGGATTCGCCGAGCCGGTCCAACCAATCTGCCGAGACCGGCTCCGTATCGTTCGGTGGGGAATTGTCGCGGGGCTTGACGGTCGCCGATCCGTTGACTTTGGGCCGCCGTTGCCCGCCCCGCGATTGCTCCGTTCGGCGAATGTCGTCCAGCTCATCCGCCGTGCATAACCCCATCACCACGTCCGGAAAATGTGCCCGTGCAAGGAAAGCCGCTGCCCGGTACTTGCACCGCTGTTCGGTCATTGTTTCCCATTGGCTCGGCATCCCGTCCGCCGATTCCGCCCAGCCGTTTTTGACGGCGAGCCGCTTGGAGCATTCGCCCCGGCACTCGTTACCTTCCGAGTCCGTTGCCTTGGCGACAACGCGCAACTCGTCACCCTCGCCGGTGGTCTCGAACGTCACCCGCCCCTTGACGTGCTCCGAGCGGTTGAGCAACGCAATAAACATCTGCCCCTCCAGCCCGATTCGGCCGCTGTAGAAGTACAGCGACCGGCACATCGCAAATACGTCCACGTCCAGCAGTTGGGACAAGTGGACGGCTACCATGCACTTGTCCGGCTGCTTGTCGAATTGGGCCGGGACCGCGCCGCTGGCGGCCACGAAATCAGCCACCTTCCGTAGCCCGTCCAGGTCGTGAATCCGGAACCGGCCCGAATCGTACTGCACCCCCTCGGGCCGGTCCGCTTTAGCTTCCAATCGCTCCACCTGCATCAGTGCCATTGCCAGCGCCGCCTCGGGGTTGGCCGGCAGTAGATCCGCGCACGTTTTCTTAATGTCCATCTGATTGCCCTCCAATATCGGCGTTATGCCCGTTATTCGCAAGGGGTCCGCCGATATTGGAATAAAATTAGGCCGCCTGGCATTTTTCCGGCCAGGAGTCGTCCTCTAAGCACCGCCGCAGGTGCTCCATTGCCGCCCGTCTTCGGTTCCGCGCCCGCTCCATCACCGCGTCCCCGATCCGTTGCGGGGCCATCTTGCCGGCCTTGTCGATGACCAGCAGCACAAAATCCGGGTCTTCGGCAAACGGGGGCAGGTCCAACAATTCCCGGATGCCGGCCACGTAATGGGCATCCTGGAGCGGGTAGTCGAATTTGCGGACCGTCCACCCGAACCGCTTGATGTCCGCCGTGACCTTCAGATCCACGATGACCGGCGGGCCGCCGCTGTCCGGCACAACAAGCAGGTCCACCATCATCCGGCACCTGAGCCCGGTTGCCGGGTCCGTCCAGTAGACCGCTTTTTCCCGGATGCCCGGCAGCTCCAATAGTCTGCCGAACCGATCCCGTAGGGTCCGCGCTAGTTGCATCGCGTGGGCCTTCACGCCTTCCGGTACATCCGCAAATTCCGTGTCCACCCTTTCCGGTGCCAGTACGATGCTGTGGACCAAATCCCCGAGCCGCATGGCCGCGGATTGCTTGTCCTCCCGAGGGGATAAGCACTTATTCCGGTAGGCCAGCGGGCTTCGCATGAATACCTTTAGCATCGACTGCGACAGCGCGGTCATGTCGGCGTGGTAGGCTTCCCGCGGCGGGTCGCATAAAATAGCGGTCATGATGGCCCCCGTTCTCGTTTTCGCATCGGCATTCTTCGACCGGCTTATCGCACTTGCCACACCGAGATACCCGCCACCTTCCCGCCGCAATCAGTTCGTTTGCGTAGGCGCAGGCTGCCGGAGTTTCCGGAATAGCGTGCAGGTAGTCGCCCTCCAGATACGTCTGCCGGGTCGTGCTGATCGTATCGCCGAGTGAACACCAACGGGTCATTCGTCTTCTTCCTGATGCTGTCGGTCGATGTCATACACTTTATCGTCGAAGTGCATCGCGCACGCGGCGCCCAACGCAAACCACCCCGCGCAAAACAAAGCAAACTCCGCCGCTTGCCACGGCGAATCCATCGACTGAATAAGCTCGGTCATGAAATACCTTGCTCCTTGTCCACGTCTACCACCAAGCTTGCAAACCCGCCTACTTGCTTCAGCGACGCGCGCAAAAGCCGGCTCAGCGAATGCACTATGTCCACGAATTCAGCCCGGCGTGATTCCCGAGCCCGTACCCGTAGACGTTCATGCTGCTCGGCCAGGCTCTCCAAAAACCGCTGAGTCTTGTCTATGTCGTGGAGCATTTCGTCCACGGGGTCAACGCTGGAAACATGCGCAATCCTATCTGGTTGCATTGTCAATAACGGATTCCAGGTCAGACTCATCAACGCTTCGTATGGGATTGGAGTCGGTGGCGGTTCCGGGTACGGCATCCAACACGTCGGCAGATCGCCGGTCAGATCCTCGCCGCTTACGGCAAACCAGCAGCCATCTTCGTCGGTGTCGTCGTCGCACTTGTAGAACGCGGAAAACGCCCCGGCGTCTTCCCGCCATGCCAATATCTCGGTCCCGTCCGTCGGCGCGGTTGCGAAGTCGCGCCATTGCTGCTTTGTCATGTTTCGCCATCCTCCTTCACCGGCAGGCAAGGCTCCACGACCAACCCGGTTCTTTCCGGCCCAAAGTATTCACGTTCTGCGGTCGGAACGAGCCAACCATCTTCTGCTTGTCGCAACCGAACCAGTAGCCCGTTGTCTATGAGCCCTTGCGTATAGTCGCGCGGTTCCAGTGTCAAAACCGTGCCGCGCGAATATACCTTATCCCCGATTCGGCAACTGTTTGTTGTTACTGCGCAAAACGTCGTCATACCCTCCCCGTTTCGTCCACGGTCCCGGCATACTTCCATACCGGAGTACCGGGCGGAATTTGGCGGCCGGTATTATTGACCACCCTCCCGCCAATCATCGGGACCTCGTAGCTTTCCCCCTCCACGACCACCATGGCCGGCACACGCGCCGCAGGAGAACGTGAGACGATCTCGCGGGCCCGCTCACGGGCCATCCACTGTTCCATCAACATCGGTCTTGACCTTTCTCGCTGCCCATCGCGGCATCGGTTGCAGTCGCTCCGGGCTGCAATGCCAAACGCCGAATGGTCCGGATACCTTTACCCAGTGGTACCAGGTTCTTCCCAGCACCCGCACAGGGCCGGCGTCGTCGTGCCGGTAGGTTTGGCCAATCTGTATCTGGTCCGAGGTCACTCGGAATACTTTCTACGGTAGTCGTGTCGGGCCCGGCGGCTCGTCTCCGAACCAAGCCTCGACGCCTGCCCACACCGCGGCAATCAAGCACCCCGCGGCGATGCAAACGCCGAACGTCAACCAATCGGGCGAAAACGTCATCGGACAAGCTCCCGGTAATGCCGAGGCGCCAACACATCCACGCCAAGCCGTAGCACGGCGGCCAAAGATTCCTCCATGCTCGCCGCCTGGTCCCGCAATTGAGACCAAGTGAATCGGGCCAGCATGAAAACCCGCATCTGTTCTTCGGTCAATTCCAACTCGAGCCGGCAGGGTCCGGCTTCCGGTCGCGGTTCGGCACATTCCCACGCGTTCATGGCAGGATCTCCTAATTTGCCACGGTGGTTGAATCGGTCCTTACTTGCTTCCGGGTTATTCGGTCGGCACCTTCCGATATTGGCGAAAAACTAGCCCCCTGTTTCTGCGCAGCACCAAATCCGTGGAGTCAGATCCGGAACCGCCGGAACTTGGTGCGGGGTTCCGTCATCGGTCCACGTCGGCGCCCACCGCGGCCAGCGCTCCCGCTCAATCACGATCGGCACGGGCGGGATGGCCGTCGGGTGCCCAAACAATTCCGCCAGCTCCCGGTACAACGCCCTCGCGTCCTCGATGCTCAGCGACTTTCGGGAACCGTCCGGGTACTGGATCACGACGGCATCTACTTTGACCTTGGACATTTTCAGAATCCCTTGCTTTTGAGCGCGTGCATTGCCGCCTCGTGTCTGCGGCTGGTCACCGTGGCCGGCGGCTTGGCCGCGCCGTTACTTGCCGCCGAGGAACACGCCATCACAAACCGCTGGATCGACTCCTGGCTTGTCACCAAAGTGTCTCCGATGTAGGCGCCCTCCAGGTGGATCCTCGTGGACTTCGCCTTGCCACGCGGCTTGTGTCCTTGCAGGATCCAGCGCTTTACCGTTTCGGGGCTGCGGGAGTCCGCGCCCCGACCGGAGGGCAGCATACGGGCGGCCTGTTCCACGGTGATGGCGGTCTCGGCGGATATGTCAAACGTGTGCATTTCCTGGCGTTCTCCCCGGTGCGTTCGGCCTTTCCGGTATCTATACCACATTTGGATTCCACGTCAATAGGCACCTGCGTACCTAAGCCGGTATTTCGCCGCATGGGCAAAATTATTGCAACTTGGGTTGTCGTGGGCGTACACTACGGGTATATGGGGGCTCGGTTTTCATTTTTGGGGTGCAACGACATGCCGAGGCAAAACACGGATCACGACGAGGGGTCATTGCGGGAGCGGGCACGGATGTTCGGCCGCATCGCGGAGGAGTACGGCTTGCTGGCCGACCTCCTCCGCAAAACCAGGACGGTTCTTTCGCTGTCGCACGATGCGGCGGTGAGCACGGGCATCACCGGGGCTTGGAAGCAAATCGAGCAGGCCAAGGGCAAGCTGATCGAGGCGGAACTACTTGACCCGCTTGCCGATGCTCCACGCCCGCCGAAGCCCCGTAACAGGCGTTGACGCCAATATGGACAGGCTGTCCGCTTTTTATGTTTGCTGTCCACTTTTTACGGCGATTTACAGGGCTTTACGTTGGCTCGGCAATGGGGGCTAAGTGGTTATGCCGCAAGGGGTTAAATGCGGTTTGGCGACGGTTGGGGATGCGCTATGAGACCGCTTCGGGTGGCCGCTTCACGTCTCCGCGCAACTCTTTGCCCCGCCTGCCGCTTACGCTGTTTTCGGGGGCCGTTTTGGCAGCGGCCAAAAGTGGACAGCCTGTCCGCTTTATCTGCGAAACGGGGGCAAACACGGAGTATGGGGCATGTTTTCCACGTCTACAGCACAGCAGGTGCAATCGGGGCCAATCTATTTCCACGGCGGGCCACTACACGGGCAAGTCATCGCGGTGGACCATCACCCTCGGATCGTGATGGAATTGGACCGGCCACCCTGGCGGGCGGCCTATGAGCTAACCACCCGCACAAAGCACAATCTGAGACGGTTTGACCTGGGGTCCGGGGATTGGCAGGTGGTTTCGATGAGCGGGCCCACCATCTGGCAGGAGTATGTGACGGTGGACTAGGCCCCGGCGCTGCCGCAAAGGGTGTCACGCTTCGACGTGTTCGCCGTCTCGCGTGCAGTTAATCGTCACGGCCTGCCCCAGCGCGATGACCTGGTAGCACCTAATCCACGCTTGAGCCGTTTCGCGCTCACGGCGTGATAAATCCCCGAGCCATCCGCGGGCGTTGTCCGCAGCTTCATCGGCCGTCTCGCACTCTTCGCCCCACCCCCGAAGGTCCCACGGGCACCCGTACAGGGTTCCAAAGGCCATCCAGTATACGCGACCGATTTCTTCGTCGGGCGCCGCACATTCTTCGACGGCGGCAACAGCCGCGGCCACGCCCTCGCGCTGCGCAAGAACAAGGAAGTCATTCGCGGCCGACGCTTCCAACCCGTTCCACCATTTCGCCGCGGTCTGGCTCAATCGGTCTTCAATTTCTCGCTGTGCTTCGTGCGGTTTTAGTTCATTAGTCATCGTCTCGTCCTCCAGGTTGGCCCCCGGCGTTGCCGGGGAAAGGGTGTCAGTCGTGGTATCCGCATGCGTGCGAGTAACCCGCGATTTCGCGCCCGCCGCAGAAGTGCCATTCCCCGTCCCGAAAGTGCAGCATCGAGCCCGACCCGTCGGGCCACTGCACGTCTACCATGTGCGGGTCGTCGGTGGGGTGGATCGTGGGCCAGTCCTCGCCTTCCGTGGGCATGACCAGCAGTCGAAGCTGATTCCAGGCGTCGTAGTGTGCTTGTGCCATTGTTGATTCCTCCAGGCTAATGTTGCGGTTGCGGGTCCCTGACGGGCAGTAGCCCGTTTCGCCCGGACCCCTCCGGGCATCGTCAGAGGGTTACTCAGTGATTTCCACGGGCCGACTTGTGACAGAAAACGGCACCGCACCCATGCCGTTGATGGCAAACCAGTTGCGAGCCGCAACGATTGCCGATTCTCGCGTCGGCTGGCAATCAGCGATTCGCTCGACTTTGCCCCGTTCGAGTTCAGCGTCGGCTACCCAAACATACTCAAATCGCGTTGTCATTTCGTTTCCCCTTGTGCTTGCGGTTGTCATGTCCGTGTCCTCCAGTTCCGAAAACACTTCCCGCAACGGTTTACCTTGCGGGAAGTGTTCAAAATACCCACTCATCGTTCTCGCCTCGACAGCCGCCGTGGTTTAAGCTCGCTGCGGCTAACCCACCAGTAGTCCATCCGCACCCGGCCGTATTCCCGGACCTTGTACTGGTCTTCACCTCGAACCAGCTTGTGCTCCTCGATCACGACCTTCCGTCCGTCTCGCAATTCCCTTACGCCGTCCATCGTTCCTCCCTTTCGTGTTGCGGTTGTCATGTCCGTGTCCTTTCAATAGGTTATTCGCTGCCCATCGGCAGATATTGGCACAATTTCGGAATTCTTTCCAGCGGTTTCCCGTCCGCCCGCCTTTCTCCATGTTGACCTTTCCCGCCCGATTGGGTATATCTTACCATCAGCATCCGATATGCCGCAACCATTACCCCAGGAGGCGGGAGCCATGGCCGGAACTCCGAAATACCCGCAGAAGCCCCACTCCAGCGGACAGGCCAGAATCCGGCTCCGCGGCCGGGCCATCTACCTCGGGAAATGGGGTACCCCGGAAAGCCACGCCAAATACCACCGGGTCATCGCGGAACACCTGGCCGGCAACGAGCCGGACCTGGAACCCGATGCGGTCCTGACGGTTGCAGAGCTGGTCTCCCTATTTTACTCTTGGGCCGAAAAACGGTACCAAAAGGCCGGAACACCAACCAGCGAAATTCGCTCCTATCGGTACGCCCTGCGCCCAGTGGTTGAGATGTACTCTGGAATTCCGGCCGCCTCATTTGGGCCGCAAGCGCTGATTGCCTGCCGCCAGAAATTGGTTGAGCACGGCTACACCCGGCGCCGGGTCAACGGCCACGTCAGCCGGATCCGAAATGTCTGGCGCTGGGGGGTGGAGCGGGAGTACCTGCCGCCCGATGTGCTGATCGGCCTTCAGGCGGTCCGGGGATTGCGGCGGGAAGAAACCGACGCCCCGGAACCGCGAGATGTTCCGCCCGCGCCGCTGGAGCACGTCGAGGCTATCCGCGAATACGTCACCCCGCCGGTCTGGGCTATGATCCAGTTTCAGCTATACACCGGCTGCCGGCCGGGTGAAGCCCGGATCGTGCGGACCTGCGATGTTCGGGCCGAAGATGCTGCCGTTCCGGCTCAACTCCGCGGCCAAGTCTGGGTGTATCGTCCCGCTTCGCACAAGACCGAGCACCACGGCAAGCACCGGCTTATCCTGTGCGGGCCCCGCGCCCAGGACCTACTCACCGCCTGGATGCAACCGGCTGAACCCGAGCGGTATCTGTTTCGTCCCTGCGAGGGAAAGGGCTGGCGCCAACGACAAAAATCCGGCGGCAAGCCGAAGCGGATACGGGACCGGCATTCCAAGCTGGCCAACCGGCCCTACAAAAACTCGGGCTACTCAGATGCGGTGCGGTTCGCCTGCCAGCGGGCTGGCATACCACCCTGGACGCCAAATCAGTTACGCCACACCGCGGCTACCGAAATCCGCCGCCAGTACGGCGCCGAAATGTCCCGGATCATTCTCGGCCATTCGGATTTGCGGACCACGGAAATCTACGCGGAGCGAGACATGGAAGCTGCGGCCAAGGCAATGCTCACCTGGGGGTAACGGTAGAAACGGCCCGCCGCTTTCGCACGTCCGGGAATCGAACCCGGCCCCGGTCAGACACCAGCCTGTCCGCCCTACTCGCGACGGGTTGCTACCATCCTCCGAATTCCGGCAGCGAGTCAATCTCTGCTTGCGTTGTTTCATGCGCCTCGAGTACGATCTTGTCGCACTCGTCTGCCGGCAGACCTTCATTGGCTGCAATTTCGTTGCTGATTGTGACTCCTATTTCAAGCGGATTTATTCCCGCATGCATCCACCCGCCGCCCGCGTCCGGCCTGCTGAGTTTGTATGCTACGATCCGCTTTTGTTCTGGCTTGTCTGTCATTCGAACAAATCCCCTTGCTTCCGCGTCTCCACCGATCCCACCCCGTCCAGTAGCGCGGTACGTGCGTACTCACGCTCACACCGCGATACTGCCACGGCCCAGTAATCCTTGTCGATTTCCATTCCGATGCAGGAACGGTCTGTGCGAATGCAGGCGATAGCGGTAGTGCCGGAGCCGATACACATATCAATCACGCGAGTCCCGCGCGTATACTCTACGCATTGCCTCATAACCGCAACCGGTTTTTGCGTTGGATGACAACGCCGCCCCTTGTCCGCATTCACGACTCCTCCATGTAGGCAACGAATCATGCGGCCAAATCCGCCGTGCCTGTTCGACCATGCAAGCTCGAACGCGCTTCCAAGCATCCTATCGGCCGCTTCCGTTATTCGTTTATCCCAACAAAGCCAGCGACCCTTGTGCGGCAATAGGTGCGGAAAATTATTGGCACCCCATATTACCGCCGGCATTTGCGGCGGAAGCCACCGCATTATTCCATCCACTACCGCAAGTGATTCATCGCCTTGCAACGGTCTGTCGTCGACTCGCCCTTTTGTACTTGGCAGCGTAGACCGAAATTCGTGGTTGCTTATTCCGTAAACGGGATCCGTCACCACCGCATCCACACACCCCTCCGGCAACACCTTCAGCCCTTCCAGGCAATCGCAGTTACAAAGCACGATCCGACCGTCCGTGGATTGCCACACCGGCCCGAGGCTCTGTAGCTGCTCGATGGTGTCTGCTGGTAGAATGCTCACCGTCACAGCTCCAGCAATTGCTCAATCAGTTCCACTGCCCTTTCGATCCGTTGCCGCAAATCGTGATGTACGTTGTGAAACGACCGCGACAGACAGCTTGTTGAACACCGCCCGTCCGGCAAATGATCGCCTTTTGTCCGTCCGCAATGTGCGCACTTCGCCGCGATTCCCTGGCGATCTAATAAGCGCATTTTCGCCAACAGATCCGCGTAGTTTTGGTCAATCGAAACGGTCTTGTTTACTACGGGTGCTTGGCTCATTGTTCCTCCACCTTTTCCGCACACCACAACGCCCAAACCATCGCCCCTCGACGTTGGTTGCCACCGCATATCCGCACGGCCCGCCAAAACCGGCTAGACTCCGGCCACAGATACCCATTGACGATATGCCCGTTCGGCAACCGTACCAGCCCGCCCGTATGCACCCGTAGCCCGGACGAATGCTCATACACGGGTGCGGTTCCGGCCCGTTGCCAGCCAGGTCCTGGCCGATAAATCATGGCTTGCCCCTCCGCTGATTGTACCCCAATATCGGAAACATAATAGGGTATTCGGCAGACGGCGGCCGATATTGCCGCGGAATCAGAATTATTTTCCGCCGGTCCCGATTGCCGCCGTTCGGGCTACCCGCTCCAGTTGGTCCAATCTGGATGCCAGCATCCGCAACGCTTTGTCCCGCTCGTTGTTACGAATAGCCCATGCCACCTCGTCCCGGCAAGATCCGGGCGGATATGCCCCGCATTCTCCCTGGCAGCATTCGCGGCTTTCCTCCGCTCGTACCCGATGTTCCGGATCGGCGGGGGCAGCGGATTGTAAACCGCTCGGAGAGGGGCACCCGAAGTCCATGCGGGTCAGGTCCGGTTGCGGCCGAACATCGGCCGTGGGGCACGCGGTTCCCCTGCCGAACTCGATGTCCTTGCTGATGCTGCCCGCGACGCCCGTGGTTTGGATTTGTTCCGCCGCTTCATCTTGCCCGCCGCTCATGCCGTATCGCCCTTTTTGTAATCGTTGATGTCCTTGGCCCGCCGTTCCGCGTCCGCGAGTATGGCCAGCAATTCTTCCCGGCTATCGAACGTCCAGCGGTCCGTTTCAATTGCCCAATACCGCCCGCCGCCGCCGTCCAATGACTCCAGCGTCAGCGTGTTGCATATCCCGTCCCCGCCGCACGCGTCGCACGGCTGGGAGTAGATCAGCGTCAGCCCGTCCACCTGCGTGCCCTCGGGCAGGACGGTTTCATTGGATTCTTTCTCCGCCATGTCAGCACCCCTTCCACACCGCTTTGTAGATCAGCCCCACACAGAAAATGATAAGTGCGACATCGGCGGCCACCTTTAGCCAATCGACTAGCCCCATGCCGTTCATTCCCCGTACTCCCGCTGAATAAGTTGGTCCAGGCAGTCCCGCGCGTATTCCAGCTCGGAACGGCGCATCGGTTGCCGAGTCACGGCCTCGATGATGCGGCCCTCCAAATACGGCAATCGCCGAACCAAGTCCAGGTGTTCGTTGGCGGAAATCCCAATCGTTTCGCGGTCGCTTGGGTGGGTGCCCGCTTTATCCGGCTCGTGATAATAGTTTATCCATGATTGCCCGTCACATAGTCGGTAGACGTTTGTCGACCCGTTCTGGTCGACATCGAGATGCCCCGCTTCGGCATGCTTCACGAGCCATGCCCTGGCAGCGGTTTTTCCAATGCCGTTAATTGTTGCGAACTCCGCGCGGGTAAACGGTTTCGCCGGAACCAGCCGCCCCTCAATTTCCACGGTCATTTCGTTCATGCCGCCCCTTGCTCCTTGTAGAACCACGGGATAGTCAGAGAACCAGCCGGGCCACGAATGTCCGACCACAAATAAGCCTCAGAGGATTGCAAACCGAGATAGCCCTTGCCGTAGTGCCACGCGTCGGTGCCGCAAAGACTTGGCAACCGCCGGACCACCACGCCCGTGTAGGTGTTGTCCGTCTGCTCGTATCCACGCGGCTTGTTCGGCGTGTGCGCCCGTGTGTGAATGTGCTTGTCGCCGAGATGCCATTCCCGCCAAAATGTTTCCGCCCAGTCGCGTTTCCATTCCTGAGCCATGTTCAGAGGCAGGTCTCGTTCGGACGGGTCGTCTTTGTAGCCGCCGTGGCAAAATCCAAGCAGCACCGTTCCCCACCGAAGCCGCTTGCGGGCCCGCGGTGAGTTGTCCACCGCGATGTCTTCGCAGTCCCGGTACCGCTGCTGTAACGCGTGACCGAGATAGAACGTGGTTGTCTTGTCGTGGTTGCCCGGTACCACCACCACGTCCACCGGGGCGACGTGCGCGGCCATGTACTCGATCCCGTAGCAGACCGAATCGAAGGCGGCCATGTACGCTTTCTGCCAGCGTCCGTCGCAATCCTGGGGCGTGTCATGCGCGGTCTTCTGGCTGGCGCCCTCGGAATGTAGCAGGTCATGCCCAACAATATAGGCCACGCGTGCGATGGGCTTGCCCTGCGCCCATGCGGCCGTTTCGTGGACCGGGTGAATGTAGCGGTCCTTGGCTTCCTTGATGTCGTATCTGTCGCCGGTCTCCGGTGGCCAAGCCAGCTTGCCGAAGTGGGCATCTACAATGCTCGACTCCAGCAATAACCGCTCCCCCTTGGGTAACTTTGGCCGCTTGATCTTCGGCCATTGAACCCGATGCTTTGCCATCCGCTCCGTGATGATCCGGATGGCCTCCGCTGTAGGCTGGGGCATCCGGCGCCGGAGCGTGATGGTCATTTGCCGGTTGGTGAAGCGGCCGAACTCCGATGTCCAATCCGCCTCGGGCGCCGCCTTGTTGCCGCTGTCGCAGCGGGCCCCGGCTTGCCTGTGCTGATGGTCCGCGCCGCCCGAATATCGCCGCGCCGTCGTGCGCACCCGCCCGGTCATGTTCCATTCGTTGACCTTGACCCCGGCGATAAACCAAACCGCCGGATCGGCGCCGCACCGCCGAAAGGCTTCTTCCGGGCTTTCCGCCACGTCCGTCCCGCAGATAATCGTCCACTCGTTTTCCCGCCGGTCCTCGGACCACGCCACCCGCTCCGCTGTGCCCGCTGATGCTTTCGCCATATCAGGCCCCGCGTAAAATGGTTGTCGGTCGCAACCGCTCCACCGCCTGAATCCACGGGCGCGGAATGGTCGTTGTATGCCCCACCATGTCGTCCGCGTCCACGCAGTCCGCCTTGCGGTTCCATCCGACCGTACCGGCCAGCTTGATAGATTCTTCACTGACGGCCACAACCCACGCCGCCGTTGCGCAAGTGCCAAGCTCCGGAATTTCCGACATGGAATGCCAGCCTTGCGGGCCGTGGCAAGCGTCCAGCCAAGCGACCAGCACAATATCGCCGACCTCGATTTCTGCCAGTGTATCGGGCGGTGTGGAACTTGCATCCATAGAGGCTTGGCCTTTTCGATGCCGGGATCTCTACACGCTAGGCGGGGCTTCTGCTAGGGGGTGCCGTGCGGAGCGGAGGCAGCACCGCTTGTACTTCTTCCCGCTTCCACAGGGGCACAGATCATTGCGGTTGGGGTGCTTGCCGCCGGTGCGGTGTACCAGCCGCGGTGGTGTGGCCGGCTGCTGGCTGGCCCGCATGTTGGCGTAGGCTCGCTCGGCCATTTGCCGCGATGCGGTTTTTGCGGGTTCCTGCTCCTGCATTATCCCGCCTTCCGCTCCGGCTCCTCTTCCATGTACGGCAGCCAAAGTTGTTGATACACTTTGCATTGAAAATCCTCGAATTGCTGGACCTCGCCGGCGTTCTGTCCGTGCCGCCGGCCGATCTCCTCGAACCACCCGAACTCATAATCGTGATAGCGGGTCCGAAATTTCGGTCGGTCCAGATCGTCCCGCTTCACACCGCCGTTGCTGTCCTCCGCCAATTCCTTGTGGCATAGTTCGTGATCGACGAGGGCCACGCGTTCTTCCGCCGAATGCTCGTCCCACCATTCGGAATCAATCGTGATTTCCAGGTCCGCGCGGCCCGCCGCTCGCTCCTTTAGGTTTGTCGAGCGAATACATGCCGCGCAGCGATGGCCGCGGGACTTCAGCGCCGGCCCGCTTGGATCGCCGTTTTGGTCCGTTGGCGGATAGGCGAAGATGATGTCAACCGAAGTTCCCGCGTCCCGCTTCGGGCCGTGGTAGAGTTTCATAACGTGATCGACTAATTCCAAGGCTTCCTTGCCGCGCATGTCATTGGCGGCACCGCGGTAGGTTACGGGCACGATAGCGGTCCTTTCATGTTTTGCTTGTGCGTAGGTTCAAAACAGACACTCGTAATTCACGCCTAGCGCGAACTATTTTTGTCCACACTGGTTCCAAATGCGTGTTAGCGTATTCCCTGGTAAAGTTCGTTTGTTTTGCCAAGCGATGGTACTCCTCCTGTAATAACACCAAACGAATCGCACCGGAAACTATGCCGTCCATGTCCGGCGCTTTTGTTTCGAACGTCATATAGCGAGCCTTTGTTGACGGTCGTTGCCGGTCACAAGTTGCTCAAACCGCCGAAACCAAGACCGTCCCTTTTGTGTGCCGTAGCTGTACTCCTTCACCGGACGCGTTGTGTCGATCGAATCCGCGCCGATGTCAATGGCGTTTCTTATCCACGCTTCGCGATTACAACGTGCGAAATGAAACGGCTTGTCGTGCCGGTGTGCTAGCTCACACCAAAGTCCAGCGGTCCGCTTGAACGCGTCTGTCCCTCCCAGAAAAATCCCCTCCCAATGAAACAGCTCCCGTCGAACGCGCTCCACGCAACACCCGTCCTGCACCGCCAGAAACCACGGCCATTCACTAGGCAACTCGTCACGCCATTTCACCGCCTCTGCGAGCGTTGCAAGGCCATTGCCAACAACGTCTGGCACGACCGCAACCACCGGAGGATACACGGATCGCTCGAGTGCCGTCGCGAGTCGCCTCTTAAACTTGGCAACATCGAACGGCCTGCCTTTTACATAGCAGCTCCATGCACCGTTGTCGAATCCCCATGGTTCGTCGTCATAGCTCCATGTGGGTCCGTAGCTGGCCCACATGCGACCCCACGAATTTTTCGCAAGATACGGCATCACTTTCGACTTGCCGTTGAATTCGCCCAGCAAAACAATCATACTTCAGTCCATTGTGCAAGCTTTTCGACCGCCGCCCCTTTGGTTGTGACTATGGCGGTTGCATGATAGCGCAACCACGGAGACAGCAAATCAGACGATTTGTCGATAACGATTACAGCAATGCCAAGCGTCCAAGCGTAGAACACCTCCATTGACGTGCCGACGCTCGGCTTGGAATACATCACGACGACGAAATCGCAACTCCGGATGTCCCGCTTGTCCAAATCCACAATCTCGCGGTAGTCGATCTGCTCCTTCCCGCGATAGTCTCGCTTCATTGGATCAACAAAAACGGCAGGCAAGCCGGAGCAACGCTTGAACCATTCCCGCCATGTTGTCGCTTGGTCATCATTACATGCGTTGATAGGCCCGCACAAATAGACGCGCACAATTCACTTCCTTTCAGGATTTTGGTAAAGAGCCAGACAACAAATACGCTCCACCGACAATGCACGCGAGATACGCAAACACGCCCCCGAATACAAGCAACATTGTCGCCCACCCATCTGCGACGATCATCATGATGGCCAGCGAAACGAACGGGATGGACACCAATCCGGCGCCGACGATACGGGCCGTTAGCGGAAACCGCTTTTGATTTTTCGCCATGTCGCCAGTCCCTTTCAAAACAAGGTGGATTGCGTCCGGGTTTCCGGCTTCGGAATCCACGGCTCATCCTCGGACGAATGAATGGCCGGGTCATAGTATTTGGAAAGCACCCAGCGGATAGCCTTTTTCCCGCGGGTGGTGACTCCGCAAAGGCATGTCTTGCGGACCAGACCCCGCTCTACCAAATGCCGCCGATTGCCGCTCACAGATTGATGGTCCCGCTTGATTCGGCCCTCTATCTCTTCGTCGATTAGCCCGGCGGTTCCGGCACCTTCCAGGGCCGCGCAAATGGCCCTGTCTAGTTCGCCCTTGACGCATTGCTGCCATGCCTCGCGGCTGGTCTCTTGGTATGCGATGGTCATGCCGCCTCCATCCAAAACCGAAAGTTCCGATTGATCCACCGCCGAACCACCTGATCCACCGGCAACCAATCCACGTAAGGCATGGAGTAGTGGCCGTCAAACCATTCATGCCAGTCCGGGTCTGTAATATCCGGTTCCATTTCGCAGTCGATGTCAATGGAGTCGGCTACCCACAAGCCATCGTCCGTTGCGGACCAGCCGCCGTTCCACCCGTCGCATTGTGCCCATAGCGTAGAGCCGCATATCGGGCAGACCGCCACCGATTCCGGCACCCGAAACACCGTATCCGATGGGACAACCAGCTTGTTCAATCGGATGCGGCCCGAGCGGTCTTTCATGTAGACGGTCATTCGGCTTCAGTTCTCCCGGTACCGCGCCCAACACGCCGAGCGGCTAAGCTTCGCGTATTCATCGCTTCTGTTTCCGACCCGTTTTACGCACCATCCAAGCACCGCCAGCGGAAAGGTAAACGCCACCAAAGCCGCCGTGATAATCGCTTCGATTCCGGTTGCCACGTATTTGCCGTATGTCATCGCCGCTCCCATTGCTTGTATTCCGCGGTCCACCAACTACGAAAGCAGAACCAATGGAACGCCCCGCAATAATGGCCGATGCACGGTTTCCACCGCCATTGCGTCACGTCCAAAGCGAACGTGATACGAAAGCCTACGATTCGTTGACCGTTGTACTTGCCTCGCGGCCACCGCATAGTTCAGTCCTCGGTACCCGGCGCCAACTCCAGAAACATCGTCGGTACCCCGGCAATAATCGGCATTCCCTCGTGGTCCGCCGTAATCCGCCCGCTTGTGATAGCCAGGACGGCCTCCGCGTCATCGCGGCGGTTATCCCGAACATCCTGCTCCAACAGACCTTCGCGGCAACCGATAATCTGAACCCCGATTGACGGAATCCAGTAGCCCGCCTTGTCCTGCTCGTAGCGGATGCGGTTGAATTTCAACAATTCACCGACCTGCGGCCAGTGGTTGCGGATATTGCGTCCGTTCTTCCATACCCAATTGACCGGTTTATTGGCGGCGGTGTATTCCACCTGAACCGCCTTGCCCGCGCGGTCGGCCGCCTGCTGGGCCGCAAACGCCGCCCGCGGCCCCGGTACAATTACCGTGGTGCCGTCCTGCGCCCGCTCAATTGCCGCCTCGATGCGGGCCGCATACCGCGGCCCCGGTTTGACCCTAATCGCTTTCACGTCGCCCTCCTGGGATGTCCTTTGCGGGTTATTCGCGGAATGGGCGCTGATATTGGCCGAATTGCAGAATATCTTGACTGATTCGGTGCGGCACGTCAATAATGAAACCGGACACAGGGGCGTTTTTTGTACTGGAACCGATATGCTTGCAAAATCAGCCGTTTTGGTGGTGGGGTTGCTTGTCGGGGGGCTGGCGGGCGGGTTGTTTGTTCATCAAGCGATGCAGCCGCCTGCTGTTAGCTACCCCATTGACTACCCACCGGGCACAATTCCACCGCCGCCTTACGGTCAATACGCGGGGCAGGGGCATCGGGATCCGGCGGATTGTGCGCGGTACGTCCGCTATACCGCCGGCCCGATGGCAGGTTGGATTCGGGACCTCGGGCCGTGCCATTGCCCCAGCTCCCCGCAATGCCAGCAGCCCTGATACAGTGGCCGCATCAGCCAGTTTTTTGCGTCCAGGGCACGGGCGTGCCCGCTTGCACGCCGCAAAATTTCCAAATTGCTCGGGCGGTTTCCTCCGGCTTGTCGGCGGTTTCAGCGTGCTGCAACCACAGCACGTTGTCACGCCGGGCCGCGTCTTCGTAGAACCGGTCGTAGTATTCTTCGAACCGGTCTTGGGGAAATTGCTGCTCGATTCGCGGGCCGTAGTGGTTCAGCGCGGATGCTCGGGTTTCGGCAAAGTCCCGCTGACAGACAATGACCGCCGCGTCGGTGAACACCCGGCTTTTGGCCAGATAGCCCGTGGGCCAGTCCGCCGGGTATCGCCCTAAGATCGGCGTTTTTTCGGCAAACGCCCTGTGATTCCTGCGGATGTACGGACGGGCCATAGCGTCGAAAGCCCCGGCCACGCCGTTCATGGCAATCCATTCGCCAAGGTAAAATCCGCCCCACAAGAACGCATCTCGCTCCAAGTCCGCCGATTTCAGGCTGTAGCGGCTGAACTGCTGCCCAACCTGAACGAAGCGGACATCGCGGTACAGGTCCCAGAGTTTGGACCAGCCCAACTCGGCTACCGGCCCGGCCACGTCCGGCGACGTGGCCAGCGTTCGCAATACCCAGGTGGTTCCGGTTCGCGGGAATCCGAGAACGGTAATCAACTTCATAACGAAACTCCGACCTGCGCGAGGGTGCGAACCAACCGCTTGACTTGCAGCCCGTTGTCTTCCGCGTACTTGTTTGCCGCGTTGGTTACGCCGCGGTGGTAGTCGCTGCCGTAATCGTGGATCAGCACAATTCCGCCCGGCTTAACCAGATCGAACGCGTAGCCTAGGTCTCGGTAGGCGGCTTCTTCACGGTGGTCTGCATCCACCATCACCACGTCGTAGATGTGGTGCGCACATTGCGCGTGATACGTTCGGGTCTCGCCCCACCATAGCCGGTGCTTAAGGTGGTGTGAGCGGTTCACCAGATACGAAACGGCCTGCCGCCAGTCATAAAAGATGTCCACCGAGGTAGCCTCAATGTCGTCTCGCGCTTCCATCAGACGCATGACGGTTGTCCCGGTCCAGCAACCGAATTCCAGGTAGGTACCGTGGCGCGGAATGAGACGTCGAAGCTGCTCGAATTCGTCGTCGAACATCAATCCCGGTCCGCTGAATCGCGGATAGGCGAAACCGATGGCTTGCTGAACGCTGACGGGCGGCGGAGGAATCGGGTTGACCATGGTCGTCTAATCCTTTGGCAGTTCGGGAATGGAATACAAATCGAATTGGGTGCGCTCGCAGGGGCGGTGGTTCCATAGGGCTACCTGGCGGCCGTCTTGAGCCCAGAACCCGTAACCGGGCCAACCGAACTCCGTGATGCCGCTTCGCCGCCGTATGACCGGCTTATCGGCCTCGGTGCGAACGGCGCGGGTAATTTCTTCGCCTGTGCGGACGTTCATCATTTTGACATGGCAGGGCAGCTCGATGGGCCGCCGCAACCAGGGGTCGTTGCCGAATGTGACGGACAGCACTTTCCAGACCCGCTTGCGTAGCTCGGGGTCCACTCCGCACCAGTTTTTGGCGGGTTCGCCGTGGTAGACATGCACCGCGTCCATCGACTTGTCGGCCCGGTGAATGCAGATTTGTTTGGCTTCCGGCCACCGCATTAGGAAGTTGACATCGACGGAACATGCCGCAGGGAAGCCCTCGTGCATGTAGGGTTGCTTCCGCAAGGCTTGGGCGCGGACGTTGACCAAATGGAAGAATCCCCAGGGGGCCTTGTCGCCGCCCTCGTAGTGATGGCGGAGTTTTTGCACGTAGGACCAGTCGGCGCGAATCGCCCGGACGTGTTCCTCCGTTTCCGCGTGCGATCGGTGCGTCCAGTACAGGCAGCCGGGGTTGAGCACATGGCCGCTCATCCAGCCCCACAAGCTCGGCGGTAGCAGTACGTCCGCGTCGTGCAGGATCAGCCAGTCCTTGGCGTCTAGCTTCGCCAAGCCGTCGTTCAACAGTCGGCCCTTATTGAATCCAGCCCCGCCATCGTAGCAGCGGTCCGATACAACCAGCGTGGCTCCGTTGTCGCGGGCGACCTGTTGAGTTTCCGCGTCCCGGCTGGTCGTCACCACCACGTACTCGGAGCATAGCGGCCGGTTGTGGGGCAGGGTTTTCGCCAACGCTTCGGCGTAGCCGACACAGACAGTTAGGCCATCCAGTTGGCGCGGATAGATGGAGCGGTTCGTCGGCTCGATGCGTTTTTCGTTTTCGATCCGGCCCGATGGCTGCTCCATGTACCATTCCGGGTTGGCGTCGCACTTGTGCTTGGCCGGATCGTAGACTTCCGGGGCGAATACGGCTACCTTCTGCTTGCGAATGGCGGGGCTTTGTAGTTGCACCAACCGCTGATGGTTGGACGGGCTCACGTCCTCCGTTTCGTCGGTTGCCGGGCGGCGGGGCACGTCGAGGCAGGCCGAACAATGGTCGCAGAGTTTAAGCTGTTCGCCAAAGTCCGCTTGCTCCCGTTTCCACCAATTCTTCTCGACCGGCCACGCGTGCTTGCCCTGGTAGAACAGGTTGTCAATCGCGCCGGCCACTTCGCAGAAGTACGCGCCGTGCGGGGTGATCGAAGCGGACCAAAGCCGCTGCACCCAGCAGCGGTCCCGCTTCTCCTCGAATTGCTCGCGGGTCAACCCGAGGTCCTTCCAGGAAACCAGCAACGCCTGATGTAGCCCCGGATGGGAATGGTCATTAATACACTGGTAGCCGTAGGTTTCCTGGATCAGTTCATAGTGGTCATAATACCGCTTACCGAGCGATGTCCAGAGTCCGCGGCGGTGATGCAGGCTGCCAAGGTGTTGCGTGCGGTGCTGGCCGAAATCCGCGATAGGGTCGCGGCCGTGCGGATACAACCGCCCCGCGTCCCAGTTGGCGCGGAAGTGCCGGGTGATCCACTCGAAGTCCGGGTGGATTGTCGGCTCGCCGCCCATCACGCCAAGCATTCCGCCGAAGCCCTCCATCGACTCTAGCGCTTTTTCAAACGTCGGGCGGTCCATCACGTAGGGCTTGCGGTTGTGCATCACGAAGCGGGTACAGTTGGAGCACCGCTTGGGGCAGGCGTTGGTCACGTCCAACTGGATGATTTTCTGATTTGCCGGGGAAATCAGCCCGCGCTCCGGCAGCTTGTACTTGACGTTCGGGTTGCGGTACGGCGAGGCGGAATTAGGTTGCACAGACGGGTTGCGAGTCGGATGGATTGCGTTGCAGTACGCTTTGGTTTTTACCGTGCGACGGCCGTGAAACCCGAACGCCATGTCCGCATCATGAGCCTCGGGAGTAGACCGCTCGAACCCGAACCGTCCGGCCACTGATGCCGGGGCGAAGCGGAACCCTTCCGCTACTAGCTGGTCGTGCAAGTCGTAGCAGGTGAATACGTCGTCCAGAATTCGCCGCCACTGGTCCCGATGCTTTTGAAGTGCTTCGTCGGTCGCAAGCTGCGCGGTTCGTTCCAGTATTCGCTTGGACCGCAGGCAGATACCGCTGTTGCCGTTGCGGGATTTCTGCGCGTAGCGAGCGCCGGGTTTCCAAGGCGAACCGATGTAGTCGAACCCCAGCCAATCCTGGTCCCACAGCTCCGGGTGAATTACGTACCCGTCGGTCTGGATCGTCAAGACGTAATCCGTCTGGACGTGCTTGTGCAATTGGCGGAGCACGAAGCGGTTGTAGCTGTCCACGTCTCGCATGCGGTCGATGGGGACGAAGCGGAAAGCCTCGGGCAGGTTCTGCGGGCAGGCGTGGCTGAACAGCATGACGTGCGCGAACGGCAGACGCTCAACCGACTTGATAAGCGCCGCCGCCCCCAGTCGCGGATCCACGCAGTCGATACATGCCAGGGTGACTTTGGATAAATCCATGGGTATCCTTTCTGGCCGGTGCAAGCACATGGCACAAATTGCGGGACGATTCGACGCCCGAACATTGACGGTTTCCGTCGGCGTCACGATTTTCGTGATCGGCCTGTCCGCCGCGTGCGGCATACACCACGCTTTATCGACGTTTTCGTTTCCGCATTGAAAAACCGTATACCGTCCGGAGCAACCGCAGTCCGCTCTGCCTATAATCGAGCCGCGATACGCGCACGGAACCGCATTTAGCGGATGCGGCGTTGGGCGGTCGGGCGCGCGTCGCGACTTTCTTTTGCATGTCTTGATCGGGGCCTTGGCATGGCGCACCGGCGTCACGAAGCGGCATCGCGAGCATTTCCAAATGCTTTTGTTATTTTCGTCAGGTGTATCCAAACGAGCGAATTCGCATTTCATGGAATTGACAGCGCTATTCCGGTTACGTCTTCACCTAAACACGTACTTGACCCGTTTTGCTGAAAAGTTAATTCAATGTTGGCCAGTTCTGCAAAGCAGTCAATGGCATCCGTCGATTCTGCATCGAGCACCGCAGCAAAATAGTTTGCTGGATCAGGCGAAGTCAAAGAATTCCTAGCTGTCGTCAGCATGAGAATAACCGCCCACTTTGTCCCGATCACCGAATCCAGCGGCCATGTTGCCGGAAAGTCGCCTTTTTTACGGAAGAACACTTGCGCATCGGGGCCACACACGCTCAGACCTAAAACCGCGTTGCATACAGTGCAATCGGTTCGACTAAACGGGTTTGTTTCAATTTTTTGCCACCGGCAACTAGCGGGACCGAACCGATAACCAGCGGGCATGTTGTAGATGTTCGGCCCATCATACCACGGCAGGTATATTTCCGTTTCGTCCAAAAACGAAGCACACAGCGGGCAATCTTCAGTCGGCGGGTACGTTTGTTTCGACTTCCAGCCGGTTCCGCAATTCAACAGCAAAATAGATGGGGACTGGCTGTTCTCGCAATCGTCGCATTCACTCATGCAAAACGCACACGGATTGTCTTCGTCGTATCCGTCGTAGGTTCCTCCGTAAACGCCCAACGGGCCAAGTCGAACCCGCTCCGTTACCGTGCGCACGGCCCATCCTACATAATTGCCGTAGGCTGTTAAACCACCATAAGACACAATGCCGCGACTGAGTGTGTCGCCTGCGGTCTGTTTTTGCATCGCTCCGATGTTTGCCGTAACGGTTCCATTGTTCCAGCAAAGTCGCATTGACGAATCCACCCACGCCGTAACGCTTGCAGACGGCACACCAAAATCTTGAAACTGTGCTGCCGTTTCTAAGACGGTTTCTACTCCGCCTTCGACCTGAATTAACTCCAAGTCGTATGTACGCGGCCCGCCCGGATCCAAATTAGTCAAGCGGTTGTTTGTGACACGCAGCTCGTAATAGTCTGTCCCGTCGCTACCAAACACAAACCCTACCGCATCGACTAGATCCGTAAATTCGTAAGTGTCCGTGTCATACCACTCGATAGACCCCGTTAAAACGTAATCGTCCTCGGTGTCTGTTGGCACTGGGGCAAGATTGCGAATCACACAGGGGTCCGTAGCTTCGCACCATACTTGATCTGTATCGAGAACACCGCTGGCTCCGTCATCCGCGACGATTTCCGGCTCGGTGCCGTCGTCTGTCGTCCAGTTGCACGGCAAGTCCGTGTCCACCGAACCCCATCCGTCTAGCGCATCTTCGTCATCGTCGGATGGATCTCTAACCTGATCGCATTGGGCTGAAAACTCCGCACACGCCTCCGATTGATACATATCGAACGACGAGACTTCGACTAGCCCCGCTTCTTCGATTCCGTACTGATAGTAGTAGCCCGATGCATCGTCCACGCCAATGCCGACATGGCCACCGTTGTACGTGACCGGGTTGTCCGGATCGTTGCTAACGCGATGTCTCGGTCCTCCGGCGACAAACGCTGGCGCAGGCGTTGAGCCCGTTCCCGCGTTTCCGACCAACGCCCAGATATAGCCTTCATCGTAGGCGATGGCGAACTCCACCCACGTACCCGACTTCAACCCGTAGACGATGTGCTCTTGCGACACCGCCGACCCATCTTGGTCCAGCAGTTGCAGCTTGCCGCACTCTTCGTTTTCGCCGTAGCCAATGGTGATTTGCAGCGTGTTGTAGTTGGTATGCGTCTCGTCTGCGTTGAAGTACACGGAAAACGTGCGCTGCCCGCTATTGGCGCGGAACACGCCGTAAATTTGGAAGTAGCGGTCGTTGTCCCAGCCCGGCATATCCTCGAACCAAGCGGCCGTTTCGGGGACCGTCGTGCGCGCCCAAATTACCGAATCCGCCGCCTCGGTTTCCATCCAACCGTTTTCGTCATCCCATGACCAGTCTTCCTCGTTGCCTTCCCAATCGCACGAAACCGCTGAGGACAAGCGAAAGAACTTGCACAGCGAGCTGGCGCACGACTCGCACCACGTTCGCTCCGTTTCTTCGTACCCGTAGGCGCCGGATTCCGTGTCGTAATACAAACGTTCCCAAATGAAGTCATCGAACGTCGCTGTGCCCGTGTGCCCGCTGCCGGTGGCCATGGCGGCTTTGGTTTGGTCCACATGGCCGGACACTTCTACATATCGCGTGTAGCCGACTCCAGCCGCTGCGCGATTGATGTAGACGACGAAATCCGCTTCTTCCGGATGGTAGCACGCGTGCAGCAGAACGGATTCACCCGCGCCCGCTCCGGGCACACCGAACGGGCCCGCAATCAACGTTTCACCGCCGGGGTCCAGTTGGTACATCCGCAGTTCGGCGCAGTTTGCTTCAAATGTCAATTCCGCGGCTAGGCCGTATTGTTCGGTTGGATCGTAGCTGATCCACAGCCTCGCCACACTTCCGTCGTCTCCGCTGACGGTCACCTTGGCGCTGGGTGGATACGGAGTCTGGTCGTGGTTCAGCTTGGTCACCGCCGATTGATCGGCCGCGTCCATTTCGAGCTTGCCGTTGTTGTAATAAACGTGCGACGCGTCGGAGATAGTGAACGAGTCCACGTCCCCGGCCGCGGCAAACGTTTTGCTCAGCAAAATACAGGTACCGCAACAGGGGTTGCCGGGTTGTCCTTTTTTGCACGCCACGAATTCCGCCCCCTAGTATGCCTCGCACGCCCCGTCGCACGGTTCGAAGTCAATAACCCAATCCAAGTCCGGATTAAGCGCGGCTTTGAGTAGAGTATCCGCTTCGACCGCACCTTCCGGCGACGAATTGTAAAACATCATTTGGACGTTGGACCCGTCGCGGTAAGTTTGCGGTACGTACTTGCCCGTTCCGTCTTTGCGCCAGACGTTCACCGTCCCACTGCCCATCGTGAGCGAATCGCACGCGTCCCAAGAGGCGGCCCCGATTTGGCTTGGGGCCACGCCGTGCATCTGCGTCGGTCCGCGAACTATTCGCAACCCGCCCTTATCCGGTACCACTTCGATGTCACAGTCCGGCGGCAACCATCCCATGGGGCTGCCGGCATAGATTCCCTGGCTGTAGGCGTTGCGCTGCGTCCAGGTAGCGGCGTTGTCGTCGCGGTCCATGTACGCGATAGGGAGCAGCGTTTCCGATGTCGCCGGGTAGCTTTCCGATTGGTCTAGCTCGGCTGTCCGCGCGAAGATCGTCAGGCCGACCGCCGGGCTCACGAAAAGCACCTGGTAGCCGGTCGCGCTGTCAATCGGAGTAGACGGGTCCACTCCCTGGCAGATCCACGCGCAGCCGGTTGGGCTGGCGTACCATTGCCCGGCTTTTGGCCCGCACAGGTCCCCGGCGGTAATACCGTCGTCGATCAGCGCCAGCACGCGTGCCGGGTATTCCTGGGTGCATGTTCGCTTGTAACCGGCTTTGACCGGCAGCGGTCCGTTGATGGCCAACCACGGAAGAAACTGTAGCGCTTCGTGGCTGGTGGACGGCTTGTTGCCTTTTAGCAGCAAAGAACGGCCCGTCCACTCATAGGCCGTATCCCCGGACAGCGGCTCGATACTGAAGCACCCGAACGCCGGTGCGGTCTCGCTGCTGTCGTTGATCCAGGATGGCCAGCGGTCGGCCTGATAGCGTTCCTGGTAGGCCATACTATACCTGCGCCTCCGTGTCCGCGTTGGGCTGCTCCATTTGTTCCCGTTCGAGCATTTCCTTCAACCGCTGCTTTTCCTGCTTTTCGCGGTAGGTCAATTCCGGCGGGTGGTGCTCCGTGTTGCGACTGGCGCGGGTGTAGCACTTTCCTTCGGGCGTGATTTCCCAGGTGACCTGCTGGATTGCGCCGTCCGGCGACATCGGAATAAATCCCGCGTACAAGCGGCTTGCGGGCGAGTTTTGCGTCAGCTTGCGCAACTCTTGGTCGATGTAAAAATCCCCAATGGCGTCCATTTCGATCGCGTTGGACCGCTCGTTGGCGTTGCCTCCGTTGTATTCTTTCCAAACGTGCAACGCTTCGTCGTCGCGGCGCAGGATGATCGGCTCCGCATCGCCTTGCAACCCGGTGGGGCGTTCTTTGACAAACCGGGACCATGCCCCGTCCTCTTCGTGCCGATAGCCGACCGCTGTGCGGAGGAACATGATGCCGGGATGAATTGTGGAAGAGCTGGGGTCAATGCCCTGGATGATGCGGAAAACGTGTTCGGAAAATGTGACCATGCCGCGGCGAACATCCAGCGAAAACCCACGTTCATACTTAGGCTTTTTTCCGTGCGCGGTTTCGATGGTTTCCAAAGGTTCATCCAGTGACGGAGCCCGGTCCCACCAATCGCCATAAACCCAGGCGGGCACTCTTCGCTCTATGTCGTCCTCTGATTCTTCTGTGACGACTTGCAAGCTTTCCAGCGGCAGCACGTCCCGCAAGTCTTCTATTGGGTCCAACCCGAGGCTGTCAAAATACACGGGTACTGCGACGCGATACATTTTGTAGACCGACTGCTGCGCGAGTTCGCGAAACTCTTCGTCCACCTCATCGAAAGCGGGCGGGGTGTTGGTGTCCAGCCACCCGCCCGCCGGCTTATACGACAAGTCGTCGATCGGCTTGATCGTGCCGTCGTCTTCCAGCCCGACCGCTTCCAGCTCAAGGTCTAAATTCCAAAGCGAACGGCCTGCAATCCATTGAATGCGGTCGCTGGCCACCATAGGATCCGCGTCGATCGAATCGCTGATGAGTTCCGCAACCGATGGCAGCAAGCTGCCTTCGCCGGTTTTTACGAGAATCACCTTGTCCGATAGCGGATCCAACACCACTCGGCAACTGTACGCCTCGACCAACCGCTGCAAACACGACGCCGGGCTATTGGACCATTGGGCAAGCGGGTACTCGTCATCGGGCAACGCGTCGATGTCGTATCCCGTTTCGCTCATGGCGTCCAGCAGGATTTCCGCTAATTCACGGGCGTTTTTTTTGCGGACCAAACGGACGTTGCCCTTGCCCTCGCGGATGTTGTACGTGCCCTCGATGTAGCCGTACTGCCAGCGCCAGCGGCGGTCCTCGATGCGGAGCATGTAGCTTACCGTGCCATCTTCACCGAGCTTGCCGAAGAACGTTTTGAGCCTGCAATCCGGCAGCGTGATTTGCGTTCCGCCGTAGGTGACCGTAAGGTCGCCCATGCCGCTTGGGTAATTGACATCGGGACCGTAGGTCAACGTTGCTCCGCCCGGTTGAATTCCCGGACCGATGACCAGGTTCCCGTAGCGAAACTGCAACGGGTCCGCGTCGGCATAGTAGATCATGCCCTCATAGGTGACTGCCACGGCGTCATACCTTGCGAACTACGGTGTACTGTCTGGCGATTGCGTTTTCGTCCTCGATGTAGTTGTTGCGGACTTCCAATTCATTGGACCGGCTTGTCAGCGTGGTGACATTCAGCCAGTTTTTGATGCTGGATTCTTCGCCGTACCGCTCGATGGGAGCGGCCACGTATCGCGATTCCAGGCACCCGCCGAAATCCAGCGTGGCGTCATTGGCGATAACGACGCTCTCTTTTTTGGCCCAGTAACCGCCACTGCTGTAGGCGGTGTATCCTGACGTGTCCGTGGCCAAAAGCTGGAACGTGTCGGTAGTCGTTACGCCTACGGTGTACTCGTTGTGGTTTACCTCGGTCATTCCGACCACGGCGGACAGCACCACTTTGTCCCCGGACGATAGCCCGTGTGCGGCGGACGTAACCACGCCGGGATCGGCCTGCGTCAAGCCGGTGATGGAACCGTAATCGCCCAGCGTGCCGGTGGTGTTCGCGTAGCAGGTGCCGCCCGTAACGTGCAGCAGTGGGTGCGTTCCCGTTCCCTCCAGCCACAACTTGCCGCCGCGGTTGTAGGCCGCGGTAGTGGTAGCGCAGTAGACACGGGCCTCGCCGCCAGTTTTGTCGATGGTGCCCAGCGTCACGCCGGCGCCGACGTGGACTTCCGCGTCCGAATTTCGACTGGACACGAACCCTTGTTTCAGCGTCAGCACCGTGGCCGATTCGCCGGCATAGTAGGCGATTCCAAGCGAGCCTTTGACAATCTGGACCGCGTTGCTGGCGTTGGTGCCTTTCCAGACTACAGCCGGAGTCGTGCCGTCCTCAGAGCGGTCCGTGTTGTGAATGGTGAGGTTGGTCTGCTTGTCGCCCGTGTTGAGCATGATGCGGCGGGAACCGTTGCCGTCGCCGCGGCCGATGTGCACCGTTACCGAACTTGCGCTGCCGTCGCCGTCGGTGCCGAGCGTCAGATACCGCTCCCGATATTCCGCGTAGCCGTTGGCGTTTTCCTGCGGCAATCCGATCTTGCCGGTATAACTGGCGTCGATCCGGATTTCTGCCGGCGTGGTGCTGGCGTTGCTCAGACCGTACTTGCAATCCACGTCGTTGGATTCGAAGACGATGGTGTCGTCATCGACGGGGACCGCGCCGCCGCTCCAGTTGTCCGCTTCGTCGAAATGGTGCGGCCCGCTGGGGCTGGTCGTGGTGGACTTGCTGAAGGTGACCCCGCCGCCGCTGGCCGACGTGGTAATCGTGATCGGCGCTCCGTCGCTTGGCCCCGTGGCGGTAATGGCCGAGCTATCGGAATTGGCCGCCCAAGTAATTTCGTCGAATTCCTCGATCGTCGTAATTGCGGCCAACGTAGCGACAAACGCGTCCACCTCGGTCGCCATTGTGGTGCTGGTAATCGTGTGAGTGCTGGTCTTGCCGTTGATCGTGACGGTGAGCGTTTCCCCGATACTTAGACTGCCCGGCGTGAGCGTGTCAACCTGGGGGACTTTCTGGGCGTCGCCGATCCAGTAGCGGGTAGCCATGTCGGATCCTTACGGGTAGGTCACGCCGTAGCGGTTCGGTAGGCCGCTCGGCTGGTATTGCATTTCGAACTCGTAGGTCCACGAGACGGGGAAGTCGTAGAGTTTGTCGCCCATCCGTTTCGGATGCCCGATGGTTTTTTGGGCGATTGGCTTGACAGTATCTCCCGGCCAGATCGGCGGCGGGATGCTGGGGGTGTAGTCCCGGCCCTTGGCGGATCCTGTTTGGCGAACGCGAAAAACCGGATGTTGGCGAAGGCGCTGCCGGACCGGCAACCCGATCTTCGTGGGAATGTGAGCGATTACCGGGTCGCAATCAAAGCTGACCGATTCAGTGAAGCTGGAAATTTGGTTGTAGCCGCTAATCGGCACAACCGCCTCGATAACCGCTTGCGCCGTGGCGTAGGTCACGCCCTCCGCGCCGCGATACTGCGTGAAGCTCGGCGGCTGAATAACTCGCACGCCGCCCCATGTATTGGCCGTAAGCAAGGAATGGTGCGTGGCCGTGCTTCCGCCCGGTTGGTACAGCACCGCGTCCACGTTTTCTACGGCGTAGGCGGCGATCAGCGCGTCCTGCTTGGTTTTTATCGCCGAGCGTGCCGCGGCCTCGGATAGCTGGCTAATGAGGGTAATATCCAGCGCCCAACGGATCTTGTGCGCCCACATTTGGTCCAGCTCGTCCCGCAGTGCTTCCCGCGATGCGGACAATCCAACCGTGCCCGCATCGTGGGTATAGCTCCCGTACTTGAAAACGCAGGCCATCCACGGCGCTCCCTGAGTGTAGATATTCTCGGGGATCTCTACCGTAGCGGCTAGTTTTCCGCAAGTATCAGCGGGGGCTGGGCGGGTGCCGGTTTTTTCGTGCGAGCGGGCCGCTTACAGACGGGACCTACCCCGGCGGCCTTAGATTTGGGATGACTAAGCCGCCGGCCGCAAACCCGGCAATAAACAGCGAGCGGTTGCTGGATAGCCGGTTTTTCCGGCCTGGCGTCGAAAAGCTGCTGTTGCTTGGGGTCCGCCCGCATGGGTCCGGGGCCTTTCCTTAGTCCGGTTGCAAGCGGTCCTGCAGGTCACACTCCGCGCACACCGGCACGGCAAACCGCCCAGTTCCCGCCTGCCGGCAGCCGCCCGGTCGAATCGGCTTACCGCACCCGGAGCACTTGTGTAGGCCGGTGGCCACGCGGTCCGGTGCCCAATACGCGCGGCGTCCTGTCGGAAGCCGCACCACCGCGTTTTTGCGCGTGACGTTGCGTAATTCGCCGGACTCCAAGGTGTCCAGGTTGTAGACCGTACTGCCGATCTTAAACATGTCGCCCCTACTGCCAACTTAGCTTGTGGTCTCGCTGATAATTTATTCTTCCTTGCCGTGCAATGCCTCCAGCAGTATTTCTATCGCCTGCCGGTCGCACTCGCGTAAAATTTCGGGAACGCAGTTTACCATTCGCTCAATTGACACGCAGCTTAATTTTCTTACGGCCATCGAACATGCTTGCCGCAACCGCTCCACTTCGGCCGCTAATGCCTTGACGTGGCGAACAACGTCTTCTGCATTTTTTGCGGCTCGCACAACGTAACCTCTTTTTGCAAGCGATTTCATTACGTCCGCGTCCCGCAACATCCTTTCAATCTGCTCTTTGCTTAATCCGCTCATGCCTGCGTCTCCTTTCGTCTTCGTCGTCTGACCGGTCAGGCTCAATTGGGCGCCCGTCCAGCCGCCTCGACACCCCCACCCCGTCCCGCCACACCGTTACCACCTGTGCCCCGGTGCGCGGATCTCTCCTGATTTCGCTTTCGTATTGGGGCACGATGTCTTCGTAATCCGTCATGGTTATTGTCCCTTATCAGTCGTCCCACTCGCCCGCGGTAAACTCTACGCGTTTACAGGCGATGCGACCCTCAACGGCCTCGTTGTCCGCGTCCTTGCGACAGTCGTAAACGAAACCGACGCAACCAGGGTACATATTGAAATACCGCACCAATCGCTGCGGTTCGGGCTCGGGGACGTTGACGATGTTGTAACGCGACAGGCTGTGCTTTCCGTCTTCCTCGAACCAACCGCTTTTATCGCCTTCTATTGTCGAGTGAATGACGAGAAGACGACGATAAATCACGTAATTGTGCTCGTCGGTGTACACCAGCGTGGCCGGTACGCCTTCGGTCGTCTGAAGCGGCTTCGACCAGTCCACCGGCGGCGGATCCGGTTCCGGTTCTTTCCACGGGCCGATGATGTCGCAAATACTGTCCGGCCCGTGTTTGGCGTACTTGCCGTTCAGCGTGGTCCAGAATGTTTTCGTTATGTGCGGCGTCGCCCATTGTGCCGCGCAGGTGCTTGTTTCGATGCAATGCGCCCGCTTCCCGTCCCGCCGCTTGCCAACGTAACCAACATGAAACTCTGTCATATCGTCGCTCCTTGAAAGGGGTATTGCTGAACTCGCAGGTCTTCGGGCCATTCTGACGGATCCGCGCCTTTGGGATGTTGCCAGTCGAGCCCCTTCGCCGTGTGGCTTCCCAACTGCTTGACGAACACTGGCACGTTAGCCGCTTGGCACTGTTGAACGATAGGGCGAATGTAGGTATGCCAAGGGCACGGGCGGGCTTTTGGTCCGCTCTCACCGCCAATGATTACCCAATCAATTAAACGCCTTAGCACGTCCTGCAGGTATTCGTCGTCAAACGCAATCGGCGCGATAAGCGGCTCCAAGCTGAGCCCGATAACGGGAGCTAGATCCCGGCAAGCCAGCAGGTGCGGCAACCCGGATTCCAGGGATTCCTGGTCGGAGGCGGAATACAAGATCCAGACGTTCGGGCGATAGAAGTCGCTGCAATCAGCGCGATGCGCTTCGTGTAGTGGAAACGCTTTCGCGTACGCGCCAAATTCGATCTCTTCAGAACGACTCGGCCACATCCGCCGAATGTTCTGCGGCCTCTTCGTCAGTAGAATCCAATCCAGGTTCGGCGTCTGGTCGATCAGCGCGAAGAAGTCGCGGCGAAGGTGGTCCATTTCAGCCATGCACGCGTAGGACGATCGTCCACGCGCAACCACGTATCGGTAGCCGTCGTAGCCGGCCGCGTGACCTTCTCCATGAATCAAGCACAACCTATCGCCGTGATGATCCAGTATCGGACCATCCCGGTCCTCGAACGGATCCATGAGGGACGGGAACACGCGGGGGCGGCGCAGCTTCGGGGCCTGGATTCGCCTGCCCTGCCTCTTGAGTTCGTCCCGATTCCACTTGAGCGGCTTCCGCCAGTACGCATCCGATGTTTTGCGACGCGTACCATTCGGCCCCCACTTCACGCCAAACCGGGCAGACTGCGCACACGCATAGCAATGTAGGCACCCAGGATGTGGCTTGTCGGCCCCAGGTATCTTCGCGTGAGAGCATCCAATCCATGGATTAAACGTCACATCCGTCCAAGCGATATTCGTTGTTTCAGCCATTACCACCCCTCAGTAAATCGCCTAAAAAATCGAACTCCGTCCTCTGATTCGATCTTTCCCGCCGCCTTCCTTCACGTTCGCCGTGCTCCCACGCCTGCCGAATTATCGAGCGCAAATTCCGCCCGTCGATTGTGACGGTAGACGACTCATCGGATAGCCTGGGTTGCTTCGCCACAAGTTGCCGCCAGATTTGGTCCGGTGTCATAACCTTCCCCATGCCAATTCTGGCAACGGCTTTGGACGAATTGGATGCGGCAACCATTGCTTGACCCCGATACGACGCAAGTAATCCGGGTCCCAATGGTCCGGGTCATATTCGGCCTTTAGCCACAGCTTGCCGGCCAATGTCAACTTCGGCACGTATAGGCCCGGCTCTATCACTACCTGGGCCCGTTCCGACCGGTGGCACCCGTCGCATAGCCGCAATAGATTTCTGCGGTCATGCGTGCGGCAACACCCGCCGAGAATATGGGCGTTGTCCAATCGGTTCCACATCCAGCCGCGCCATTCCCGGTCCGGCATGTATCCGCACCGCATACAGTACGGGAACTCCGCCATGAAGTCGGCGTACATGCGGCGAGTTGCGGTTGATAATCGAGCCATGACCAGCGGCTTTCGGTTGCGTACAGGCGGGCGGCATGCCCGGTAGAGCATGCCGCCCGTGGCCTACCTACACGGCTAACGCCGCTTTGGCCTGGGCTACCCAAAAAGTAAAAGCGTGAGCCGGGATTCGAACCCGAAACGCCGAGCTAGACTTTTATGCGTCTAACCCGGAGTGATACCGTTTCACCACTCACACAAACGCCCGCCGCAACGAACGGCGAGCAAAAAGTAGTAGCCGACGGCCCATCTGCGTAAGCCGCCGAATTGCAACCGCGGGCCTCGAACCCGCTCGATGTACTTGGCTATCCGGCAGCGTCCCGCCGGCCCGCCGTCTCTCGCGTCTCCCCACCCGCCGATGCTTGGGTGTTGTCTGGGATGTCGGTCCACGGCACGCACCTTTCTCGTTTGACTGCTAACCAGCCTCCAACTGGCCGGTCGCCCACCGAAAGTCGTGGTCACTGAGCGCCGCGTTATGGGATAAGCGGCCGAAAGGTCTTGCACGGGGTACATCGCGTTCCATCCTGTTGCAATGGCGGCCTCACACCGCCACGGGCTTGGGATAATTCGCGCTTGTCATCGCGCCAGGTTTCATATGCCTAAACTACCTGTTACCAGGGACGTTTCCCGGTAAGTGGGGCGCCGGGGCCACGAACCCCGGTAAGCCAGCCCGGTTTGACAGGATCGGTCCAACCGATTCTTCGAGCCGCTCGCCCCGCGTGTCATTCAATCCACCTCCACCCAGCACGCAGCCTCCGCTGCGGCAAAGTACACTTCGTCCTCGTGCTCCGTTGCGTCGAATGCCGACAACCGACTTTCAATGTAGCGGCGTTGTCGGAGCACTTTGTCTGCGTAGTTTTCCGCGTCCCGGTGCGTCGGGTTATACCGGTACCGATTTTTGCGGTGCTGTCTCTTGCACGCCTTGCACCAAGATTCGTGGCCGTCGGCGTATCGATCGCACCGTGTAAATTCGGCAAGCAACTTCCTTGCCCGACACTTGCTGCACCGTTTTTGAGCGTACCAGCCAAAGCTCATGATACTCCTCCTTGGGTTACGGGTGTTGGTTGTCTACCCGTTGTTCGCTCGTCGGTGGCTGATATTGGCGGAATATCGGCATTATGGCAAGAAAATGCTTTGGGTGTCAATCCGGCAAGTTGCCGAATTTCCGGCACTTGCATCACATTCTCCGCCGTGTCGATGCGATGCAGAACCTTCCGCCAGTCCCGCCGAGACACGATGGAATTGAACCATCGAACCGGCGACGTTCGCACGTCTTTCGATTCGACCACGAAAACGGCCGCCGCCAAAGCCAAAAGCAAGTGAGCCTCCGTACCGGCAAGCACCGGAGCCGGGTGGTCGAGTTGCCGCCTGAACCACCGGACCAACGAGGCTGGCTTCAGATCCGCGCTTTGGATCGCACGCAGTACGGAGCCGCTGATTGTCGGACCCATCGGTGTGATAACCTGCTCTCGTGCTTGGACGAGTACCGGCAGGTCAAGCCACGGATCGGTCCATACCGGGTCTTCCCCCCTTCCTGGATAAACGTCGGTTCCGGTCCGGTCTTCCGGTACCGGTTCCGGTATAGAAGGTACAGAAGAGGTTAGGTATTCCTTATAGGGCTGTCGCGTGGCGACTGGGGGTAGGCGCGACGCGACTGGGGGTAGGCGCGACGCGCCCGCTTTACCGGGGGGCGGCGCGTTGTTTGCAAGTAGCCGCTTCACGCCATCCCAGTCTATGCGGTACTCGTTGGCATCTTGTCCACCTGTCTTGTACCTGTGCTCATCGATTGTCACGAACCCCAACTCATAGACCTTGCGGATCGTTTGCTTGGCCTTCGTAATGCCGCAACACAAGCCGAATTCGCTGCAGTCCGCGATTTCCCGATGTGTCTTGCGCAGCTCCCCAGAAATGCCGCCGCTTGTCACACAGAACACCCGAAGTACGAACGTCTTGGCGTGCAAGTCCCGGCTACAAAACCGGTTCAAAGCGGAAAGCAACATCGCTTTTCGATCCGCGTGCGTCCCTTCTGCTTCGGCAAAAGGAAGGCTTTGCTGTCGGTTCAAAATTCGTCTCCCCTTTCTCCCGCCGCCGCATCAGGCCCGCTCGGATACCATTCATCCGATACGTCCGAATTGACGCGCCGATCCACGAATCTTGCGGTCTGTTTCAGCCAATGCACATCGGCTTCCCCGCAGGGCCCGTTGCGGTGCTTGGCCACGATAATCTTGGCTTCTTCAGCGTGGGTTCCGTCTTCCAGGATTTCTACGCCGGGCGTCTCCCCGCTTTCCAGGTTCATGGCCGATTGCTCGTAGGGCCGCCAAACAAACCACACCACGTCGGCGTCCTGCTCGATAGAGCCGGATTCCCGCAAGTGAGACAACCTCGGCCGGACGCCCTGGTTGTCGGCTTCCCGGTTCAGTTGCGCAAGGCAGAGCACCGGGATTTTCAACTCCTGGGCCAACCGTTTCAGCGTGCGGCTGTTTTTGGCTACCTGCTGTTCCCGGTTGTCCCGCCCGTCAATGGGCGGCATCAGTTGCAGGTAGTCCACGATCAGCAGGTCCAAGCCGCCCGCCTTACGGCGCACCCTGCGAGCCACTGACGCTACTTGCTCGGCATTGACCAGTTGATCGTCCAGGAGAAGCTTGGCCTCGGAGATGCGGCCTGAGGCAGCCACAATTCGCGATAGCTCGTCTTGCCGCAGCCGCCCATTTCGGATATTGAACAGGTTGACCTGCGCTTCTGCCGAAAGCACCCGGTCCGCCAACTCGATAGATAGCATCTCCTGAGTGACAAAAAGAACCGTCTTCTGCTGGCGGACCGCGTTTTCCGCGGCGATGCCGACGGCCAGCGCGGACTTTCCCTGGCTGGGCCGCGCGGCGAGGATGGTCAATTCTCCGGGCCGTAGCCCGCCCACTACGTCATCTACCGCCCGGATGCCGGTCTGCATCCCCAAATCCCCGAGCCCCTGCATTCGCTGCTCGATGCGGTCCATCGCCTCGATCAACACTTCCCGCACGCCGCGCACGGAGTGGTCCAGCGCGGATTGCCGATCCGCAACCCCCATCACCCGCTTCTCGGCCTCGACAATCTGCTCACCGGAAGGGGTTGTTTGCTCGTAGGCGTCCCGGACGATTTCGGTGCCGGCCTGGATCAGGTTCCGCAGGTTGGCCGCTTCCCGCACGATGCGGCCGTAATAGACCGCATGGGCCGCGTTGGGCACCGATTCAAAAATTTTGTAGAGATATGCCGCGCCGCCAACGGCCTCGAATTGCCCGGCGGTCTTCAACCGATTGACAAGCAGCGTCGGGTCAATCCGCCCGCCGCCGTCGTAGATGGCCCGCAATTCCGCGTACAGCGTTTGGTGGGCCGTGTCGAAAAAGTCTGCCGGCTCCAGCATCGTGCCCAAATCATCGAGCACGTCCGGCATCAGCACGATGGAGCCGAGCACCGCTTGCTCGGCGTCCAAATCGTAGGGCATCTGACGGTTTAACTCGGCGGGCTGTTGCCGCCCGGTCGGCCGCCGGTCTTGCGTTTGTGGCGCCATGTCGGTCCTCGAGGGTTCGGCGAGCGCACAATTAGACCCGAAAATATCCGGGTGTCAATAGCTGTGCCTATCGCGGTACCTATTGCGGTAAATCGGGAAATGTGGTACATATCCCCTTGGCTAGGCGCGGTCGGTGCGCCCGGTTTGGCGAGCCGCCCCGCGGGCGTTGTACCCCGTTGGGCGGTTTTTTATTGGCCCGCCGTCTGCATTTTGGGTAAAGCGTACCGGAACAAATACTGGTGTTCGTCCAGGTCCGGCCACGGGTTGCGGATAATCTTGACCGCGCGGTATCCCATGGCCCTCCAGAACAACTGCGCGTCCAGATTGGTTTCCCGGACCTTCAGCTTCAGCCTCGGGCGGCGTGACGGTGATAGCTTCGCCCGCAATTTGTCAGCCATAGCCCGGCCGACCCCGCGGCGCCGGAACTCCGCATGAACCGCAAAGTTAAGCACCCGCAGCTCTTTTTGCATCGCGGCGTAAACCATGTAGCCCAAAATGCGCTCGCCGTGTCGGGCTACCATGCCGATTTGATTCCTGGCTCGCAAACAGCGAACCAATTCATCTTCCGTCCACGGCTCATCAAAACATGCCCGCTCGATTGCAAGCACCGCGGGATAATCCGCCCGAATCATCCAGCTAACGTGAACCGCAGAGTCGAGTCGCTCGATTGTTTTCACGGTCGTCTCCTTTCGCCGATATTGCGACAATATCACCCCAACACCCCGAAAAAGCAACCCCGGATCAGCGGTCCCGGATAATTTGCTCCACTTGACCGTTCGATAACACCGGCGGCATTCGCCTTTCTTCGCCGTAGCGGTTGGTGATGATCCGACCCACCGGATCGGCATGGGCCCGCAATTCCTCCAGCCGATCCGCCCCCAGGTAGTAGCGGGCGGCCAGGACGTAATACGCCCGGCTTTCGCCCGCTCGGGTTGCACGGAGGGCCGCGACCAGATCCGTGAATCGTAGACGGCCCGCGTTCATTCGTCCTCGCCCTCCCATGATTTCGGCGGATCAAAGCCCTTGGACATTAGCGAATGGATGGCCGCCGCGTAGGCGGGCCGGTACACGTCCGCTTCCTCCGGTCCGATGACCACCGCCTTGCCGGCCATGCTGACGGTCAGATAGCGGTCACCGACCATGCCGAGCGTCAGAAACTCCGAGCCGCGGCACATGCAATGCCGGGCGTTGTCCAAACCGGGAATGTCCCGCTTCAGCTTCAGCAACTTGCGGGCCCCGGCGATCTGAACCGTTTCCGGGTCCAGCCGGCACATGGCGTCCAGCAGCTTGGTTTGCAGGGCGCGGTAGCGGGCCTCGGCATCGCGTAGCCGCTCCCTGGCTTTTGTGGCCCGTTCTTCGGCCCGCTGGACGGCCTGCTCCCGTTGCTGGAGCCGGGCCTCCGCCTCGTCCAGGGCGACCCGGATCGAGGCGTACTCTTGGATGGATTGATCGACTTTCATGGTAGCCTCCGTTAAAATGGGGTTCGGGAAATCTTGCGAGCTACCAGTAATTCGCCGCGTGTAGAAGTTTATTGGACGCTTTTTAGCTACCAACAACAAAAACCATGAGTTTCAAAATGGGCGACGATTCGCAGAACAAACCGCGTACTGGAAGGCCTCAGCTTCCGCCAGAAGAGCGGCAAACCAAAAGGGTGTTTGTGCGGCTGACTCCGAGTGAGTATTGCCTTGTAAAATCCGTAGCCGGGAGCAACCTGGCCGCCTGGGCCCGGTCCGTCCTTCTTCGTGCCGCCAAACGTCAACAAAAAAAGCGGGATGGCGATTAGGGGGGGGGTACATTTGTTCAGCTTGCGAGTTCACTTAGCTCCAGCCCATAATGATGGCGGGCAAGCGAAACTCCGATCTAAGGGGAGTGTGGGCAATGCGTGGAGTTTGGGCTATCGGAATGGTGGGTTTGATGCTGGCCGGATGCTCGGGAAAGCCGGACACATCGGCGGATATGGAGCGGGGGGAAGCGGCGCGCAAGGCTGGAGATGACGACCTAGCCATCGCATGTTTCGACCGCGTAATCCGGGTGGATCCGGCGTGCGCGAAAGCGTGGGCGTTGCGGGGGTCATGCAAGGCCCTTTCGGGAGACCATCAGTCCGCGATACGGGACGGGAGTGAAGCGATTCGGTTGGAACCGAACAACGGAGACTGGTTGTGCCACCGCGCCATGACGTACATCATTTCCAAGCGTCTCGACGACGCGGAATCAGACGCAAGCCGCGCCGAGTCCCTCGAACCCTCGGCGTTCGCTAAAGCCGTATTGGCCCACGTCTACATGTCACGGGACCAATACGATACGGCAATCGCCAAAGCGAGGGCAGCGGTTTCCGATTCTCCGGACCACGTATACGCCAGACGAATTCTCGCCGAATCGCTCGCTCGCAAAGCTCGCCGCATTTACACGCCAGCAAATCGCAACGAATCAATTTCGCTACTGAAGGAAGCAATACAAACTTGGCCCGATTCCAATTTTCGCGAAAGATTCGTTTCCGGATGCGAGGATGATATACGAAGATACTCCGAAGGTACCTAGCTTGAAAGGCGACCGGCTAAATCGTCGTCTTTAAGCTTCGCGATGGCCTCTTTTGATTGCGTCCACCGATCGTTGATGATTTGGCGAATCCTTGCCGTTTGCCGATCCATTTCCGCGTTGACCTGATTCATCACTTCGGTGACCACCGCTTCTTCCTCCGATTCTACGGTGACCTTGACTTCCATCTCCTGCTTGATCTTGGCGTTCAATTCACGCTGAACGGACCGCTCCAGGGAAATGTCCGCCTGTTCTTCTGCGGTTCCGCCGATGAACTCGTCAAACCCGGCGGTCCGTGCTTGCTCGCGGAAGAACTGCCGGGCTGTTTCCTGGTCTCCGCGGAGCCCGGTTTGTTCGGCCCGTAGAATATCCGACCGGTCCGCTTGTTGGGCCATGGCCTCTTGCCGTTTGCGGCGTAGCTGCTCGCGGGCTTTCATTTCGGACTCGGACAGCTCCCCGCCGGACTTCAGCGTGGTCTGGAACCGCTCCCACCTTTCCCGCTCGGCTGGTGCCAGCGCTGCGTCCCCAAGTTCATCCAACCTTCCCTTGGCCCGCAGGATGTCCCGCTGTTGGCCTTTGTCCATCCGGCCAAACCGCTCGGCGGCGGATTCGATGGCCGCTTTCGCGCTGGCCTCGATCTGCTTGGACGTTTGGAGTTGTTGCTGGAGGGCCTGTAGGTTTTGCTGGTTGGCCTGCTTGTTGACTTCGGCGATTTGCTGCTCCAGCCCGAGCCGCTGTTGTGACAGGTCTACCCGCCGCTGGTCCTGCTGCTGAAGTTGTTGGTTGACATCTTTCAACCGCTCCCAGTCCTTGGGGTCGATGCTGGTCGAAAGTTTTTGCCGCTCTTGTTCCAGGCGGTCCGTTTCCGCCTTAGCGGCTTCCAGGTTTCTCTGTATTCGGTCCAACCGCGATTGCATCGGTCGGAGTTGCATCTCCGTCTGTACTTGGCGCTGGTTCTGCTCTAACCGGTTGACCTGCAATTGGCCGCGGCGCAACGCTTCGTCGTCTTGCCCCTGTTGCAGCCCGATCATGTCGGTCTGTTGCCGAAACATCCACTCGGCTCCGAGCGTTTGCTGGTCGCGCAGGTTTTGCATCCGCGGATCAGTCGCAGCGAACGTCTGGTCCTGCAACTGCTCCCGCTGTTGCCGGCGGCGGTCCTCCATTGCGCGGATTTCCGCGTTGAATTGGTTTTCCGCTTCCTGTTGTCGGCGGTTGCGTTCCTGGTTGGCTTTCAGGCTTGCGTCCTGTTCGGATAATCGCTCGTTCAACTCCTGGCTAGATGCAAGGCTTTCGGATTCCCGCACAAAGCGGCCTGCTGCGCCGAACGTCATGTAGCGCAAAATAGAAGGCATCTCCCGTATCGCTTGGCGCAACTTGGAGTTTTCATCGCCCACTAATCGCAAACCTTTGGCTAGGGTATTGGCCTCCGCGGTAGCGATGCGATCCGCAACCGACCCTTGTTCCGCGCCGCCTCCAGTGCCATACCGCTGGGCCTGACCGAACGTCGACAAGCCGCTCGCAATGGCTGCGCCGATACTGGCCGCTGCACCAGCTCCGAGTAACACGGTTGCCCCAAGTCCCGCGCCGCCTGTAGCTGCTACACCGCCGCCAGCACCTGCTGCGCCAGACCCGACGGCACGGCTTGCGCTTTCCGTCGCCGACCGGGTGACGGGTGCTGCCGCTGCTCGACTGGCTGCGCCTCCTGCGATTGCGTTGCTCGTTATTCCCGCCGATGCTGCGGTCGACCCCATCGATCTTTGAGCGTTTAGCGCCGCGTGAGCTGTAGTCGCTTGCCCGGCCGCTGCAGCTTCCGCTTGCAAGGCTGCCGTTTCCGCTACCGAGGCTTGTTGTGCCACCCGAGCGGCCAGCGCAGATGCTTGGCGGCGAAGCCGCATCATTTCCGTTACCGAATCGATGGCTTTGGTAACCTGATAGATACCCTGCACCGATCCGGTGACCGAATCGACAATGCCCTGCATCTTGACCAAGCCGCGCATCATCTTCTCGGTGCTTTCCTCTGAGGACAGCCCGAGCGCGACAAAACCGCGGCTAAGCTGCATGGCCGCGGTCAATCCGCCAAGGAACGCTTCCCGGCTTTGGTCCTTGTACCCTTTCAGTTGGGCCTTCATGCCCGTGTACTCGGATTGCAATGATTGCAAATGCTGCTGTTGCTGGCGTGCGTTGTTGGCCGCGTCTTGCGATGTTTGCCGCGAAGCTTGTCGGTGCGCGTCGACCACCTCTTGCCGAGACTCGACTTCCCCGTCCGCTTCTCGTTCGGCGATTTGTGCCCGCTGTTGGGCGCCTTGCTGGCGGGCTTGAGTCATTTGCGCCTGCTGCCGGGCGTATTGCGAAGCGGCGGCCTGGGTAGACGATCGCTGCTGCGATTGTGGACGCGGTGCGGGTTGTGGCGGAGGCGGTGCCTGCGGAGTTCGCCCCGCGGGTTGTTGCGATTGCCTGGTCTGTTGCTTGGCTTGTGCTTTTTGCTGTTCGCCCCGCTTGTACGCCTCAACAACTTTTCCGATTTCCGCAATTTCGCGCGCCGCCTCCTGCGCTGCCAGCTTGACGCGCTGCTGCATGCCGGCGTCCCGCCGAGCGGTTTTGTCCCGCTCCGCCTCTGCGGCTGCGGTCTGCGCTCGACGCGATGGCTGTTCACCGCCTGCAGCAGCCGGTCGGCTCTGTGGAGCGGTGGGCCTCGCAGGTGGGGGCGGCGATGGCACCGGACGTTCCTGGGGCGGTGCCGCGCCCTGTTGCGCGGCGTAGCCTTGCTCAAACGTTTTGACGGCTTGCCGAAATTCCGCTGCCGTTCTCGGGTCGCTAACCGCGCCGCCCGCGAAAATCGGGCCGGCTGGTTTTGGTTGCGATGCCGGTTGTACGGGAGCGGTTGGCTGCCTCGATTGCCCGCCTTTCTCCCGAGCCCGCGTTTTTTCCTGCTCGCCCTGCGTATACCCCCTCACGGTTTTCCGCACCGCGTCCAACTCCGCTGCGGCTTCGCGTTCGGCCAGCGCAATCCTGGCGCGCATTCCGCGCTGACGGTCTGCGGTGCGCTCGGTTTCCGCCGTAGATCCTGCATCGGTAGCTCGACGCTGCGCACCTGGTGAAGTTAACCCCGCGGGCAACGGTTGCTGCGCAGCGGACGGGGGCATGCCGCTCGCTGGCTTCCGCATCGCTTGGGATGCTTTCCGCAACTGCTTGGCGATAGCGTCCGCCGCTGTGGTGATCCGCTCTTGCGCGCCGACGACTTCGGCGGCGAACTCCTTGAGCGCCTGCTTGCCCTGCTCGGAGTGCTCCACGCCGATGCGGTAAATCAGGTCGTATTCGGTAGCCATCTCAGAGGGTTCTCCGGGGCAGAATTTGCGACAACCGAACAGCCACGGAATCGGCAGTGGATTGGCGGTCCGCCTGCACTACGATTTCGTGGATTGTCGAAATCAAGCGTTGCGTCAGGGCATCCAGGGGCGGGCAGAGCGCCCACCCCGTTGCGCGTTGGCGAAAAAAGAAATCGACCAGAGCCGCATTGGCCGAATGAAGGCGGAACCGGTGCTCCTTGCTGTGATGCTGTTTCGGGCACTCGGTTCCAAGGTCGCATGGCGGCGGTCCCGGTCGTGCCATGGGCTCCCGCTTGCCGGGCCCCATGACCAGCATGGTGGGCTTCCAGTCTTTATCGTAGACCCACCGCTTGCACTGCTCGCACGAAACGCGGGCGACCTCCGGGTGGTACACCTGGAGCATCAGCCCGCGGCGGAGTTTCCCTCCCGCACCTCGACCGCTGCATCCACCGGCGCGGTTCCGGTCAAGATCGCCTTAACGTCGGCCTCGTCGGCTTCATCCGCGTCTTCCTTTTTCCAATCTGGATCGGGGTCGCTGACATCGGAGCCGTACACGATCAGGCCGGCGAAGCGGCGGTAAAGCGGCTGCACGAGCCGCGCCGCGCTTACGGCGGTGACGGGCAGCGGCGCGAACTTGTCCTCGGGCTTGTCCGGCGCCTTTTCCAGATCCCACGACTTGATTTGGGTAGCCAGGATTTCGGCGATTTTTTCCTCCTGCTTGTGCTGGCGCAAGGTTTCCAGCGAGGCAAGCAGACGGACTCGCTCGACCTGCGTGCAGGGCCGATAGGTAAAGCGGACAGCAGGATAGCATCCTTCGACGGATTCGAAATATCCGTTGAAGATGACACCCTGCGACTCGGGCACGTAGCCCAGCCTGCCGGCGTGGTAGGCGGTGTTTTTGGGCATAGACATTCTTTCCGGCGATTCGTCGGGATGTCACGATTCGCTATTTGGCTTAGTATCAGCTATCCACGAGGGTGATCTTGACCTCTTGGTCCGTGCCGGCGTAGCCGTCCACAGTACGGGCGTTGAGCGTGGTCCGCAGGGGGATTTCCTGGACCGGGCTCGGGGTGTCCGGATCTTCCATCGGTCCCTGCAAAAGCGGGAACTCGAACAGCAGGCTGTAGGAGCCGACCGTGTAAAGGATGTTGGACGAAACGCCCGCCAGGGCTAACTGGTAAATGTCCAGTTCCGACGTGGTGAACGGCGTATCGAAGGACACCTGAATCGTGCGGTCCCCTTGCGGGATTTCCGTGCGCGATTGCGTGTTGAAGAATCGGTCCATCACCAGTTGATTGTTGACCGTGATGTTCAGGTTGTTGAAGTTTCGTGCAGTGCCATCGAAGTACATCGTGGCCTGGTGGTGCATGATCGGCGTCAGCACGGAGTAGGACAGGTCGGGGAATGAATCCGCATCACCGAGGGTCAAGTCTTTCCCCTCAAGTTGCAATTGCATCCGCAGGGGCTGGCCGGCGGAGCTGGTAAACGTTGCCTGCGAAACCCGCATGCCGGTGTAGTTGAACACCTTGACCTCGCGGTCCAGCGCGGCCTTGAAGTAGTCGGTGATGACATCCGGCTCGAGTACGTTGCCAGCGAACGTGCCGCCGAAAATCGCCAGCAGCAGGATTTCCAAATCGTCTACGCGCGGAACGATGGTCATGGAACCGCTGACCGTGTAGGTGCTTTCCGCGGTGTCCTCGGAGCGGTGCGCGAGCTGGCCCTTAAATCCTTCCGCGTGGAAATGCGTAGGCCGCTTTTTGATGTCCAGACTTTCCGGCAGCAGCCGCTTGGTCACCGTATCGGACGCGATTGCGGAAACGCCAAATTGTACGTCGTAACCCATACTGGCAGTGTCAGCGGCCATTCTCTATTCTCCTTGGCGGTCTGAATTTCAATCGTTAGCTCGGGTGCGGTATGCGTGGCAGGCCGCCACAGTGGCGCCCACGTCGTAGTGGCTTTCGAAAGCCGCAGGAATGACAACGGGACCGGGAAGGATCTCTACGCGATGAAAGCTACTTAGTCCAGCGGGAGGGGCTTCAGACAAGTAGTTTTCCACCGCTTCCTTCCACTTCAGGTCCTCGCGGATGTTGCGGTCCAAGTGCTGGTTGGACGCGCGGAAATACGTGATTTGTACTCGGTAGGTGACCAGATCGCGGGCCTGATCGCGGGGCTGGCGGCTGCCGGTCACCGGCGTGATGATGACCCCGGAATCCCCGATGGCCTTGACCGCGCGATAGGGTAGCTTCTGAATGACCACCCGGTCGCTGGCCAAGTTTGGCAAGCCCAAACCCTGGACCGCCTGCTGAATTCCCTGGCAGGCTTCGTAGTGCGGGATGTCCGACACGTCCGAGCCGTCCGTAATCTCAAACGCCACGGGCGGGGAACATGCCACCTCGGCGCCCAAGGTTGCTTTGACGTAGGCAAGGTAGCTGCCGGCCGACAGGGTAATCGTGCCGCTGGAATTGCCGCTGATCGTGGCCGATAGGGTCCAGTCGTAATCCGCCACAGCAACGCCGAAGGTGGTGGTGTAGACGAGGTTCGTCGCGCCTGTGCTTCCCAGGATGGTAGCCGTAGCGGTAGACCCGTCGAATTGATCGGCCACGCACAGGCGGGGCAGCTTGATGGTCATTTTCCGGGCTCCCCGAATAGTTGCATCGTCAGCGGCGAAATCAGGTCTTCCGCGATTTCCTCTTGGCCGCGGTCATCGACGTAAATGAACTGTCGGCGGGGTATCCGCTCCGTTCCCCGCTGGTGCTGCCAGGCGTAGTCAATCACGCCGCCGTCGATTCCCATTTCCAGGGTTCGGCCGTCATCGGCTAACCGTTCGACATGTCCGGGCGCGGCTTTTTCGGTGGCGGCGGCCAGCATCTTTCCCGATAGAATCAGCAGCGGGTGAGGACCGTACAAGGCGACGGTAAGCGGAGCGTGGGCGGGCCAGGGCATCCCGCCTTCATCGACGGCCGCGGCAAAGTTCCGCTCAATCGCATCGCAAAACGCCGGCGCGGCTTCCAGTAGGGCTTCCCCCATGGGTCCGCGTTCCGGTGCCTCGATGGCCTGCTCAATCTGTCCAGCCACTTCTTCCGGGGTCACCGCTGGCTTCCATCAGGGTTTTCTCCACCGCCTCGACCGGTGTTTTGCCGGAGCGGACCGTGGTTACCTCATCGACCGTGTATCGCAACATCCAGGAGAACAGCAAACCGTCTCCATTGCGCTGCCCGATCAGTTCGATCTTGTCCCCTCGGGCCAAGGCGGCTTTGAGGGTGTTGTTCAGGTTCATCGCTCTAGTTTGACCTCGCAGTGCCAGCAGGTGCGCCATCGCTCCAGTCGGCACGGAGAAATAATGACCCAGGTTTCAATGGCGGTGACGATCTTGTAGCCTTTGTCCGGCGTCTGTGCGTTCATGGTGGCCCGGAACAGCTTGGCCGTGGCGGTTTCCTCTTCCAGTCCCGTGTCGTATCCGCCCTTGGATTCCGCCATGTTTTTGCGGATGATTTTGACCCGCATGTCGGCGGCCAGTTCCGTGCCCGAAACATCCTGCAGCGTGGCCGGTTCCACTCCGTCGATGGACTGCCAATCATCGGCGTACAGGGTGTAGTAATCGTCCCGCTCGTAGGAGCTTGTGGCGGTAATCGCAATCAGCACGCCAACAACGGAATAGCCGCCCTTTGAGCTGACAACCGCGGCTACGTAGCTGCCCACGTCCAGGTCCACATCCAGCGAACCGTTGGCGGCGATTGCTCCGGCCGTGGTCCAATCGCCGGCGGAGCGGCTGCTGACGTAGATCGTGTTCGTGGTTCCAGTAGATGCCCCGCTGACGGTAAACGTAATCCCCGTTCCGTCCCCATTGTCCGACGCCGTGAGCGTGGGCGTGTCGATGTCCTGTTCTTCGACGGACACCGGGCCGAACGTGCGGAGGACCGGGGGAAACAACATCGGCTAAACCCCCGTTTTCTTGGCAACCACGGTGGTCGTGGCGGCGATGGCGTCCCCGTTTTCGTCGAACAGGTTTTGCGTTAGCAGGACGGTGGACGTGCCCTTCTCGTAGTAGATCACTTGCGTCAGGCTGGTTGCATCCACGTCCGCCTGAAGCAGCTTGGAAATGGTGCTGTTGTCGTCCATTTCCGTGCGGATTTCGGCAACGGTTGGAGCGACCAAATCCGTCAAGCTACTCCCCGTGCCCAGCGCCGTCACGACATCCGCCGCGCTATGGGTACTAAAGCCGGTAGCGGTCGCACAGGCGGTGAGCGTCGATCCGGTTCCGAGGGCGGTTACCACGTCGGCGGCCGAATGCGTGGAAAATCCGCTGGCTGTCAGGCAGTCTGTGAGCGTGGAGCCGGTGCCCAGCGCGGTCACAACATCCGCGGCGGCATGAGTGCTTAAACCGGCTTGAATTTTGGTCACCGCCGCCGCGCTGATTTCCGAAGCCCCAATGGCATCGGTCGCAATCACACCCGCCGTAATGGCGTTGCTTTGCAACTTGACCTGCCCGTTCGCGTCGGTGTCGAGCAGGTTGGCCGGGGTGACCAGAATCAGCGCCGCCACATCTGCTGCCGAGTGCGTGCTGAATCCGGTCGCGGTAAGGCAGTCGGTAAGGGTCGATCCAGTACCCAGCGCCGTCACAACGTCTGCCGCCGAATGCGTACTGAACCCGGTCGCCGTCAGGCAATCCGTCAGTGTCGATCCTGTACCCAAAGCGGTCACAACATCGGCGGCACTGTGGGTGGAAAACCCGGTAGCCGTCAGACAATCGGTAAGGGTGGAACCAGTTCCTAACGCTGTCACAACCGCCGCCGCATCATGCGTGCTGTTTCCGCTCACGGTTCCGGTAATGTCCGCCGTCCAAGCGGTCACAAGGTCCAATCCGTCGGACGCCAGCTTGAATCCGGTCTTATCGGAAACCGTTACACTCGTCGCTCGAAAATCGGAGTAGTCGGACAGCGTAATAGCAGCAGCAGCCCCACCATGAGCGCCGTTGCCGAGATACACCTTGTCCGCCGCTGGATCGAAGTACGAAGCCGCAACCAGCGTCCTCGCCTCGAATTCCGCCGTTGTCGGCACGTCGTCAATCAGCGTCTTGAGGGCCGAATTGCCGTATGTGCCGCTGTTGACGATGGCGAACGCGTCGCCTGTTTGCACGCTTTGCTTCACCGTGTAATCGTTCACGGTGCTGCCGGTCGTGTTGTCCGTCACCGCCGAAGCAACGCCGTATAGATTAACCGTCGCCGTGCTCGCCCCGTCGTCGTTAATCGTTATCGGGCCGGTTGTCGCAATCACCTGCACCGTCTCGGAATCGCTTACCGTGACCGTCACCGCCCGGCACAGCCCGCGGATCTCGACATTGGCCCCGCCTGTCGTCACAGTCTGCCCACCGCCTGCGAGCACTTCAAGACTTAGCGTGCAATCCGAGTCGAGCGTGATATTCGTACCGCCCTTCCACCCGCGAATGTTGATGCCGGTCGTCGATCCTGTCCCGCTGAAATCGAGGGACGGCGTGCCAGAGCCGGGCACAAATGAGAAGCAGTCGATAATGACGAACTGCCCCGCAGATCCGGCAGCAAACGCTCCGCTTGCCCGCCCGATCCCGCATTGGTAGAGCCTCGACGGGCCAAGCGTCACCGCACCAATCCCGCAGTATTCGAACACGGGAGCCGTTCCCGTGTTCACGCCGGTTCCGCTTACTCTTGCTCCTGCGATGTTCGCGTTCGTGATTGTCTGGCCGTTCAGGTCCAAGTCGTAAGCGTGCCCGTAAATGTCGTAATTGCTGCTATCGGCAGTCAGCGTGATCGACGATCCGCCAGCAATGTGAAACCGCTCGATCCCGAGGCTTGCCGACAGCGTGAGTGCCGCCGCCCATGTTGACACCGGGTTATCCGCCGTGCCGTCCACGAACATTTCCGTATTGGTGTTGCTTTCGTTCGTGTCAACCCAGATTGCACCGTCCGCGTATCCAACGCTCTGGTTTGCGATTGTTGCCTCAGTGAGCAGAGAATCAGTGTAAAGCGTCGGGTTGCTCTGCCCGGCGCAAACGAAACGCAAGAGCACCTTCCCCGCGTCCGCTCCTGTCCCGGTGTGTTTCGACAACAGCGTGATGTTTTCGGTCTGGTTCGTGCCGCCGACGACGCCCGCAATCGTCAGCCGGTCCTCCCAATCGGACCCAACGTAATCGTAGGCTTGGACGGTGATGATGTCATTCGATCCGACAAGGTACCCTTTCCAAACCGCTTGAATCGCCTTGCGAATCCCGCCCACGTCAAACTGATAAACGATGTCGATTGCATCGCCAGTGTCGTCGATCTGGTGATAGGTTCCGTCATCTGCTTCTGTGCTCGCATAGGTGCCGGATGTTTGGACGCCGGTAAACGAAACGCTCTTGATGGCCCCACCAGTGTTATCGGCTTCCGCCTCGAACAACAGCCCCGCCCCGGATGCAACGCCGATTGCCCCGACCTGTGCTTGTGTGCTCGGGTACGTGTCGCCGGTCAATCCGGTGCCGTCGTATTGTGACTCAAGATTATCGGCTGCCGTTGCGTCTCCGCTAATCTTAACCACGTCAGCGTCAACTTCTGGAATCGCCGTAAACTGATCTCCGGTCCCACCAGCTTCCGTCAGATGGTCCCCATCCCCGCCTGCCTCGGTTGCATTGGCTCCGAGTGCTCCCAGGTTGGTCGTTAGATAGGAGTGGGCATCGCCGCCTTGCGGATTATGCGTCCCGCTTGCGAGCGTTGTTCCCGCCTGTACCGTAAGATTCGTAACGCTTCCAATTGCTCCGGTCACGCTTGCGGCCACAACTTGACCGTTGAACGGGTCGGCTGCCGTAGTACCCACGAAGTCCTGCGCGTTCGTCACCCACGCATCGCGTGTCGTGTTGTAGTTGGTGGCGAAGTCGGTATCGAAAACCGTATTGAGATTTGTGACGGCCGACGACGACGGCATCCGGTTATCCAGGTCCAAACCACCCGCATCACTGACCGCCAGCCCACCGGCCGCATCGGCTGCTGCGTTCGGAAGTGCCGTCATTCCGCCGCGTGTTCCGTCGTACATATCCACATCGGTAAGCGGCACCAACACATCACATTCCGCCGCATTGGTCGCGCCGCTGATCGTGACAAGCAGCGACTTCGCGGAAGACACCGCAAGGCGTGCATCGGCAAGCTGAACCTCGTACACGCCGGGATGATTCGTGGAATCGACTTCTTTGAACCGGCATTTTCCCGCCGTTGGCGCAGCATACGTTCCTAGCGTTGCAATCGTTTCGACGTTTCCCGCTGCAACTGTGTAAGCCGTGGCCGTGTCTTCGTTGTCCGCAATCGTGGAGATAATCAGCCCCGATGAATCGTAGGCCAACCCCGTCAACCCCGCTCCGGTCGATACGCTGGAATTTCGGATCTTCACCCGTAGAATGACGCTTCCTTGTCCGCGCTTATAGCTAATCAACATGCGTCAAACTCCGAGTGTTTGTAAGCCGCCTGATAATGCGTCCATGTGCCACGGCCAAGGCCCGCCCGCTGCCGTCACCCCCGCGAATCCCACCACCGTCTTTGCAGGTTCGGCCCATGCCTTGGGTCCGAGTTGGTACCATCTTGCAATGTCACTGGCGGACCAAACACGCCGACTTATCGTAACATCGTCAATATCCATTGTCGCAAATCGTTTATACGCAGACAACAACGGCCACAGTGAGCCGATTGCTATGTCGTGGTCAGTAGACACTCCAATGTACGTCCCAAGCGAGGATGAGTCATCATACACACTTCCCCGTACGCCGTTCACGTAAATCTCGATCCCAT
>Ga0180437_10000279_pt1 | contig 101596 bp, 179 predicted proteins | sample SS_ome_4_FD_132410 | JGI IMG/M metagenome (GOLD analysis project Ga0180437, IMG submission 132410) | Hypersaline lake sediment archaeal communities from the Salton Sea, California, USA - SS_3_D_1 metaG | ecosystem: Environmental > Aquatic > Non-marine Saline and Alkaline > Hypersaline >...
AGCTTGAAGACGCTACAATTGTTGGGACATGCATATTCGTGACGCATCACCAAACCCGCACGACTGACACGATGGAACCTAGCCGGTTCAATCCCGCACTTCCGCATAATCTTACGCCATGGCTCGCCGTGCCCGCCCTCTTCCCTACACCAGCCAGCATTGATATAATCGTCAATGGCATGACAAGCCTCATGAACGATAGTTTCCTGCCGTTCCTCAGAACCTGCATTACCGAACAAACCGACAGAAAGTGTCATGGTCCAGCGTCGCGGCCCGGAATCACCGTACCCCCCAAAGGTGCGGTTTCGCTGGCGACCGATTTTACCCATTGCGCGGGTCATGCGGTTTGACCATTTAATGTCGATCAGTTCGGCCAAGGCCGGACAACCGTTACATTCGCACGCGAACTCGATCCACTCACGGACCTCTTTATCCGCTACAATCGCGTTACCCATTGCATTCGCTCTAGTCGTCATAGTCCAAGCCTTTCCCTAGTTTCCGCAAGATCGTTGTACATGCAATCCATGTGATAAACGTCAGCACCGGGATAATCGTTACCAACCGGCTCCCCACATATGGGGCAGTATTGCTGTTCATCCGGCATGACGTCCCCTTCCGTTGTTCGTTGTTGTTCGCGTCCCTTGACTACATTAAACCTACAACGCAAAACGCCACCCGTCCACTAAAATCGCGAAAGAAAGCCAAAGTATTTGCAAGCTACTGCCGGGATGCGCAACACATAGTTTATTTCAGGCGTCGGAGACTGTACAACCCCCACTCCCGTCATAACCCAATCGTACGCAGAGGGTCTGTATTCGGTACGCACCCCCGGCAGTAGCTCGCACCCCTCTAGCGAGGGGCTTTGTCGTATACCTTTTTGCCGTCTGAACCATATCTGCGGATTGTACCGTTTGGAAGGAATCTTTCGATCCAGATTCGGTAATAGCCCGGATTTATGGCCTGTGCCGATTCTACGGCTTGTGCCAGTTTTGCGTGCTGGCTGTCAATCTCATATCCCTTGGTACCCAATTCGCGGACACAAACGGAATATTCGGCATAGCTCATAGTTTCCCTCGTTTCGTTGTTCGCGTCCCTTGACTACATTAAACCTACAACGCAAAACGCCACCCGTCCACTAAAATCGCGAAAGAAAGCCAAAGTATTTTGCCAGCCGTTATAACAATGATCGCGCACGCGTAGCCCCTAAAACTGGCCGAGTCAAGCGAAATCCGGACAGAATCCGGACATTTCCGGCCACCACCGGACAACCGGCACAATCGGCATAACCCCTGCGACCGGCACGACTTGCACGATTCGGACGACCCGGACGACCGCTGCGACCCGGACAGCCAGGACTCCTAAGGGCCATATGTCTGGTATCTGGTATCTGGGGTTTTGGGATCTGGCCGGATTTCCTTTTGCGGAAACATATGGTATCCAGCATATGGTATCTGAGACTTTTAATTTGACATCCTCGGAAACGCATGGTAAGATTTAGTGACGTTGAAACACAAACAACACCGAGGACACCAACATGAGAATGAAGAGAGAGATCGCCAAGCTGAACGTGGAGGGTGCGAAGATGACCTTGCCGCTGGCTAACCATCCGTTTGACCGCTACCGCTGGGGGCTCAAGGCCGTCCTCCTGGAGAATTGCGGGCGTCCCATCGCCGACACCCTGGACTACTGCGAGTACGATCAGCGGTTCACCGTGGAACTCAAGGTGGCTGCCATGCCCGCCGACTGCCATGACTCCCTCAAGGCGTGCGACGACTTCCGCATGGAGTTAAGCAAGGTGTTCGTGATCGACCCGCTAGATGACCTGGAGCCGCAGATCGACGAGCTGCTGGAACTGCGAGCCCACTTGCACCAATCCCACGCACAGATGAGTGTGCTGCTCTCGCTCTACCGTGAGGGCTACAAGATGGTCGAGGACCGCATCCCGGAATGAACTTGACATAAGACGCAAGCGCACAAGCGCAAGCGCGAATTCCAAATCCCAAAACGAAAGATGAAAAATGCTGGAACCAGCTAAGCGCCTTGAGAAAATCTCAATCCGATTCATGGGCCCTCACAGCAGTGATCTGTTCAAGTGCCTGTACATTCCGCCCGTCGACTTCGAGCACGTGTCCATCGGCACCGGCGAGAGCAAGTCGGTCGCGGCAACCCGTGCCATCGCTCACCTGCAAGGTGAGGGCTTCTCTCCCATCCTGGACGAGATCCGGGACGCGGTATCGAACATGATGCCGGGAGCGCCAGACGCTGTCGAAGGCGATGGTTTCTGCCAAATCTACTGCATCATAGGAGTCACAGCCGAACGATGAAAAAGAAGAAGAAGAAACCAGCCAAGCCAGAGATCGACTGGCTGAAGCGTTGGAAGAAAGCGGACACCCAGATGGCCGAGCGTCGTGTCCTGGAGTCCCGCTGCCGCATGTACAAGATCGAAGAGAGCAACATCAAGTACGGTCGCAAGTACAAGCGCAACGGCGATTACCTGGGCTACCCCATCTGGTATCGGGCCATGGCCAAACTGAGGTGCGGGTGGGTCATCCTCTCCAACCACTTCAAGTTGTCGGCGGCTGAGAAGGCCCTGGAGTACCACAACCAACACGGGCAGCCGAAGCCCAAGCCGAAGAAGCGAAGAAAGAAGGTGAAGCGTGAAGACGGCGATACTTAAAGCGCTCGACCGGGCACGGGAAGAGGCCAACCTTGGCAACAACGTCATGATCCTCCTGCCCAACACCAACTGGGTAGAGCCCTACAAGCAAGCACACAGTATTATGAATAGGCACCGCGAGTGCGGCAACTATCTGTACATGCCACATCCGAACGTCTACGTGCGGTACACTCACGCTCACAGCAGCCTGAGAGCCCTTCTGGTGGACGTTCTCATCCTGGTAGGTGAAGACAGCCCCGGCTGGTGCTGGAGGGGCCTGCAACTCGCACAGGATCGCATGCGGGCTTCCACCGTTCAACGCACAATCAACATCTAGGTGAAATCATGAGAGACAGCCGAAGCGAATTCCAACGAGACATGGATTTTCACAATTTCAGCGGTGGCATGGCAGCCGTCCTGCTGCTTCTGGTTCTCCCGGTAGCGTTTTCCCTCATAATCACCGACTACATCAAATGGAGCGACAAAGAGAGGGTCAAAGAAGAAGCAGCCGAGCGCAATCGCCCGAAGGTGATCCTCGTTCACGAAGGCACAGAGTACGAAGTGGAGGTGAGAGATGCCAAGCCATAACGGAGGTTTTTACGAGAAGTTCCGCCAGACCCCACCGAGCCCAGAGGGGCAGTGTGGCTGGTATCTGCTGTGGAGCGACGTGGAGGCCTATCGGTGCCACGAGAGCCACGAAAGGACACATCCGATGTACACCGATGACCACAAGGACACCGGGCGCGATCTTGTCGACGCCCTGCAAGAGGGCTCGCTCGATTGACGCGTCACTGTAAAACGCGAGGTGCCCCCAATTATTTTTGGCGTTTTCCCATTTTGTGTTTGACAACAAAACCTTTTGGTTGTATTGTTTAAGTAGCAAGGGAAACAACACAACAAAGGAAACAACACAACAAAGGAAACAACATGAACATCACTACGAAACTGATCACCGACATCGTCGAGTGCATGATCGCAGACTCTCGAAACGATCTGACCTGGGGCGACGCCCCGGTGGCCCACAAAGCAGTGGCCTTCGCTCTGGATCAAGCCAACAAGCTGGTAGAAGCCACTCCGATCTACCAAGTGTCCGCCAAGCAAACTGACCGGGACGTGAACCTTGGGTTCTTCACTGGGAAGACTCACGACATCGCTTCCTACTGCGACGACCGGAAGGGCTATGGGCTTGTCATCGAAGAGGTGCGGCCCACCGCCATCAAGAGCGGCTACAAGGCACACAAGGACAACATCGTGGCGAAGCGCGACCGACTGCAAGCCGAGCTGGATGCCCTCAACGCCCGCCTGGAGTCGGGGGACATCTCATGAACAAGTACCACGTCTGGCACGTCGACGACGGCCCTGACCGGGCAGTAGCAATCGAAGCCCACGACCCGAACGAGGCAGCCCTGGAGGTTGTGAAGGACTGGGCTCTGACCTATCACATCAACGACGAAGTCAAAGATGAAGTCATAGTTGAGTCCCTCAAGACTGGTGTCCTTCACAGCTTGACAGTTTACATCCAACCAGAGACCACTTACCACTACGAAGTGAGACAACGATGAGCACTTACACCACCGGCTACGACAACAACGAAGGCGACCGCTACACCGAGGTCGAGATCGACTACGAGTTGGAGAAGGGCGGGCGCGAATTCCCTTTGGGCGTCCGCCACTGCCACACTTACTACGACATCCCGGACCAGATCGTCGTGAACAGCGTGCGAGTGATGTACGTCGAGTTCTACAACCCGCACGGCGACCTGCTCGCCTCCATCAAGCGTGAGGCCCTGAACCCACTTGTGCTGAAGCACGAGGATGACGACGCCATGCAACGCATCATGGACCAAGTGGACAGCGACGACTGCTTCTGCGAACTGTTAGCGGGGGCGGCAGGATGAACAAGGAACCCTACGACCCTGAGGTGACCGAGATCATCCTCAGCCATTTGGCGGGTGGTAGCTACGACTTCATCCACTACCCGTGGATGAAGCCACTGTACCGCAAGCTGATCAATAAGAATGTGTGCATCAAGTGTGGTGCTAAGATCCCACCCGGCAAGGCCGGGAGAAAGTGCAAGTCATGCCGAACCTAGCATCAGCTGTGGCGTACGCCAAGCATGTCCACCGAAACGACCGCCGCAAGTGGGGCGGGCAGCTTTACATCTACCATCCCATGCGGGTGATGACCGAGGCCATGCTGCGAGGCATGAACGAAGCACACCTAATGGCTGCCGTCTGCCACGACATCCTTGAGGACCACCCAGAGCCGACCCCCGAGGCCGCGTACAAGATGCTGAATTGGCACATCGGCAGCATAGCCACCAGCATCGTCGGGATGCTGACCAACAGATTCACCAAAGAGGCCTACCCGGACATGAACCGGGCAGACAGGAAGGCCGCTGAGTTCAAGCGTCTGGGCACCTTGCCGGACAGCGTAAAGATCCTCAAGATGTACGACCGCATCGACAACCTGGAGTCCATAGGGCTCGACATCGGGTTCTCTCGCCTGTACGGTGAGGAGAGCCTCCTCCTGTTCGACCACATCGGCCATGCAGACCCAGAACTAGATGCCAAAGGCCGACGCCTTGCCATCGAAGCAGCGAGAGCGAGCTGATATGATTTCATTTTCTATTGGACAAATAGACCAGTGTGCGTTATGCTTTAAGCATGGAGGGGAAGCAAAGCTCAGAGCGAAGTGCTGTGAGATCGCACGAGAGTTAACCCGCGACGACGATGAGTTCGACGCCATCGTCGACGACATTATGGACAGGATCATGAACAAATGAGTGAGCAAACTGCATTTAAGCAAACTGCATTAGATGTCATCAAGAATCGTGTGCGCAGGATGGGCGACCGGATCGAAGCAGGTGAGAAGCTGATGGAAGACGCTCACAATCTTCTCCGGGAGATTGCCGACACCGGGCACACGTTCAAGTGCATCATGACGAACAACGCACGAGAGTGTCAACTGTCACACCGCTCCTCCCGAGGCGACCGAGCTTTCGTCTCGGTCTCCTACAACTTCGACGTGGCTGGGGAGCTGCTGATCAAAGAGGGTCGTCATTCCGATGACGTCACGCGAGTTACTACTCAGGCAGACCTGAACATCGCCATCGGCGATCTGGTAGTCAAGTATTGTCGAGAGCACAGGATCAAAGAACTATGAACGAAGACCTACGAATGCGAATAGACCACAGCCCGACCCCGACGGTAGAACAGTTCTTCATCGAACTGATCGACGTCTTGTGGAAGGCCTGCCGGGACACCGACAAGGCCGGACGCACCTTGTGCGTGGAGATCCAAGAGATCGACGGCGACGAGGACGACACCGGCTATGTGTGCGACCTGGAGGACGAGTTCTACATGTGCCTGGAGGCCCGTGTGGACTTCGGGACGCGTTGCGACTACCTTGTGCATGAGATGGCACACATCGACTGCTGGGAGCGCACAGTGAAGCGTGAGGAGGATCACTGCATGATCTGGGGCGTGAGCTACGCCAAGATGTACCGAACCTACCTCAATTTCTACAACAAGTTCTGGGAGTGCGACGAATGAACGACCTGATCATCAACGAACGCAAAGGCGACAAGATCCTGTGGACCTACGACGGGCTCGACGGGACGACCGACATAGTCGACGAAGACTACGTCTGCAATACCGAGCTGGTCAACTGCGACAACATACGCCTGACCCGGAGTTGCCAGATATGGATCGAAGAGCAGCTCGCAGCAGCGGTGCTGGTGGCAGCCGAGTCCGAACGAATCTGGGACGCCTGGGAGCAGTGGGAAGAGGAGACTGGTGACCTGCTAGTGGTCATCCCGTCCATCGACCACACCCCTGACGAGATCGCCTTCGAGACTCCCGGCGTGGAGTTCCGGCTGGTGGCTCTGCACGAGGGGTGGGGGCAGGGTAGCACGTTCGTGAGTGCACCCGTGGAAAACCCAACCTGGGGCGATGTCATGCGACAGTTTGAGGTGGCCGTACAAATGACCGGCGACACTCACCACAATTTCATGGAGGGGTTGATCCTCCTCCCGGAAAGCAAGTATCACAAACTGCCTCCGGTGTGCGAGATGCATCCCGAGGACACCATTTACCTTCAATTCTGCACTGGGAGCTAACATGCCGGAACCACGAATCGTACTCAGCCGCCGCAACCTACTGTCCCTGCTCCACAAGCTGGAGATGAAAGACAGTGCTCGGACCATCATCAAGTACACCGACTCGGACGAGCCGCTCCTGGTATCCTCCATGGACGACAACGAATACTACGACCGGGCCCCTGGGCAGATGCACCCCGAGACCGAGGCGTTCGTCGAAGACATGATGTGCGCACTGGAGATCGTGAGGAATGGACGTTGAACTACTTCGCAATCACAGTAGTGCTGATGCAGACCGCCGCCGCCATCCAGTACGCCCGCCAGGGGCTGTACTGGGAGGCAGGGCTGTGGATGACGTATGGAGCTGGGAACATTATTCTCATGATTCTAGCAGCCAAGCGTTTGACAACTGGAAACTAGGCAGCATACTTTAGGTAGAGGACCTACAATGCTCAGCAAAAACATGACAGCCAAGGCCGCCGCCTTCCAAGTAATGAAGGACGAGTTCGAGCAGCACATCATGGACGAGATAGTGAAGGTAGCCACCCAGATGAACTTGGATGAAGCCGCGTTCCTGCATTACGGCAACATGTACACTAGGGGGCATTACGAAGTCCCGAGCAAGAGACTGGACGCGCTGGACGACCTGTATTGTGACAACATCCACAGTGGCGGCTTCCAAGGCATCTGGCAGAAAGAGAAAGGCTGGAGCTAATGAAACGCTACATCGTCATCATGCACGGCGGCGACGTCCGAGAGTGCACCTTGGAGAATGGTGCCTATGTTCATGTCCTACACAGGGCGTGGCAAGTCTTGACAACCGATTCACGAATCAAGAGAGTGAAAGAACTATGATCGACTCGTACAACATCTACGGCGGCGACGGAATCGACCAGGGGTCACGCACCCAGATGGACAACGCTATCGCCCTGCCGAGCGCACGCAAGGCAGCCCTGATGCCTGACGCGCACCTTGGCTACGGCCTGCCCATCGGCGGCGTGCTCGCCACCGAGGGAACCATACTGCCATATGGTGTCGGCATGGACATCGCCTGCCGCATGCGGATCACGCTGGCAGCTGCGCACCCTCTCATGCTCAACGTCCTGGAGGGCAACTGCCCGCAAGAGAACGCCTACCTGGACAAGGGGCTCCGTGAAGGCACCCGGTTCGGGATGGGCAACGACTACTCGCCCGGCGAGCGTCAGAGCCACCCGGTGATGGACGACCCAGAGTGGGACACAACACCGTTCCTCCGCGAGCTGAAAGACAAGGCGTGGAACCAACTCGGCACCAGCGGTGGCGGAAACCACTTCGTCGAGTGGGGCCTCTGCACATACAACACCCGAGAGTACATCGCTCTCATGTCTCACAGTGGGTCGCGAGGCTGCGGCCATCAGGTCTGCACACACTACACCAAGATCGCCAAGGAACTGAACCCGGCTGGCGAGTTGTCGTGGCTGGACCTGAACAGCGAGGCCGGGCAGGAATACTGGCACGCGATGAACCTGATGGGCCGCTACGCTGCGGCAAACCACGAGGTCATCCATCGCAACGTGTTCCGTATCGCCGGTCTTGGGCGTGGGGCTCACGTAGAGAATCACCACAACTTCGCATGGATGGAAGAGCACGACGGCAAGGACCTGATCGTACACCGCAAGGGCGCGACCCCGGCAGCCATCGGCGACATGGGAGTGATCCCTGGTTCCATGGCCACCCCGGCGTACATCGTCTCAGGCAAAGGCAACGCTGATAGTATCTGCTCAGCGTCGCACGGTGCGGGACGGCTGATGAGCCGCAGCGCTGCTAAGAAGGCCTTCAACTGGCCTGAGTGGCAGGATTACCTGGGCGAGCGCGGCGTGCGATTGTTGCAGGGTGGCCTGGACGAAGTGCCGGGTGCCTACAAGGACATCACCAAGGTAATGGCAGCCCAGAGCGACTTAGTCGACATCGTAGGGGCGTTCATCCCGAAGATTGTTATGATGGCCCCACCCCAGAAACGAGGACGCCGATGAGACTACGACCTAGGCAACGACCAGCCGAGACCCTTCCACAGTTTCGACACCGGATGAAGTCCGAAGGATTCCAATGGTGTATGGATAGACTGGAGTGGCACACAGACTGGTGCACCTCTTACCCGAATTGGATTTGGTAATGTTCACAGTGTGCTGGTATTGTATGAGAACGGTGTCCGTTGACAAGAACAACCTGCTGGGCTGCCACGTAGACAACGGATGGATTCGAGGCCGGAAGGCAGTGCGATGCAAAGGCTTCAAGACGGAGGCCCGGTGGGTTGAGAAGCACAAACTAAGTGCCATGGGCCGGAATCGCCAAGGGGTGTGCATGGCCTGTGGCGAAACAGAAACCAATCGGGAGTGCCCCCAGTGCTGCCGTGAAAAACGATGGGAAAACAACAAATGAATCGCAACGCTTTCTTTGACATCATCAACGCCCGCTCGGCGGCTTATGCCGAGGCCAACGCCTACGACGAAGCGATCAGGTCCGCCTCCAAGGCGTGCAACGCCGTAATCGACGGCAAGCAACGCGAGCCGTGCGACTCGCACAGTTACAAAATCGAGGAGATACTTCGGTACGGCCACAAGTTCATCATCAAGTTCACCGATGGCTCGTGGCTGGGCGTCACCGCAGACGACTGCGAGTACGACAACGAAGGGCTGCAATACAACGAGCGACTCAGCTACGATGACGCCTACAAGCTGGGCATCCTCACCGAGGAGTTGTACGGAGCGTGGCGTGAGGCCTGCGAGAACAAGACGAGCCGCGAGAAGAACACCCGAGGCATGACGGCCTTGCAAGAGGCTATGACCTGCCTCGGCACCGAACGCATCAAGGAACTGGTCAAATGAATCCACTCACAATCCTAGCATCACAGTCGCTTCACGACTGGCAAGCAGAAGCTAAGGCCGCTGGCTATGACGACACCTATGAGTACGTCGCCAAGCACACCGGGGCAACGCGACACGAAGTGAAGAACCTTTTCTTCGCTCAGTTGTACGGCGGACCTGGAACAATGAGGAAATACTGATGAACCACTGGCGCACCATCCGATACACTGACGACGGCTGTTACCTGTACGAGTGCCTCTCCTGCAAAGAGCGGTGGGAAGCTCGGCAGGCTCCCGGCTACTACGACCAGTGGGTCGACACAGAGGTGCAAGTGGAGGGTGGCTGGACCACCACGAGCAGCGGCGTGCCTCACCACTACGCCAAGCGCGCTGTGCCCGTGTACGTGCCGCACTGGCGGTTCTGCCCTTACTGCGGCACCACGTGGAAAGGCCCCATCCGTTGCGACATCGACAACCCATACATGTATGGCGAGCGGCGTAAGCTGGCCTACAACTGCGACCGTGGTGGCTACTGCAACCCGGATTACTGGTACTGCATCATGGTGTCCGAGGGGCGGCAACCCTACATCACCTCCAAGGTGGACCCGCGAGAGCACAGCATCATCGAGGTGCATGAGTTCGTCAAGCGGAAGAACGCCGAGGCAGAACCCGAGTTGAGGTGGCGTGGCAATACGCCAGAAGAGGTGAAAACCATATACTCCATCCGCATCATGAAGGACAGTGCGATGGAGCTTCGAGGTTATGTCCGTTCGGAGTACATTCGATGAGAGAAGCAATTAAGAAGTACGTTGCCCTGAAGCTGGGGTTCAGCACGGTCGTCCACATCAGCGGCAGCCTGCACGACGAACTCGAAGAGACCCGCAAGGCTTACCACAAGGCAGAGGTCACCGTCGGAATGGACGAAGGCGCTCTAGCCAAGTGCATCGAACTCGGCATGGACTGCTACACCACCAACTCGTGGAAGAGCAACCTGCGGGAAGCCAAAGCCAAGCGCAAGGTGGCGAAACGCAAGTACGAGGAAACCCTGGCTGCCTACCGAGACTTCCAGGACGCGAGAGAGGTGTGTGGATAATGTACAGATTTCTCATCAATCTATTCGGGTTGTCCTTTCGTCGTAGGCAGCCCTGGCGGAATGACATTGCTCATTTTGACGTCAACGCGGTGATGGCCCGTGACAGGGCTCGGTTTGAGAGGCGGAGGCTCCTGGCTTTGCAGGTCTGCACAAAGAGCGAGAAATAATTATTTGACACGTCCGTTTCTCGGTGTATGCTTTAGGTAGACGAAACAACAAACAACTCAACCAGGAGACACAACGATGGCCTTACTTCTTATCCAGAATCGCGGAGAGTGCCCAGAGGAAGCTTTCACTTTAATGGGTGCCAGCCTCAGTCGCTCGGACGACGGCCTGCTCGGTCAGTTCGGCAGTGGTGCCAAGCTCGCCATCTGCACGCTGCTCCGCATGGGCAAGAGAGTCATCATTTATTCGGGCAAGACCCGCATGGAGTTCAAATGTCGGACAATCGAAATCAGCGACGACATCGAGTCGCAGCAGAAGGAGCGCGTCTTCGTCCAGTACGGCGGCACCTCCACCCGCAAGGAAGACCTGGGCTGGGTCGTTGACATGGGTGCCATCGACTGGAAATGCAACCTGGACATGGCCATCCGGGAATTTGCGGCCAACGCCATCGACCACACCGTCAAGCGTGGGGATGACCTGAAGGAAGCCCGCGCCAACCGCGACCTGTGTGTCGAGATCGTTCCGGACGGCCTTCGTAAAGCACAGAAGGGATTTACAAGGGTGTACATCGAGTCGTGCGAGAAGTGCGAAGAGTATGTGGACGCACTGCCCCGCAAGTTCCTGCAATTCAGCAACCAGCCGCTGAACCAGCCGATCATGCCCAAGATCAACCCGCTCAATAAGAAGGTGCAAGTGTACCTCTGCGGAGCGTTCGTCTGCGAGCTGAAGGACAGTGCGGACAGCATGTTCGACTACAACTTCCGCAAGGACCAGATCGCCATCGACGAGAGTCGCAACCTGGGCGAGTACGCGGCCCGTGCCGCCATCGCCAAGCTGTACAAGGATGCACCCGCCGTGACGCTCAGCAAGGTGTTCCAAGCCCTGCTGGACGGTGTGGCGTGCCTTGAGACAGGGCTCGACACTTACTACATCAAGCCGGATTGGTCCGGTGCGAGAGACAGTCAGAAGACACGCTGGCAAGACGCCTGGGCTTCCTGCCACGCCGACGACGCTGTCATCTGCTCTGGGCAGAGCAACGTGGTGGAGAAGTACGCCAAGCAGAAGGGCTATGTCCTGGGCTCGGTGAGCAACTCAAGCTGGGTCGAGTGTGCCAGCCAGTACGGAATCAAGACCATCACCGACGTGCTGGATGTGGACGAACGAGAAGGCCGCGTCACACAGCCGCCCACCCTCGAAGCGGAAGCGGCGTTCGTCAAGGCGAGCCAGTTCATGGCTGACCGAGACCTGCTCGACACCCCGTGCACGGTGTGCGGATTCACTGAAGAGAAGAGCGAGACCGAAGCCTACTACCGCGAGTCGGTCGTGTACATCCGAACCGACGTGTTCGACAACCTGGAGTCCCTGTGCATTGAGCAGCTGGCCAAGCACAACGTCCGAACCAACAGCGCCCGCATGACGTCCGACGTCCTCCTGCTGGCCTGTGTCAGGAGCATGTAATGATACTGGGCAGCTACAACAAGCAGCACTGCGGAGCCATCAAAGTCACCTCAGGACTCTTCGTCCTGGGTGACCAAGTGGACATCAACGGCGTCACCTACACGGTCATCAGCACCGACGGGATGATCAGCCCTGGGGTGTACGGCCTGTGGTTGGACCGCCCGCTGGAGGCCGACGTCCGAGACCTGGACAGCATCAAATATGTGGGCAAGTGGCCCGCAAGCAAATACTTCGTCTTCGGAGGCAAGTCATGAAATACCTACTCGCCTCGTACCAGATCATCGACGCCGTCATCTATCACCCAGAGTCCTGCAAGCCGGTCTACGTCGAGACCAGCCACGACATACTCGCGCTCATCAACGCGCACATGAAGGACAACTACTGGGACGAAGAGATCACGTCCACCCGGATTGATCTCGACAAGCTGACCGTGATCATCAAAACCGAAGACACTGACGGGAAGTTCACCAACACCCGCACCTTTTACCTGATCCCAATCCAGAGGTACGTCGGATGAAAACTCACACTTTCTCCATCGTCGTCGGCACCCGTGCCTGCAACTTCAAGTGCCCGTTCTGTGTCAGCAAGATGACCTGCCGGTCTGCGAAGAAGCACGACATCAACTGGAACCGGTTCGATATAGCCTGCCGGATCGCAGAGCAAGCACGTGACGGTCTGGTGAACGCCATGTTCACAGGCACTGGCGAGCCCACCCTGTTTCCGGACGACATCACCGACATGCTGCACATCATGAACAAGCGGTTCCCGCTGGTGACGTTGCAGACAAACGGTGCACTGTTGACACAGATCCAGCTAAACAAGTGGGCAGCCCTAGGGCTCACAGGGGTGTGTCTGTCGGTGGCCGACTACGACCACACCAACAGCAACAAGCTCATGGGAATGGAAGGGCTAGACTACAACTTCTGGGCCGCAGTCGACATGATACATGAGGCTGGCCTGATGGTGCGGCTGAACTGCACCATGGTGAAGGGTGGCGTCGCCAACACGCACGCAGTTGAGAACCTGATCACCGTCTGCAAGGACAACGAGGTCGAGCAACTGACGCTGCGTGAGGTCGACCGACCCGGCAACCCCGCTGGTGCACCTGAGGTGGCCGACTGGGTGGACGCCCACAAGCCTGACGGCTTCGCCAAGGAACTGTTCAACTACCTGACGTACCGTGGTGGCAACCGGCTGCCAGACCTGCCGCACGGCGGCGTGGTGTTCGACTACCGAGATCAGAACGTCTGCATCTCCAACTGCCTGACCGAGTCGCGAGACCCGAACGACATCCGGCAAATCATCTTCTTCCCCAACGGGGAGATCAGCTACGACTGGAAGTACAAGGGGGCACGAATACTGTGATGAGTGAACGAGCGAATAAGATTCGCGACATGCGACCCAAGCCTGCCGCGCTCATGGTCTTCCAGTGGGTGAAGACTGGAGTCATCGGGGCTCGCGAGTTCTACGAGTTGGCCGAACTGATTTACGAGGACCTCAATGTATAGCTACCCAGCAGCACCTGACGACGGCACCGACCGACAAGTGACAGTGATCCTGACCGACCAGGGTGGTGACATCATCAACGACGCCCTAGAGCTGACGTGGTCGCACGCTCTGATCTACCTGGACAACGACTGGATCTACGAGGCCACTTGGCCATGGGTGCGGAAGACGAACCCCTGGGACGGCAGGGCTCTCGGCAAGGCCACCAAGGTCGAGCACTTCGAGCTGTTCGTGACAGAGCAGCAGCAACAAGACATGATCAAGTACGCCGAGTCGCAACTCGGCAAGCTGTACAACTTCTGGGGATACTTCTTCCCGAAGTTCTACAACAAGACGTACGGCGTCTACTGCTCGCAGTATGTCTGCCAAGTGTTACGGGCGGGTGACATCAACATTCCAATCGGTGCTGGCTACAGCCCCGACAAACTTCTCAAAACATTAAGGGTTTACAACCGATGAAATCTCTCGAAGACCTAATCCAGCCGGGCAAACAACTCTGCATCCGGAAGCACTCGGCCCCTGGCATGTCCGGCTACTCATGTACCATCCGCGAGATCCCTGAATGTGAGGAGTCGTTTTCGTGGGGCGAGGCCGGACACAGCGAGAAGCCTTTGTGTGCTGTGAACAACTTCGTGGCTCTGCAAAACGGCATCGGGGTCTTCCGGGAAACAAGCGAGTTCAAGGAACTCACCTTGACCGGTGATCAAGTCCAGAAAGTGAAAGCGGCACTCAATGGTCTCAAAGTGGACAAGTACGGGGACGTCATCGTCACCTGCTCGCTTAGTGCGAAGGTGGACGACGCGCTCGCCATCATTGGAGCGCAACGATGAAGTGCAACAAGTACCAGAAACTGGCGTTGAAGTCTGTGGACTATGGCTGCGGGCGACCCATTGAGTACCCACCCTACGGCCTGTGCGGCGAGATGGCTGAGGTGCTCAGTGAGTTCCACTCATGCTCTCACGGTGACGATGACGCGTTACTGCTTGAGATCGGCGATTGCCTGTGGTATATCTCTGCCATGTCCGACGACATAGGGCTGAAGCTGAGCTATGTCCTCGACGTGAAAGACCTCAAGGATGTTGTTCCGTACCCGTGCCCAGCTAGCAACCTCCCCATCTTCTGTGGGACGGTGGCAGAGCAAGTGAAGAAGATGGTGCGCGACGACTGTAAGCGTCTTTCCACCGCCAGGATGAACAAGATCGTAGGGGCCTTACGAGGTGCGGCGAGATGTCTGCAAGGGCTCGCCAACGAACGGGAGGTGGTGCTGGATCGCAAGGGCAACCTGATAGGTTACAGCCTGAACGAAGCCGCCTACCTGAACCTCGACAAGCTAAAGACCAAACGAGAGAAGAAAGGCAGTGTAGGATGAGCAGCATCGTTGAATCACTGGCCAACAAAGGCCTGATCGACCCGCCAGACTTCGTGAAGTCCAACACCATGTACGAGTGCGTGGTGGGGTCTGTGGCATACGGCTGTGCCACCAACCTGAGCGACTACGACACCAACGGCTTCTGCATCCCGCCGAAGAACGTTGTGTTCCCTCACCTGAAGGGAGAGATCGAAGGCTTCGGTCGACAGAAGAAGCGATTCGGTGGCTGGCAGAAGCACCATGTGTTCGACAAGGACGCCTTGGGCGGCAAAGGCCGAGAGTACGACCTGAACATCTACAACATCGTCAACTACATGCACCTGTGCATGGAGAACAACCCCAACATGGTGACGACGTTGTTCGTGCCTCGCGAGTGCGTTCTGTCGACCACCTCGGTCGGCGAGATGGTGCGAGAGGCCCGCCACAAGTTCCTGCACAAGGGCGCGTGGCACCGGTACAAGGGCTACAGCTACGCCCAGCTGCACAAGATGAAGGGGAAGAACCCGGAGCCCGGCAGCAAGCGGGACAAGCTACGGAAAGAGTTCGGGTTCGACGTGAAGTTCGGCTACCACACCGTCCGGCTTCTGTACGAGGCCGAGATGATCCTGAACGAGCACGACATCGACCTGCGGCGGCATCGGGAGCACCTGAAGAGCATCCGGCGTGGCGAGCAGACGATGGACGACATCATCGCCTGGGCGAGCAGCAAAGAGAAGGCCCTTGAGAAGGCCTACGAGGCCAGCTCGCTGCGTCACAGCCCAGACCAGCCCGCCATCAAGACTCTGCTGTTGGACTGCTTAGAGCACCACTACGGCAGCCTGGAGGCATCTGTGGTCCGGCCCGACGAGCTGACCCTGATCCTGGACAACATTACTGAACAAGTTCGCAAGTACGAAAGGGTACGTGACCGCAAATAAACATTCTACCGTAGTGTTAATGGTGAGCATGACTTAGCCGACGGGCTGGGCCCCAGCGAAGGCGCACTCCTACCATGGGAGGAGAAAGTCGCAAGCATGCCGGTTTCAACCCGGTGGAGGTGGTTCGATCCCACCCGGTAGGACTCAACCCGGAGAAGGGAAACTTTCTTCGGGTTTTTCTATGCGCTTTACTTGACTCTGCCTAGGGGCGTTGTATGCTTTAAGTGTAAGAGACAAACGAAACACCAACCAGGAGAGACAGATGAACGAAGTCCTAGCCGAACTCGCCAAACACGAAGATCCTAAAGTCCGAGCCCTGGCCGAGAGAGGCCGGGAGCACCACAACCGACGCACCCGCATCATCGAGCTGGTACAGGAGGCTCTCCAGCAGCTTCGCCTCGACACGAAGTACCTCGTCTTCGACCTGGAGTGCACCCGCCGCGAGCGCGACGCCGCCATGGGAGATGCCCTGTGAGCGACATATCCCAAGTCTGCATCCGATCAATCAGCAATCAAGCACAGACTCTGCTGGAGCTGTCAGACGCCCTGGAGATGGTGGGCAACGAGATCCTGTCAGAGAAGTTGTACTACATCAGCTCGCAACTCTCTAAGGCAGCCACCATGCTGCACGATGAGGAAGGCAAAGCCATCGGCGAGCAGATGGAGAGAATGAACGAGAGCAGCGCGAACATGTTGAACGCGTGCCTCGCTGGCGTGAAACTTGGAAGAGGGGACAAATGAAAGACATCATCCTGAGAGAACCCGTGGCCGAAGTCTTGGAGCGGGCAGTAAAGAAGGCCGCTGGCTGGAGTGCCAAGCTCCCCATGGGCGACGAGGCAGCCACCCTGATCAGTCAAGACCAACCCATCGGCTTCTCGTGCCCCGTGTGCAAAGAGGTGTACGCGACAGCAGCGGAAGCCAGAGAGTGCCGGGACCAGCCGTACGACACTGCTGGGATGGAGATCGGTGACATCGTCGTGGTGCCCGGAGCCTACCACAACAGCTATGATCCGAGTGACCCGTGGGTGGCGTTCGTCATCCCGCCAGACAAGGACTCTAACGACCACTTCGAGCGGGCTGGCTACACCATACCTTACTTCGTGGTCACTGCCGTCCACAGCGAAGAGCGGAACCCACACCGTGCCCTGGTAACCCTGTGCTCCCTGGCTGGTGGATCGCTGAGGGCCGGTTGGAACCCTGCTGACGGTGATGGGCATTATGCCATGTTTAAGCCCAACAGCACCGATAACAGGAGCTACTGGGGCAAAAGAATCCAGAAGTTCCTTGACTGCTGCGAGCCATGTGCTATTGTTAAGGTAGAAGCAGCTCAACTAGCAAACATCAAACTCAGCACACGGAGCCTTTTATGATCAGCATCATCGTCAGCATCATCGTCAGCATCCTATCCGTCCTTGCCTTCTTCGGGGCGTGGGCGTTCACGATGCTCTTGACACTCAAGCTCGCCTTCTACCTGATGTACCTGATGGGGAACACCAAATGACCAAATGGCCAGCCAACATGGAAAAGCTTCGCTACTATGTGGCGTGCGTGACCACGATGGTCACAGGTGCGAAGTGCTACATCTGTTTCACGAACAACAACAACGTTGTGGACGGCAAATTCAAGTGTGTTCACTGCGGCAACGTAAACCGAGTGAGGCTACCATGGCCAAGCGAGTGATGCACAAACGATGGGTGGCGAGAATGTGCTTCGAGGGTGAGAAGCCCCGGATGATTGTCGTGTGTGGCACCGTCCTGGAGACCGACAAGCAATACCGGATCGCCCGGCCAGAGTACCAAGCCTCCGACGCTGTCTGGCGGGCCTTTCGTAAAGGCTTCTACCGAGAGGTGTGGCCCAAGGACTGCTACGAGATCGCGGAGATCGGCCACAGCAGCAAGGAAACTGCGGTGCAAGCATGCGTGGATTGGCACCAGCTTGCAGTGGAGCGGGCAGAGGCCCGGCTTCGGAACGCTCAGCGTGACGCCTGCACTGCGGCAGGGTTTAAGAACTACGAAGACTATGAGGTGATGAAATGAGCCCAGTAAGGAAGAAGACGTTGTGCGGCCCTGACGGCTGTCGTGTGGTCCTCGACAAGGACGAGGTACATCCAGGCGACCCAGGTGCTGGAACGCCCGCTATGGTGTACTACAGGGGCGGCTCGGCCACTCTGGGGTGCGCCCTGGGCGAGGGTGAGATCGAGAGCGGTCGGGATGGGTTCGTGATGCCCATTCCGCGCGACGTGTACGAGTGGCTTGAAGAGGCCGACTTGAAGGCCGACGAATTCCTGGGGTGGTAGATGTTGATACAGCTGATGACCGAGACCCGGTGGCGGTATGTGTGCTCGGAGTGCGGCAAGGTGATAGAGCCGGGCACCATGTACGCCGACCTCTGGACCATTAAGGGAAAGATGCACGAACACACTTGGCAGCACGCCGAGTGCAAAAGGGAGAAACCATGATTATCGAATCCGAACAAGCAGACGGCCCGTGCGACAACTGCGACAAGGGCACAGCCACCCACGGGGCGGTCCAGCAAGGTGCTACAGGCCGCTACTGCGAAGTGATGTGGATCTGCAAGACGTGTGCCATCAAGTGGGTCCAAGGGGATGAGACACAAATCCTCACCACCCAAGAGGCGCGAGACAAGTGCAACGCCAACCCGTACGGTTACGCCGATTTCTAATTTGACAACCTCCACCTAGGGTGTATACTTTAGGTAGAGAAGGGGGCGAAACAGATTCGACTACCGCCCGCCTGAGGCTAAAGGCCCATGCTCACAGCCGAGGGTGGCTAGGACTCCGGGGCAGTACCGGACGCCTCCACTTACTACAACACTACGAAAGGGAACCATGAGCAATTCATCTGAATCGCTGAACGAAATCACGCAGGACGGCAGTCGCGCCGCCATGGCCGAGAAGACTTTGCAGCTGCTGAAAGCCAACCCTGGCAAGACGGCCAATGAGCTGGAAGAACTCGGCGGGTTCAAGGACGGCCAGATCCGGAAGCGACTGAATGACCTGCTCCGGCAGGAACTCGCCTCACAAGGCCCCGCACGCGTCTCTGAGGTCACGGGGAAGCCCAACCTCACATGGTACACCAAAGAGGACGCCGAGCTGTTAGGCATCGAGCGAGAGGCTCGCCCGATCACCTGCAAGGCGAAGGTGACGAACTCTTCAGGCGTGACCGAGTATGACATGGTCCTGAACGAGTCCACCAAGGACGGCCAGTGCATCACGTTCATGTTCCCAGTAGCCGTCACGATCTACCCTGAAGACTCTGTCAAAATGACCTGGACTTTCAAAGCGGAGTGAACCTATGAGAAACGAGTACCGCATCAAAGTGTTCGAGGACGGCAGCTACCTGTACCGGATCTACCGGGTGGAGGCGCACACAGAGGAAGACGCCCGTTCGATAGCCTTCCTCCTGGATGGGGGTAGCAACCGGGTGCCTCACTGGGACACGGGACACATTCAACTGGCCTTCACTTGGACCGAGGTGATCAAATGAGCAAGACATACGACACGAGCGATCTACACCGAGCCCGCAACGAGCACCCAGGTTACGAGGTGAAGGTTCGGGAGGAGAACGGAAGCACCTCGTTCATTTACGTCGACACCCGGACCAAGCAGCCGTTCGCAGCATGGACGATGGGCCCCGGCTTGAGCCACATTCACATAGGACCGCTGGCATGAGACAGTCAATCAAACAACTCGGAATCGAATTCGACAAAGCCAAGCAGGCCTTGCTCGACGAGATCAAGGCAGAGATGTCACTGATCGCCACACGCAGGAACCTCAGCGCGTTCATCTGCGAGCCGATCAACCCCTGTGAGTTCTGGTCGTCCGATGGCAACCGTGTGGCATGCCCGGAGATCGCCAACCTCGATTACATTTACTACATGCATGCGGGCCACAACATGCACGTCGAATGGAAGGATGGCAAGTATGTCGGTGATGAGTAAACACTACGAGGTTCGCTTGACCCTTGAGAACAAGCAAGTCATTCACGGCCCCATCATCCCTGAGGAGGATTACGCCGATTGGTACGCGGTGTTCAAGGAGTACCCAGACGGAGGCACCATACGGCTCAAGGATCTGGACAGGTCGTTTATCATCCCTAACGACGCAGCAGTCAAAGGCTGGCTGGAGTTTCGTCAAATCAGTATCCGCCGCCGACTGTTACGTTGGCTCTGGCGGTCAATCACACGCTAACAAACCGGAAGGAATCAAGATGCGAAAGGCACCTATCACGTACGACCGAGCCCGTAAGAAATACGTTCTCCGCTTCGAGCGGGGAGGCAAGCGGCACAACCTTGGCGCACACGAAGAGAGGATCGAACTCGAACGCACTTACGCCGCCTGGATGGCACACCACCACTTGGAGATCTCCAACCAGTGGTACGACATCGAAGCCGAGCTGACCGAGGAGATCGACCAGAAGGACGGCGAGGCCCGCGACACGAGCACTCTCGGCGACATCTACTGGGACCAGGAAGAGAACATGTTTGTGAAGGACCGGGAATGAAGGACCTCGAACTAGAACTGCAATGCCTGTACGTCGAACTGGACGCCGTCGATGCAGCCTTAGAAAGGGCCTTGGACGTGTACACGTACGCAGATCTGAAGAAGTGCCAAGCAGAGATACTTGGCCAAATCAAACTGACAGAGAGAAAACGCCATGCTTGAATTCATCGACTCACTACCGTGCCCGCCGATCAACTTGACGGGCTTCTACCTGCTCTACTTCGGCTCGTTCGTCATCGGATGTGCATTACTACTGACAAAGAACGGAGGGAGCCGCTGATGGGTTTCTACACCTCATTCCGGATCGAGACCGTGCCAACCAACTGGTTCTCTCAGGAGACCGACCAGGAGCTGGAAGACCTGACCGGCTATCACCTCAACGATGTCACCTCTGGGTACTTCAGCGAAGAGATTAAGTGGTATGGCAACCACAATGACATGGTGGAGTTCACGGCCCGCCACCCTGATGTGTTCATCACGTTGGAAGGGATCGGCGAGGACGGATGCCGCTGGCAGCGGCGATACAACAACGGCGAGATGGTTGCCGCGCGGTACGCCTACACGATGGCCCCTGATGATCCACAACCTATCTGGGCCGAGTGGGGTGCAGGGATACCAAACCCAGGGAGCCTCCGCTCAGCGACCAACCGGCTGATCGAGCTGTACAATGTGCTCGGCGTCGACCCTGGTAGTGCTGACGCTCAAGACAAGGCCTTAGCCGTCTTGGCCCTGGCAGGGCTGGGGCAGGGGAGATAACGATGAGTGATTACAGTGACATCACCCCGTCACCCACCTTTCAGCACTTGACGCTGGACGAGACGTTCCTCAAGTTCCCAGCCGTCTTTGAAGAGAAGCTGGCCGAAGGGTGGTCTCAGCGCAGCGAGCTGAGTCTGGTCGTCAGGGACGGAAGGTACCGAGTCAGAGCCCACCTGCGAAGGATCTGGCAGAATGGCAATTAAGGTCGGAGAGTGGGGTGTGATAACCAAAGCAAGCCCATACTTACAAGAGAGGGGCTTGCGGGTTCTTTCACAGTGCCAATCCTTCAAAGAGCAAGTAGACGAAAAGATAAATGCCTCCGATCACAATCGCCGCCGTGGCTGCGATCCCTAGGAGTATTGTCAAAGCTTTCATTGTTCACCTTCCTCACGCCGATAGCGTGAATACCATTTCTAGTTCAAGTCCTGCCCCGCCGCCTGACGGTAGCACAGAGTACGTCTCGCCGTCACCACCTTCCCAGTACCAGGAGAGTGTGTACGTGAGCTTCAACATGTCGCTTTCATACAGTCGGTGAGGCCACACGAACGACAGCACCTTGGTGTCCTCGAAGACCATGTAACCGACGTGGTGATCCTGGTTGTACGTCGCGGTGTACTCCAGCTTCCACACAGCGGAGCTTACACCACGCTCGCACGACTTCTTCTCGTAGCCATCCACGTGAGCCTCCTGCTCCCTGAACCCCGTCACCATCCGTTCTAAGAGGGTTCTGTCTAGTATGTCCGACTGCATCATACTGAGTTGTCCTCTCCGCAGTAGCACACGTACCCGTCAGCGTAATAGCCGGGGCACGCTCTGCATTTCCTTATCACGCAGAACGACGACGCCACGTGCAGCCGCTTCTCTAGATCGTCGATCTGCTTCTCGGCCTCTGCCAGCTCTGCCTTGTAGCTTCTTCTTTTCATGGTGAAGGCCTCTATCATTGCTCGCCCTGATCTTGCAGGTACTTGCGCACGCGGCCCAGGATGATCTTGTCTACGCGCTGAGCCATCGATCTGGCGCACTTGCCCTGGTGGGTGAAGGCCTCTAACCACTCAGGGTCAGCGTGCACATATTCATCGTCACCGTGCCCGGCCAGACATCCACCAGTGTGGTGAGTCTTGCAGGTCTCGCACGGCCCCGAACAATTACTGAACAGCTTCATTGCTCGCCCTCCCACACTGGCAGCACGCCATCCAGGTAAGGGGTCGCAATGATCTCGGTCCCGTAGACCTTCACGGGCCACGTGAACGGGTTCAGGCTCGCGGAGTGTCGCACGTTCCCGATGTCTTTCATGCGTTCATCCTTCATCAGTCCGTCGAACTGGTCGAAGCCGACGTACACCCGCTTAGGGCGTTCAAACTGCGCTCGCCTGATCTCTGACAGGCCTCGCGTAAGTACGTCCAACATCTGGTGTGAGCTGATGTCTATGCGCGTGAACGTGCTCGTGTAGTTGGGGTAGTAGGATGACTTCAGCCAGCCCAGCTTCCGGAGCAGCCACGTCAGCCACTTGTACTTGGGCACATCGTACGACGGGTCTTTGATCCGCATCAGCGACTTGGTCGATGTCTCTTTCAACACCGGGAATGTGTATAAGTCTCTCATTTGAACCTCTTGCAGATGAAGTTGAGGAGCATGAACGGGGACAGGCACACGACGATCAGAGCGGTGACGGTTGCGCAAACAGCGAACTCGATCACCTCTCCGAGGACCTTGCCAACAGGCCCTAAGCCCTCGACGAGCTTCTCCAGCCCATCGATACCATATTCAACTACGTCGTCTATCCGATTCATTTGTCTCTCCTCCATCCAAGTTTCTCCACAGTTTCGTCGCTCATCGGCGGAACCGTGAAATCGTGTTCGTGGTCATCAATCATGCGGTCGGCTTCAGGCACGCGTTGTGCACCAGCACCAGCGACGAACTCGATGAACGGCCTCGTGGTGTCCACTGTGAGCACCTGCAAGATCCCGTCGTCGATACTGTCGGTGTCCAGGTCCGTCGGGGGCTGCTCGCTCTGAGCCATCTCACCCCCTTCAAAGATGTAGAGGTACATTACTTGTCGATCTCCGCACACACCTGGGCCATGGTGCCGATCACTTCGTGCGTCACTGGACGCCACTCGCCGTCCTCCTGAACGCCGTGCACGGTGATGGTGCAAGTGCCTTCGTTCTCTTCGACAAGCTCAATGCCGAATGCCTTGATAGCAATGACTTTGTTGTCGGAAGCTCTCGTGAATTTACTCATCGTCTTCATCAGTCTCTCCAGTATAAGAAAAGTAGAACGGCAACGAACACAGCCCATCCAAGGACCATGATTGTCATTATTGTGTTAAGTACGGAGTTGATTGTCTCGGTCATCAGCGTCGCCTCCCTTGGCAGCATTGTCACGTTCGATCATGATACACGCCCCTCGGAACGCAGCAACAGCCCAGAAAGGGATGGTGCCGAGAACCAACGCAGCTGGTAAGTTCCCGTTGATCTGATAGCAGCCCACACCCATGTAGATGAAGACAGCAATACTGCCAATCGCCAGGGCCGCTACGAAGAGGCCAAGGACACCGAGGCACAGGTAGTCAAGTAGTTTCTTCATTTGTCCCTTCCATCATCCAGGTCGCCACCCCGTTGGAAAACATGTAGATCGCCAGCCCGGTTAGGGCCCCGACGATGGCCACCTTAGGGCCTACGGTGTACAGTAAATGGCAGAGGCATCCTAGCACGGTCGCCAGCACAAGCACGACAGTCACCTGGGCGAATCGCTTGCAGATGTGATCCCAAATCTTCGTCATCAGCAGTCCTCCTTCTGAATAACAGGATTGTCACCCATCCAGTTGAAGAAGTACCAGCGTCGCGTCCCGTCGTCCCAGCCTTCGGCCACTCGGATCACGTACGCGTACAGCTCGTTCCAGGTGGAGAAGATGTGCTCGTGCGGAACCTTGCCGAACAGCCAGTCAGGTGCGTTGCACTTGCCTTGCTCGATGTGGAACAGGTTGGGCTTCTTCTGGCGGTTGGCCAGGGAAGTCTCCTCGTACGTCCCACACGCATGGATGTCGGTGTCGATGTTGGTGATCTGCCAGTCGCAGATGTCCACCATGCGGAGATCGGTGCAGCGGATGGGCTTCATCTCGGCCCGCACCAGATCATACTTACCCTCCTGCTTCCAACGACGTCGGCGGCGGCGACTAGCGTCGTCCTCCAGCCCCAGGTCGATGGGCTTGCGGGTCGGGTCCAGCCACTGGATATCCATGCCCGCCATCTCGCATCGGATACGTTTGCGCCAGCCCACGCCAGCGTCCTTTACCCGGTCCATTGCTCCACACAGGTAGCACCGTGTACCCTTCATTCGGTTCATTAGTAGCCCTTCCCCCGCCCGATGCGGGCCTCACCCAAGCGGTGGCGAACAATGGCGGTTCGGTTGCGGATTGCCCGCTTCGCCATCTTGCCACACTTGGGGCACTTGACCGTCTTCTTCATGTCGGCCATGCTGTTGGTTCGTTCGATCTCTTCTCCGCACTCACATTCGTATTCGTAGATCGCCATCACGTCATCCTTTTTGCGTAAGAGTAGTAAGTTATCTCTGCTTCGGCTTCGACCACCCACGTGGTCTCTCGCCCTGACCAGACATCCAGCACAACGACCGTCTCGGGCTTCTCCATCACCGTGTGCTCTTCGTCCCAGTATTCTACTGCCATGCAGGCAGCGTCGCCCATACAGAACGCCTCGACCTCGTGTGGGTGCTCCTCGTCGCCTTCTGACCACACTTTGTACGTTCGCTTCATTGCTTCGCCTTCTTCACGACGACGCATCGCTCAGGGTGCTTGATCGTCACCCGACGTCCTGTCTCGCTCGTGCACTGAACTCCCGGCAAGATAGAGAAGGCGTCCGCCGCTGGGTCACATGACACAACTGCCTTCTTCAGGGACATGTCCGACCGTCGTCTGGTAGGGTACACTATCGTGTCTCCCAACTCGATAATCTCGCCCATGAAATCGACATAGGTCATTCGTCTTTCTCCGTTTCGATGTACTCGATGCTCGACGGTTTCACCACCGTGGTGAAGGCGTTCGAGAATCGCAGTAGGTCTTCTAGATCGCTCTGATAAACGCTGGTCTCCAGCTTGTCAGCAAGCCAGCAGCCCCAGCACACTGGGCACTTGGTCTTGGGTTGTGCGACAGAGGTCTTGAAGGCCCGCTTACGCTTGTGCGTGGGGCACTCCACAACAGACCCGTGTCGCATTATCGCTTTCCTCTTAGCCACGGCTTCTCCTGACGATCCGATAAACAATCCTCGCGGTAACCAGCCAGCATATGAGGTGCATCATTAGAACGGCCCTCTCTCAGTCAGTCGAGTTTCCATGTCGCGGACAGTGCCGATCACTTTGTCTTCTTCGTCGCGGACGAGCCCAAGGTGCACGGTGACCTTCTCGGAGTCGACAGGCCCGCAGTCCAGCCAGTAGTGCCCGTCCAGCAACCACTCTTCTGTGGCGAAGTTCAAGCGGCTGTGTGTCTCCCACAACTTGCCTTCGTTGAACTGGGCCATGAAGATGCCATCTTCAAGGGTTCCACTGGTGAGCACGAGGTGTCCCGGACGACCATAGAACTGCGGTTCGTTGCCGACGTAGGTGCCGCTGTAGTCGTTATAAAAGCTCACCATATCTTCTTCACTCCCTGGTCTGCCGCAATTTGTTCACACGTCTCCGTTGACAGTTCAACCATGACTCCATTGACGCCACATCGCGGGGCAACTCGACCCATTGTTCCTGATCCGGCAAATAGATCGACCACCGTGTCCCCTGGAGCGCAACTAAGCCGAATGCATCGTTCGTATAATCCTTCGTGCAGCTGAGTCGGAGAGAACTTCCGCCGTTGCTTGGAGTTCCCAGTAACTCGTGGAAAGTCGAAGACATCCCCAGGAACACGTCCTCTGGGGTCAGCTCGCTTATCTCCGTTGAGTTGTCGCCAGGATGGTACTCGGATTGCATCAGGGTATAACTCCGTTCCTCTCTTCATGACTCGGTAGAGCAGCCGGTGGTTGTTCCCCAGGTCGTTGTGGTTGTGTTGTCCAAAAGAGAAAGTCTGGATGCACGACTTGGCTTCCCAGCCGTCGCTCCACGACAGCATGTTGTGGATCACGTGGCCAGCCAGGAACGCGTGACGCGAGTTCAGGGACAGCCAGATGACTTCCGCCTTTTGCATCGAGCAGTACAAGATGTTCTGAAGCATCAGCTCGTACTGATACTCTGGCATCTTGTCCTTGAAGCCGTTGTACTTCAGGCCGATGTTATCCGGTGGATCTGCGAACACCATCCGGAACGGTCGGCATGTCCTCAGGTACTCTTCGTACGACTTGTTAACCAATTTGATCTTCGCCATCAGGCAGCACCTTTCTCATCACAATCCACAGTTCAGGAACCCACTCGCCTTCGACGAACTCGTCGCCATCGTCTATGAACGTCACCACGCACTGACCGGTGTCAGACTGGTGCAGCTCGGCGTCCGCCGCCACCGCCGTCATAGCGGCCAGCATGTCGTCGCCGAACTGATCCTTGGTGACTACATCTTTCACACGCGGGATGGCAGGTCCGTGCACCATGCCTGTGGTGCCCAGGTCGTCCAGGTGCGAGTAGTCCGCCGATCTCGATCTGTCGTCTGTCATAGCATCACTCCAAACACGTAGCCGTCCCACAGCTTGCCATAGTGCCAGAAGTAATCGCTCTCGCACCCTGCGATCTTGAACTCGAATCGCTCCAGCCAGCCGCCGATATAGTCGGGGTCTTCCTTGTCCTCTATGCGGTAGCTGGGCACAATGATCTTCATGTCGTGCATCTTGTCCGCCATGCCCCGCTTCGACGCCTCACTGAGCAGCTTACGGCTCACTCCGATGCCTCGGAAGTTGGGCAGCACTCCCAGTGTCAACCACAAGGTTTGAGCGTCGTGATCGACGCTACACGACGCTAGGCCGACGTTCACCTTGCCGACCCTGGCGATGTACACAAAGTGATCGTTGTCTTCCATGTTATTCTTGACGCATTCCAAGTCAAGCGGGAATTGAAACGCCTTGACTTCCAAGTCGCGAATAGTTCCAACGAATCGCACTCCAATCGCAGCTTCTGTATTTATCAGTGTCATCCTCTGAATGGCCTTTCATTGCACATAGCCCAGAAATCATCGTTGCCATCGTTCGGTGGCGGGATGTCCATCACCTGACAACGTTTGTCGCTATCCTCGCGACTCAGCTCGGTAAAGATGTGTCCGCTATGAACCGTCTCCCACATCGAGGTGATGCGGTTCATCAGGCTGTGCTGCCAGAACTCGGACACTCGGCAGCGGTGTTGCGCCACTCGGATGAGCGGCTTGAAGTCCTGCACCTCGATGACCTCATCCGAATCCTTGTTCTCGACCAGCATCTTGTCCTGGGCGATCTTGTCAGGGTTCGGCTTGCAGGCCAGTTGGTCGATGCCGACGATGGTGTCTTCATCGCCCACTTCCATGCCCATCAGCCACGAGTAGATCGTGATCTGGTCGGCCCATTTCTTATCGACGTCTTCCATCCAGTGAGCACCAATCTTGTGCCCCTTGTGATCCATCTCCTCAAACTTCGGGTGAGGCTTGGAGTGCCCGCCGCCGCGAGTGGCCTTGCGAGTCTTGGTCGGTTCCCAGCAGTCGATGCACGACCGGTAGAACTTCTTCGGTGACTGCGGACTCTTCGAGCAGTAGCCCATGACCTTCCAGTCGTACACCACCTGGACGTCCAGCTTGTACCAGAGGTCAGGCTTGCCCACCAGAGGCACCCCCTTCACGTCTCCGGTCAGTTTGAACTCGAAGCGGGGATCTTCCTCGCTTCGCAGCAACTCCTGTAACAGGGCGTCGTAGATGCCCCAGGTGCGATAGCAGTCGAAGCAATACTTGCCTGCGCCCCACGCCCACTCTCGGTTGGCCTCATCCACCTGCTCGTTGAACAGCCGCTTCAGCTCGTACACGCCATCGCCATCGTTGCCAAAGATGTGATGGTGCAGCGCGCACTTCACGAAAGCATCGAACGCCGAGCCCACGCTGGCCGGTCGGCTCTGGGGGTCGTACGGAGCCCGGTAGTCGGACAGGTACTTGCGGTAGAAGTCGTCCTTGTCGCGCTCCCACTGGAACAGCGACGTAGGGGATATGGCTTTCAGCTCTCTCATGTTATACTCCAGAAAGGTAGTTGCGGAACTCGCGTGCGGCCTCGCGAGACTTGAAGTCTCGTTGTCGCTCGGTGCTCGGCACGGGTGGTGACGCCAGCGGGTTGAGGCCGAGTGCGTGCAGCGTCTTGTTCCACGGGCTGGTAGAGCCGCAAGGCAGCGACCGGAAGTCCTCGTAGGCGAACGCGTCGTCGGTGTGGACGCCCAGCACACGTCGATAGAATTGGTCTTGGTCGATGATGGTGGCCAGCCGCATGGCGATGTTCTCGAACGACAGGTCAGGCTCTCCCTTGGCCTCGTGTGTGCTCTTCCACTGATTGGTAGAGACGGCCTTGGCCAGCGACACAGCCTGCTGGACCTTGTCCTCGCGGTAGATCCACACCATGTGGTCGAAGCCCATGTCACCGACAGCGAACTCATACTCTTTGGAGATGTGGAGCAGCTGTCCGATGTGGACGTGTAGGCTGAAGCAGCCTTTGGGAGCTGTCTTCCGCGTGACGAAGTCCAGGTACTCTGGCAGGCTGAAGGTGTCATAGTTCATCACCTCTTGCCACGCGGCAAAGTGCTTCTCGTTGAACCACTCGTCTACGATACCCACCTGCCCGTCGTTCGTCAGCACGTCGCAGAACAGGGTGGAGCCAGACCGAGGCGTCGACACCACCAAGAGGCCAGTCGTCGGTTCTGGGTTGTCTGGCTGGGTCGCCAATGTCTCAAACAGTTCGATGTGAGGGCTGCTCATTCGACGCTCCCTGTGTAGCTGGCTGCCCCTTGGTCGCAACCAGGGGTCGTGACGTCGGCCTCTTCATGGACGAACACGTTGAGGATCACGCAGCCATCCCACTTCTTACTCTTCAGCTTCTTCACATAGAAGTCGACGGGGTTGAGAAATGTCAGCTCGGTGGCGACGTCGGATACCGGCTTCTTCTTCTTTGATTCGTTTGTGAACATCTCGTAAGTGATGAGATACTGGGTTGTCATATCGGTATAACTCCTGACAGGACAAGGACTAACGTCAACATCAGTAGGGCGATGATGACTGAGAAATACAGAGGTAAGTGCCGCAGCCACTCGGTCGCGATCCAGGTGCCGAACACCTTGAAGGACACCATGGCCCAGATGCCGAAGTTGACCATGACGATGCGCGCCAGTGGGTTCAGCTCCATGTCGGCGGTAAGCCATTGGCAGCACCAGACGTCAGCTGCTGTAACCAGCCAGATGAACCCGATCAGGTGCGTGCGAATAATGTTCTTCATGCGTTATCTCCACACTAAATCATACCATGCGGAATGGGAGCTGTCAAATATAATTATACGGGTTCTGATCACCTTCTTCGAGCCCTACGGCGTATCCTTCCTCGTAGCCTTCCTCGTGGCCTTCGGCCTTGCCGTCCACCACACCGTCTTCGTAGCCAACGTCGTAGGCGTGCTCATTCGCCTTCTGGCCAGTAGTCTCCATCTCGTCCTGGAACAGATTCTCCAAACGATCTGCCATTGCAGCAGCCGCTTCCCGGACAGGGATCGCCGTCTTGATCATCGATAGGATCTTGAGGTACATAAAACTTGCTTCTCTTTCTCCAGTTGTTTCGTTCGTCCACTTCCCTGTACCGATAGTCGTCCTTGTCAGCCTCACACCAGTCGTCGCGAGGGTACTTCTCAAGCACCTTCTGCGCACCCTTGATAGACTCGAACAGTCCACAGTCTACTCCGGTGCCGTTGTAGTATTCCACGCGGGCACGGAATTTGAGGTTCTCAAGCCTGATGTTTTTGTCCTTCACATCAGATGAGTTTCTCATAGACTGGCTTTCTCTTGTCTAAGTGGCAGTTGACAGACCAAGGTGCTATGTCGCCCTCGTACACATCGAGCGGCATCATGTCGTGCAGGGTGCGAGCACGTGCCAGCGTAGGCTGCACCAACACCATCTCCTGATCCCCGCTTCTCAGGATGACGTTGAACTGGCCGTCTTCTCGGGGCTCTATTCGCCGCTCGTAGGCGACAGGCTCATACCTGTCGCAAGTAGCGTGCAATCTTCGGAATTCCATCATCGCTCAGCTCCATGTATCTGAATTCAACTGTGTCACCGATCTTGAAATGCTTGCCCTGGGTGCCGGAAGGCATGTCCTTACCAGGGGCTAGCGCAGCGATGTTCGTGTCGAACGGGGTGGCGAACCTGCGCTCCTCATCCGTGAACCCACTCAGCTCCAGCCGCTTGCCGTTGTAGTCCAGTATCAGAGCACCGATCAAACCGAGCAGCTTGGAACCCTTGTTGGTCTTGCGGCCACTCACGAAGCCTGTGACGGTTCCCTGGTCGTCCGCGAACTTCTTCACCTTCAGCAGGTCCTTGACTCGCTTGGGCAGCCAGATCGAGTCGGGCTGTCTCAGCATGAGGCCTTCGCCTCCAACGTCCAGCACGTTACTCATCATCGTGTCGATCTTGGCCTCGGCCTTGGATCGGTCACCCGGCAGGAGTACGTGCTGGTGGAGGTAGACGACGTCGCTCTCGGCGGGGAGGCTGGCCTGCAACAGTTGCAGCTCCTGCTCGAACGTCTGACTTGGGATATGGACGAACGATTCGAGGAAGCCGTTGTCGGCCCGGCGTTGCACGAACTTCATAATGGTCATCTGGTCGATGTCACACACGAAGCCGGGGTTCTTAATCTCGCCTTGGGCAAACACCTGCGTCGGACACGGGGCCCCGAACACCGCCAGCTTCACATCTCGCCACCGGTCGTCGCTGGCGTCGTGCTTGCCTGTGATAGACCGCAGCGTCTGGAAGTTACCACGACCAGCGAACAGCTCGCCGTCCAGGAACATCGCAGGCAGTTGGTTGAGCCACCAGTCAGGTGCGCACACTGGGTTGCCTAGGCGAGTCCACAGACCGGTCGAGAACTCTTTGATCTTCTTCTTCCGCTCGCCGGGTTCCTTCGGGTTCATGATACCAGCCCAGGGAACATCCTCTGTACGCATGCCACGGGTGATGCCGCCGTCCCACAGGACTCGTGTACCATCCAGCTTCTCGGAGACGTACATGCCCGATGGGTCGTGCTTGCCTTCCTCGAAGACCTTTGCCAGTTGTAGGAATTCTCGTCTTGCCATCAGTTCACCTTGTACAGCCACATCTGGGCTTCTTCGAGTTTGGTTAGTGCGAGGGACAACTCCCGCGAGGGTGAGTTGGTCTTCACACGTGTCAAGCAACGCAACGCTTTGATGATGTCCATGCGGGCGTCAGACAGGTCCCGGCTATCGTACTCATTCATCATCGGCGGTCTCCGGTTTCGGGTAAACCATCGCTTCCACGATGTATTGGTGTCGGTCGGGGTTGGGTCGGCGGGCGATGTAGATGTTGACGGGGATCTTGCCCTGCCAGCATCGGAAGCCGATCACTTTGTCTTTCTCTCCTGGGAGAGGCATCGCCTTGGTGCACACCCGCTCCAGCTTGTTGATGCAGGGCGCGATGTAGTTCTCGATGACAGGTTGCAGGTACAGCATGAACAGCTCTTGGGCAGTCATGCCAGCCACCTCGTCGCTCGGCAACGTGAAGGTGTAGAACACTCGATGGTCGCCGTTCTCCACCTTGCCCGGCACAACCTCAGCGGTGAGGTAGCGGTCGAGGCATTCGGACAACGAAGGGATTTCACTGGGGTTCATGGCCATGTGTGGTTCCTTAGAGTAAGATCGGAATGATTCGGGTAACGGCGTCGAACACATCGAAGGCGTCGAACACATCGAAGGTCGGTTCCGAGGCTGGCTCAGGAATGCCTTCCTTAATAGTCGGAGGGTTAGTCAAAGCCTCTAGAGCCTTCTCCAGTACGCCCACCTTGAACTGCAACCGGAACATGGAGTCATAGGCGTCGTTCAGCTCCTCCTGCTGCGTCTCCAGTCGGGCGACCGCTTCTGAGAGCGAGGCCTTCAGACGCGAGTTCTCTTCGCTGAGAGCTGAGACGTATTCGCCGGTCTTCTTCTCTCGCTCGCACAGGAGTCCATTCTCCAGGGCAAGTGACTTGACCGCGCCAAGCAGGTCTCGGGAGTAGGCCTGTGACTTGGCCACCTGTCGCACAAGATCTTCCTGGTACTGCACTTGCAGCACGCGGTTGCGCCATTGGTTGTAACCAATCTCTGATCGACCAGCCACCAACAGAGTGGTTGCGAAGATCCACCCCAGAGCCAGGAGGAGAGAGGCCTTCACAGTGAACTTCAGTATCGCCAGCAAATTCTTCATCGTCACCTCGTAAGTTTAAGGAACTCGTCGTACAATTCTTTCTTTCTTCGGTGGATGGTGGTCTTGCCTATACCAAACTCATCCGCCAGATCCGCCTCAGTCCTGCCCCAGTTCTCCGGACACAGCAGCATGGCGTCCAGCCAGTCACGTGCCTCTATCTTCTCCAGACCTTCGTACACGTCCCGGATGTTGAACATCATGCGTTGGTCGTCCACATCCACATCCACATCGTCCAGGCTAGTCTGGCTGAGATAGATTGGGTCTTTGTCTTCTTTCACCCGTCTGAACTGAGTCATCCTGGATGGTGCCGACAGACTCTGCACCTTGTTCAGCATCAGCTCAATGCTGGATTGAATACGTTGAGACGCTACATAAAGTATAGTCCGCCCATTCAATAAGTCAACGCTTAAATTCTCAACTAAGTCACAAATTGCCAGAAACCCTTCACTGACCATGTCATCCAAGTAGGCCTCGGTCTGGGGGAAGTTGGCGAGATACCTACGGATCATGTGGCGTAGACATGACCTGAGAGCGAGCACAAGCCTCTCTCCCTCGTCCGGACAGCCTATCACCACCGCACACAGCAGGTCCAGTTCGGAGTCCCTGTAGGGCTTACAGTGGTCCAGGAGAGGGTGTTTGAATGTCCGCACGTTGGTGTGGAAGTGTCTGAGGTTTATCAAGCTCATACGATTAGCAACCAGAATCTGACCGGCTCGAAGTTTACTTCGGAGCACTTGTCGAAAGGGTATTTGTAGCCACGAGGATCAAACACCTCGTCGCTGTTCCAGGCGACCATGTGGCCGCTAGCGGAGGGTGGGCTGGCCTTATGGCCGTGACCCACCCACGGGTCGATCACTCCCTCCAGTAGTCCCCAGCCAAGTGACAAGTGTTCCTTGAACTTGGCTTCCCCGTCCTTCCACACTGGTACCACGTTGCACCCAGGGGCACACGTGCATCCAGGGTCGCGATTGAAAGGCATAAGGCCCTGGGAAGTGGTCGTCCAGATCCAGTCGCACACCTCGTCCATGCTCGGGACCTTCGGGTGTTTCTTCCAGTGGCCCGTGAATGGGTAGGTCAGCTCTGGGCATAGTGTCGTCCTTATGTACTCTTTGTCAATGTCGGTAACCATAGCGATGCTGGAAAGCATGCAGTCGAACTGACTTTCTCCCAGCACCAGTTGCATGTCGAATGGTTTCATTTGTTGCGCTCCGCGTACAATGCCATGATGACGAACCCACAGAAGATGATCAGACAGAACAGTCGAGCTGTTGCGGCGAGGGCATGTGGATTCATTCTGGCATGCTCACATTCATCATGTGCAGAGAGTTGATGGTGCTCTTGAACTCTCGGTCGTCGATCATGGTGGCAGAGTTCCACGGGCGGGGGACGAGCACTCCCATACCACCAGCTTCGTAAAAGTCCAGACAATTCTTGTCGCGGTCGTCGACCAGAATACGGTCGGGCCCGGCCAGAAGGTGCTTACTGGTGCCGATGAACAGGTGCTTCGGGTTGAAGCCGGGGAGCATGTTCTTCACCCAGATAGACTTTCCCGCCGCCGCTTCAGGTGTAAGCCCGCTGGTGCAGACAAAGATGTTATCCACACCGAAGCCCCACCTCAACTTGTTCCAGAAGCTCAAGGCTCCTGGCCAATAGTCGAGGTTGGCCCAGAAGTCGATCAAGTCGAAGTGTTGCCAGAACTGTTTGTCGCTCATCGGACGCAGGTAACTTGTTTTCTTCGCCAGGATGTTGCGTGCTTTCACGATGTTCCATCCAGCCCGCACAGGATATTCAGAGTTCTGGTAGCCGATGACTCCGGTCTTGTGCATGGCTGCTGTTACGAAGTCCACCATAACGCCGTCAAGGTCCAGAATGAGTTTCTTAATTCGCATAGTCGTCAAACAGCTCCTGCATAATAATGTCAACATTGTAGTCATTGTACTTGGGCTTCCAGTAGTCTTCCCAGTTTGGCGGGGCGAACAGCTTGTTGTACTCTTCGTCCGACCACCCGACGATGATCCAGATGCCCACACCATGGTCTCGCCACAGAGGCCACTTGACGATCTGTGCTTTAGTGAATTCGTATTTCCCTGCGTGCTTCAGGTCCACCCACCGGGTGCCGTGGACGGGGTGCATGCAATAGATGTCCGGGATGCCCATCTGTAGCTGGTTCCCAATCATCCGCTCCACACGCCAGCCGCGCATCTCCAGGTACTTGATGAACTTGGCCTGGATCTTGTGCTCGGGGCCGTGCTTGCTCTTGAACTTCTTAGGTTCCACGCGGAGTGTCTCCGTCGATGACTTGGTTGAGCAGTCGCAGGTCGCGGGTGAGGCGATCACGCTTACGCAAAGCGACTGCAAGAGGTTCACGTCCGTGTACCAGTACGACCCGCATGGCCTCGTAGAGTTGGTCCGACTCGATCATGCGCCCTTGCATGACAAGCCGCAGCTTGTGGTCGAACACGTCCAGTGCTTGCTCGTAGGTCATTGTCATATCGTGTCCACCTTGATTACGGGGCCGTCGTCGCCGGGTATGATCGTGAACTCTTCCTGCACGCCGTTGACGAGCAAGGTGACCGACCGGGCGTCACTGTACTCGGACAGAACCTGTTCCATTTCCCAAATCTCTACGCTCATGAGGGGTCCTTTCTAACGTGGGGCGGCCAGGAACCAATCCTTAGCCATCTTGTATATCATGTACTTGTGGGCGTGCCTCAGGTCTTTGCCGGTCGGCACGCTCCGGTATGCTGCGCCATAGAGGCACATCAGCCGCCCATCCTCGGCAACGTAGCTCAGGTACGGGCGACCGCTACGGGTGTAGCAGGTGGCTGTCAGGCTCGTGTGCACGCACAGCTTGGCCACCGGTTCGCCTTCCTCGTAGTTGAAGAAGATGAACTGACGAAGCGACTGGTACTCTTCTCCGTTCTGGCTGGAGACGAGCCACACATCGTTCTGTACAATCAGGTCGAACTCACGCACCTCCACCACGTCTGGGTTGACGTCGGCGAGGCAAACTAGGAGTATGAAGGTCGTCATTCTTTGTGCCTTAGCTGGTCGCACCAGCAGTAGTCGCAGATGATCGTGCCGTCTACGACGTTCTCGTTCCCAGGGCAGCCACCACGGGTGCCGCCACAGACTTCGCAGCCGCACTCAAGGTCGATCAGAAGCCTCAGCTCCTCGAAATCGTCATGAGTCAGCAAGCCCAACGACGTCATCTGGTACACCATGATGCTGGCTTGCGGCGGCTTGGCACAGGCCACCTGCTCAATGGCGGTCAAGTAATCGTTCACTTGCGTTTCCTCGCGAAGCAATCAACACACTTGTTGTTGTGCTGCACACATACGTCCAGGCAGTTCTTTCGGCAGATCGGGTCCGCGTGTGTGTTGTGCCTGACCATCCACCTGACTCGATCTTTGCGCATGTCAGGGCCAACCTCACCAATCGGCTCGCCCTGCTCCCGCATGTAGATCACGCAAGGGAAGTGGTACTTGCCACAGACGACCGAGTCGTCGACAACGATGGAGCAGGTGGACGTGTCCGTTTGCTTGATGCCACGAACCGCCTTACCCGCCAGCAGGTTCGCCACACGGTAAGCGAGGATCGGGTGCTTGTCCAGGGTGTGCTGCGGGATCGCCTCCACGCCCTCGATCATGTTGCCTTCCTGTGCTGCCGGGATGATCCGGATGTCAGCCACACCAAGCTCAGACGCCGTCGCCACGATACCTGCGAGGTCGTCCTTGTTGTCGTCGGTCAGGACGACACCCACGGTGACGTAGGTCAGCTCGGACAGTTGGCGGATGTTCTCGGTGATCCGTTCGTACTTGCGGATGCGGGACTCGTTAGTGCCAGACATCGTCTCGCAGTCCTCAGCACAGCACGCGTCGAACGAGATGCTAAAGTCGTTGACACCAGCGTCGATCAGGGATCGGTAGCGGTCGTACGGGAACGAGCCGTTGGTGCTTATAGCAATCCGCTCCACACCCTGAGCCTTCGCACGACAGCAGAGCTGGTGCAGGTGAGGGTAGAGCAGCGGCTCGCCGCCAGAGAAGCGGATGTTCTTCAGGCCCTGTGCGCACCACTGGTCCAGCACTTCGATAGCACGGGTGACCGGCATATCGCCTTGGCAGTCGTCACGCAGGCCACGGCAGTACGGGCACTTGAAGTTGCAACGCTCGGTCAGGATCATCTCGCAACGCCACATTGGGCTTTTGATGCTGAGGCTCTCCGTTCGAGAGTCTTCCAGGGTGTAGAAGCCGATGTCTTCGAGTTTCATGTCTTTGTAATTCCCAGGCTGTCGGTGATTGTTTTCCAGAGCGGACGTCGCAGCCGCTGTTGCAGCAGGGCTTCCTCTTCCATCATGTCCCAGATCTCTTCGAGCGTGTTGGCTGATTGGAACCAGCTGTCGCAAGCAGGGCCGTTGACGTAGATGCGTGACTTGAACTCCTCACCGTTTTTGAGCCGCGACATCGCCGTCACGTGGCTAGTGTTGACGATGAAGAACCCAGTAATTGTCTTCAGTTTGATCATCATCAGTTGCTCTCCCGGATGAAGTGTTTCAGTTCGTCAGTGACGTCGATGATCCTGTCGGCCCAGTGCAGGGCGCGGTCGACGTCGTTGTCGAACAACGCCTCTCGCAGTTCGTCGATAAGGCTGTCGTGAGTGATCGTGCTCACACCAAGACGGTAGAACAGATCGGTTACGTTCTTTGAAGGTGTCCCAATCCGGCACGTCCTCAACCAATTCTTTGATGGGCTCATCAGCACTTACTCCTGTACTTCTCCGTGATGCGTTCGAGTTCCTCGAAGAACTCTGACTTCGCGTCGCTCCTTCGGTCACTAGACTCTGTCCAGTCCCTGACCACGTTGTGCTTGGCTTCCTTCGTTTCACGCAGTTCCTGTGCGTTTACTATGGCAAGCACCGTCGCGACGAATGCCCACGCCGAAACCACTACAGCTATTAGTGTTGGTACCGTCATTTGACTCCCAGGGTTTTGTACTTCGTCTGGTCGACGTAGGGGTTGATGATCAGCTGGTAGTAGCCGCCGTAGTACCGAGTGGGTGCATAGCTGGAGCTGGAGCTACGGTACGCTCCCGACCGGTAGGACTTCTTAGGTCCATCAAAGATCGGGTTGTGCGGCGGCACGTTGGACCCGGTAAGTCCGCGTGTTACTGTAGGCCTTGGAGTCAAGTCCACATAGTAGCTGACAATCGGCCCAGAACGGATCTGCGAGTAGCGAGTCGATGTATACCTGCGAGTCTGAGCGGAAGTCTCCGCACAGACTACGGCAAGCACGATGGTACAGGCGACGAAGATGCTTAGCCATTTCATTCACTCACCTCCACGACGCCGCTGACGTCGATGGGCTTCAACACGTTCGCCACCTGGGCGAGGGTGTTGACGAGTTCTTCGGTGGCACACTTCAGGATGGCTTGGTAGCCCATCTCTGTGCGCTGCGTGGCGAGAGCTACGAGCTGACCACGAGTAAGCGTGCTCAGGTGCTTCCGCGTCTTCTTCAGTTTCTTCGCGTCCGACATGACGGTCTCCAGAAAGGGTTAGTGAATCAGTTGTTTTGTCTACTTAAAGCTTACCGCGCGGAACTCAGTTGTCAAATAGAATTGACCAAATAAATCAGAGCGGACACTGCGACGGTGGCGGCAGCCACGCACAGCACCGAAGCACAGATGCCGACAATGAGGCACAGAGTGTTGAATGCTCGGTCGTTGTTGGATTGGCGGCTGCACATTTCTCTTGTCTCCGTTTCAAATGGCGGTAACGTGGGGTGGATGAACCTCGGTGGGTCGGTGCCTTCTGGGTAGAATCTACCGTGCATCGGGGTTCTCCTCGGCTCGCTGCTTAAATCGTTCGAGACGTTCCAGCTCTGCTGGCTGATAGAGCAGGTTGGTGATCCTGGCCTGCTGGTAGCTGACCGGGACGAAGCTCAGCTCTCCGAGGCCGTGAGTGCCCTGAGGACGCCACTGGAGCCTGATGCCTTCATCACCACGGGCGTTCACCTCCAAGGTCACCCCTTGGTGGGAGATCACAACCCGGTCGTCAGGCACGTAGCTCTTCACGCCAGCAACATAGTCCTCCACCCACACCTTGGTAGGTGTCTGGGTGTCGAGGAAGCGGTCGAGCCGTCGCCGGGTGTTCCGTACGTCACGCTCCAAGTCGTTGATGTGGTCCTGTGCCCACACCGGCAGTTTGGATACCCGCTCGTCGAGTGTCAGCTTCTTAAATGACTTCTTCATTTGTAATCCCTCGGCGGCTCTTTGCCATACTTGGCCTCGAAGTCCCGCTTCTGCTGGCGGATGTCAGCGTCCCTCTGCTCGCACCTAGCAGCATGCAGAAGCAGGTCGACCTTGAACAGGTTCAACGTGGTCTGCGGTGCTCGGGCACGGTGTGGGCCCTCTGTGAAGAACTGGCCGTCCAGTCCCTCGAAGAGGGCGTGGGCAACCCCTTGCGGGATCGAGTTGTCGCACGTGTCCTTAACGACGAACGAGATGCGAGTACCTGCCGAGTCCGGGTCGTATTCCATGTAGATCATTTGACCGCGCCCTTCGCCATCTCGATGACTTGCAGCACGGCGTAGTAGTCCGGGCAGCTGGAGATGCTGATGATGCTGGACAGATTGATGCCGACGATGATCAAGGATATGATCGCGAGAGCGGAAGGGACGACGGCGGCGACCAGCATGAAGCCTTCCATGTCGCGGTCCATCATGTAGTCGTCGTCATGCTTGCAGTCTTTGTACCAGCACCGAATGGCCCAGACACTGGCCGGGATGGTCACGAGCAAGCCTAAGAGACCGAAGAGTAACCCCACCCACTTGTCGATGAGTAAGGCACGCACAGCTTGTTCGGACACGACTGGCAAGCCAGCCTTCACGGTCTCGATGAGTTCAAATACTTGTTCTTCCACGATTCTCTCCAGGGTTAAGGGTGTTTGGGGTGGCCGGTGGAACTCGCATCCACAACCTTCGGAATCACAATCCGACGCTCTAACTAATTGAGCTACGACCACAGTACCCCGTGCGAGACTCGAACTCGCAACCTCCACCTTGAAAGGGTGGCGACATGGCCATTAGTCTAACGGGGCATACCCGTTCGCCTCGCTGGGCCGGGGTGAGGGTATTGGTCTACCACTTCGCCGCCCAAGCCCAGACGAGACTGCACCAACCAGAGGACCACGGGTCTAGAGTCCTCGGTGCATTTCAGTAAGTGATCGGCCAAGGAATTGCACCCCATGCCGTGGGCTCGCGCGAGCCCGCTTCCCCGCTAGTTACCCCTGGCAGGGGTTGGCAGCTTGTGTACTGCAAGCCGCGAGGAGAACCGATCAAGTTGCGGATGAAGGGATTGAACCTTCGAGTCCAGGCTTATGAGGCCCGGCTGAGCACCAGCCCATCCGCAAGCGTTTAATATTCGTGCTGTTCGAGGGCCTCATGCATATCGTCGAGGACTTGGATGCGGCGAGCGTTCGCCACAGACAGCTCTAACTTGAGTCGTTCGCACTCTTTGTCGGACCTCATGCGCTCCTTCTTAGCTTCGTCCTTGAGGGCCGCTGCCTTGCGCCACCCTTGTAGGGCTCTCTCCAGCTCTCGGTTCATGTCACTATGGGCCCATGACAATAGCAGCAGTATGACGGTGGCTGCCAACGCCCAGCCCAGTATCAGATCGATCATTCGGCCAGCCGTTTCCTTTCTTTCTTCGCTCCGACGCCTTTCCCAAGGCGGAAGTCAAGAGCCTCAAGCTGCTCTTTGTTTGAGCGTTTCGCACGCTCCGTTGCGTTCTCTTCCATGAGGGCTTTCTTCTCTTCCTGTCTCTCGTGCCATTTACTTCGCATGACAGTCTCCAAGTGGTTAAGGGTTAAAGGGCGATATGGCCTTCCATAATGTCGTCGAACGTGGTCCGGATCAACATGATCTCGGTGATACCCAGCTTGTTGTCTCGGCAGATCTTGAGCACAGGTCCGCCGTAGATCAGGCAGTAGATCAGGGACTTGCACGCGGCCCGAGGCAGGCTAGTATGGCTGGCGAGGCAGTCCCACACCAACGGGCCGATGTCGTTCCCTTCGTTCTTCGTCTTCTCTTCGCTCAGTACGTCAAGCATCAGATGTTGTCACCTCCAGTTAGCCACGCCACCAGCAGCACGGCGATTATCAACAGTGGTAAAAGTAAGTTCATCGTCTTCTCCGTTGTGAAATCCCAGCTGCGGGGCTTGCAACCTACCCAATGGGGATCGAACCCTTCAGTTACAAGCAAGGACGTCACACCTGGACGTCCCAGAGTCCCCGCAGCCAGGGTGGTGTTTCAATTGCAAAGATCTTGGAGGTCCTCAGCACCCTCACAATACTGATTCGCCCTGGTGAGGGCCAAAACCGGGCCGCTGCCCGCCTCCTCACTTTGCTTCCTTCTGTTTCAATAGCGGAGGGTCGAGGTCCACAGCTTCCTCACAAAACTGCTTCGCCTTAGTGAGGTCAAAACCGGACTGTTGCCCGCCTCTTTCTCCGCACTCTCTTTCAAGCATGCCTGGAGGGACTCGAACCCCCGACCACCGGTGGCACCGGCACTCTACCAACTGAGCTACAAACATGTCATTGGTGTGCTTCGCACCACGTCCCGGTAGAGAGGTGCTCGCGTCTAGAATTCACCAAGCTCCGGGAACTGGGCTCGAACCAGTGACCTACAGATTAACAATCTGCCGCGCTACCAACTGCGCCATCCCGGAATACTGTGGACCTGTCGGATTTGAACCAGCGACCTCCCCAAGTGGGGCGCTCTCAACATACTGAGCTAAGCGTCCACAGTGTTGACTTGCTAGGCTGTGTTGTTTATCGTATGAGGTAAATCATTTATCTCAATTTCACCACTACTGAGCACCTAGCTCGTCGTCCTCTGATGGGGCCATTACAGCCCCTGAAACATTGGTCTGTCCTCCTGGTTGGTTGTCTGCCACAGCCGTTCGGTCGGTGGCCTTGTTCTTCTGTTTACGTTAAAGGTATACTCAATCTTATCACACAAATGTTGCCTTGTCAAATTAAATCTTCATAAGCTTCCCTCCTCAAAGGACTCGGATAGGGTTTTCTTCGGACGGCGGGTCGAAGCCGTTCTCTACACACCACGCGACGTAGTCAGGGTCTGGGTCGCCCAGGGTGTATTCGCTGCCGCTGTTGGTCGTCACTACTCGGCCCTCTACAGAGACGATGCGCGACGTCGTGATGAACTTCCCGTCCTCGAACAGCGGGCTCCCGCTGACGACTCCCGAGATGCACCGGATCTGACACTCCGGAGGAGTGTAAGGGCCGCTGAGGTTGGACACTGCCCATTGTTCAAGTTTCATGGCTCACCTTTCAAACCGTTTTCAGATTCTTTCTGATTGCTTTGACTTCTGCCAGGACGCGAGCCGTTCGCCGCCGTTGATTATCCAGCAGCTCTTCCAGGGTCTCCAACTGGCGAGCGGCCCACTTGAGGCTTACACTGCCAGAACCAGCCCGCTCCGAGTTGCGCTCGTCGGCCAAGATGACTCGTGCGTTGACGTGAGCCGCTTGTGCGGTGATGTCAGCGTGGTTGTCCGACAGCAGGTCCATCAGGGCCTTTAGGTTTCGCATGTTTGATTCGTTCGGCATGTCTGTTTCCTTGTTTGTGATGTTTTGTCTACCTAAATCATACACCACCCCAGACCGGTGTCAAATCAATTCCAGGAAAACTTCCTGGATTTCGGTCAGGTACATGGGAAGCCCGTTGTGCACGTAACCCTCTGAGAGGCTCTCAGGGCCCACGTAACGCCATTGGGAGAGTGTGTATGAGTATCCGTCCGGATGGTAATCGCAGACCATGTCGACGCCATCCATGAACCCCTCGATGCGGGCCTGGATTGAGGTAGACACCCGAAACTGAGAACAGGTGAAGTCGTCCATCTCCAGCCCGCCATTCACGTACAGGCCCATCCGCCCGCGATCCCCTTCAACTACTACGATGTCGAACTTCATGGCTTCTCCATCCCTTCAATAGGCAGATCAAGGATGTCGTGAGGCATCCAGTTGATGTTGTAAGTCTCCGGGTGGTCGCTCGGCAGCGTCCAGTTCTCCACCTTCACCTCGTGGTAGTTGGACAGGGCGTCCACGTACCCGTCGATGTACGCACTGATGCTGTCGTGGTATTCATCGCCTCCAGCTATCAGGATTCCGAAAGGGCCGTACAACCCAGTGCACCCATCGCCATCTGGGTTGATGCGAACTCTGACAAGCAGCATCTTTGGCAGCATGTCCTTTTGGCTCATATCATGTTCTCCAAGCTGCTAAGGTCTAGGCAGGGGTCAGGCACTTCGTCCAACGCCTCCAGTTCTTCGATCCCCATCGGGGCCACGTACTCTTCGTCGTCGAACACTTCCTTGATGCCGTGCGGGCCGATGGAGATGACCGCTTCCTTCGCGCCCTTCTTCCCTGCCCAGTTCTCCATGCTCTTGACCCAGTCCATGCCGATCAGCGGCACCCGGTCGCGGTATGACTCGACCACCCGCAAGGTGACATCGGTCACCTCGTCGACGTAGTCCGGGTCGGTCACGCTGAGCACCTCATCGTGGATGTTGATCGGAGCCACCCGCCAGGGGTTCACACCGCTGGGCTGGATGTCCCAGATCTGTCGCTGCAAGTCCTTCGTGATCATAGCTCCAGGTGACTGGATGAGGTGGTTGTTAGCCGCCCGGATATTCGCTGCCTGTATCTGGAAAGCTGCTCCATATAACGCCGATGACACTGCTCCCGCTGGCGTTTGTTCTCGGTCTCTTCGGACGACCTTAAAGTCAAGTCGTCTCCAGGCTTTGGGAACGTCGTGGGCGAGGTCGAAGATGGCCTTAGCAATCTTATTCTCGATAGGGAAGTAGCGTCGGAATCCGAGGAACGTTTCGACATACTCAGCAGGCACCTTATACGTGATCTTGCCTGTACCAACCTCGCCGTGCTGCTCCAGAGCTGCGAAGTCTTCGGCAACTTTGTCACGTGCTGCTTTGATGCCTGGGTACTTGTTCTGGAAGTTGTCGAATGCGGTCTCGGCGACCTTCTTAGGAATCGACAGCTTTTTATTGATGGTGTTTGCGTCGCCGCCGTACAATGTTGCAAACACAGCCTGCTTGCCACGAGTGTACATATCGACATCGCCACCGTCCTTATATCCTTTCGATGCCTTGATCTCTTCCTCAGTCTTGTTCGGATAGATCTCCACCGCCATCATGGTGTGGATAGACTTGCCAGCCAGCAGGTCAGCCCGTAGCTTGGCGTCCTGGAACACAGCGTCTGCCAAGGTCACCTCGAAGCCGTCGAAGTCACCACCGCACAGAACCATGCCTCCCCACTTCAGCGGGAAGCTCGACCGAACTTCGTCAGACCCTTTAATGCCTTGCGCGTTGAGACCTTCCCCGCCCGCCATACGGGATGACAAGGTTCCAATAACTTTGAACGCGGCGTGGAACCGTCCGGCTTGCAGCAGCTTTGTGTACAGTTCGACTTCTTTCGCTGCGGCCTTAATGTGCAGGATCTCGTCGGCCCGCTTGGACGCTGGGGTTGGTCCAGCCGGGAGGAAGCCCGCTTCAGAACACCGAATGCAGCCGTCGCCAAAACATTTAATGCACAGCTCACCGCCCAGCTCAGGGTCACAATCATCAGGATCAACAATGTATTCGTCACGTATCTTCTCCAGGTTCGCCTTCTTCGTGCTCTTGTCGATCAAGGTTGCCTCGGTCTCGTCCATCACTTCGCGGATGTACTCTTTGACCTTGGAAGGCTTGTTGATGTTTACCGGGGATGCCTCAAGCACTTGGCGGGATTTTGCAAGTAGTCTGGCGATCTCTGTGGCGTCGATGGTGAAACCATGCCAACGAACAGAGGCGACCATGCATGCAAGCACTGAGTCATTGTCTCCTGCTTCTGGGAAGCCGAAGTATTCGTCGAGCAACCGTGTGTAGACAACGTCGTCTCGTGCGTAGCGTCTAGCCTCTTCATTATCTCTCCAGTGTTTAATGTCAATATGAATGAGCGCGGGCCATGCGTAGCCCTTCAGTTTACGCTGCTTATCCCATACTTTCCAATCCACCTCAGGCTTGCTGATTCCCAAGGCGAACGGAGCGTACCCGATCTCTGCCAGCTTGTGCGGGCGGATTGGGTAGACATCCTTGAACGAGTGGAACTCAGGGTCCAGACCGAGGCAGTGCTCGGCCAGATACTTCAGCCCTCTCGCAGGTTTGAACTTCAGTGTAACATCGACGAAGTCCGGATCGATCTCATCTTCCTTGCCCTTCTTAATCCTGTCGTACACGCCCCACTTCGGAGCGTTGGGGTTGGCTCTCTTAGCGAACAAGATGCCGTCCAGCTCAATACGCTTCTCCAGCTCCTGAGCCAGCTTCGACCCGAGCTGTCTCGGGACCTTCGTCACACGCACGTCGTGCCGCGACATGAGCGTCTGGAACTTGCCCTTGCGGCTGTGCAGCATCAGGCAGATGACGTTGTCAGGCTTGTAGCAGTCGCCGTCTCGGGCGTCCTTCTCTGCCTGCGCCAGGACATCCACGTGGATGTTCTTCGGCACAGCGTCAGGACCTACACGCTCAGCCAGCAGCTTCCACATCGTGTACACCTTGCACATGTGGAACGTGTCGTAGTTGGCGTTGAAGAAGCACAGGGTCTTACCCTTCTCTACGAACTTCTCCAGCAGCTCAATGGTGTCACGCACCGGCACATCCCAGAGGTTGTGCAGGTGAACATCCCCATCCTCGTAAGCCCACTGGATGAGGGTGATGAGACCTTGAAAGCCAACCGTCTCAGAATCTATATAGTATGTGTTAGGTCTGAATCTCATAAGTCCAGCTATACCCTCCTGCTGTGTTTCGTTGTCCGGTGCAAGCTTTGCAAATGTTACTGTGGTATGTACCGCTCTCCTCAGCCGCAACACTGATGTTTATGAAGCGAACACCGTCACTCCTGATTACTGGTGACCCTCCATGGGTTCCATCTCTTCGTTGATCTAACGCGTTCTGCTGTCGGGTGCCATAGCTGAGATTGTCAACAGAGTTGTCGCCTAAACCTGCTGGCCCGTGCCGAACCTCGTGACCTTCTGGGCGACGGCCTAGGAACGCCTCTGCCACCAGCTTGTGAACGTTGAAGGTTCTTCCAGATAGCCCAACTTGGTGATACCCGAAATTGTTGAAGAAGTGTTTCAGCACCCGGCCCTTCAACTGGCAGGTTCCGTGCGTCGGATGCTTGGCTTCCCTAGGCAACGAGCGGACACGCCCAAGGTCAGACACTTGGTATGCACCTTCGTAGCCTTCTATGTCTTTCCACTTCTCGCTCACAGGCCAGGGTCCTCTTCCATTTCTGCTTTGAAGTCTTCAAGGGCTTGCACGGCTGCCCAGTACGCTGGCTTTATCTCGTCCTCGTGACGCCACCCCTCGGCGGCGATGAACCTGTCGAGGGCTGAGTGGGCGTCACGGACGGCAGCCAGGAGTTTGATTGCGCTCGGTTTCATACGTCCTCCACAATGTCTTTGATCTCGACGAGCCGAGCCATAATGGCCGAGTTGCGCAGCCTCAGCTCATCGATTGCCTTCTGCGAAGACTTGCTGTTGTCCTTGCAGAGGAACTGCAAGCGGGTGACTTCGGCCAGTTGATCCCGCCACTTCTTCGCATACTCGTCACGTTCGTTGGAGACCACGATGATTGCGAAGAAGAGCATGCCACATAAACAGGCCACCAAAATGAAACTTGCTAGTGCACTTGCCATTATTTCCCCGCTTTCTTAAAGAACTTCTTCGTCCGGCCACGGTTGTGATAGCTGGCTCCGCTGAAGACGTAGTCGATTGGAAGGTCAGGGTTGATCTCATCAGGCACCGGTAGCTCATCCGGGATGATCTCATCAGGCACAGGGCCGCCACCCTCGTAGTCGTACAGCTTGAGGATGTTGTTCACTCGGTTGTTCTGGTACTTGATGAACGCTTCCAGGTCTTCCAGCTGGGCGTAGTCTGGGTCGTAATACTTGACGGCTTTCAGGAGCACCTCGGAGAAGTAGATGAATTCCTTCGCCTTCGTGTACCTGTAAGGGTCCTCGGTGCCCGCCATCGTGTGATACAGAACGCTCATGGCAAACGCGTTGCCCTCGTCCAGGATGTAGAGTGGCTCGCGGTTCCAGTAACGCTGTTGCTCGACGAGGTACAACTTCCAGGTCTCAGTCCGCCGCGTCTTGTGCACCATCGCAGCCACCTGCTTCAAGGTGACGTCTGGCTCGACGAAGATCACGTAGTGATTGTTCAGCAGGTAGATGGCGTTGTCGTTCGCCTTGGTCTTGCAACGGATGTCGCTGCTGACTTGGTGGCAGAGTTCATGAACCCAGTTCCCTGGGTCCTTCTCGTTCCGCATCGGGTGTCCCGCCCTGGCGTGACACTCCAAGTCGTTGATGATCATCCCGTAGCCTTCGTTCTTCACACACCTCTGCTCCGGGTACGTCTGGAACGGCTGGGCCTTCAGTTGGCTGCCGATCAATAGCGCGGTCGTAATAAGAGCGACCACGATAGCTATACGAATTCGTTTCCACATGGTTAGTCCTTTGTAAATGGTTTGCCGACAGTGATGAAACGCAAGTGCTCGCGAGGCATGAAAGCGTCCTCGATCCAGTAACCGCCCAAGGCGTTGTCGTACAGCTGGGCCACGGTGAGAGCTTTGCTGCCTCGCCACTCCAACTCCAACCTGCGATCTTCAAAGTAGTTGACGGATGAGTAGATGCGGACGACCGCCAGCGTTGGCGGCGACGCGTAGACTTGGCGGGAGGCCGCGTCGTTGACCGGCCAGAACGGAGAGTTCTTGTTCATTGTATGTCCATGTGTCCTTTGATGATCATTCGGAGGTCGTCCAGGTGGCTGTCCTTAGCCTGCACGATGGCGTCCTTGTTCCGGTCCTCGCCGGATGGTGGTCGGTAGCCCTGCTCCCACAAGCAGTCGAACAGAGCTTGGAAGTGGTTGTTCCCGCCCTCCCGGTCCTTTACTCGGAAGCTGGGATCTGCGTCGCTCCCTTTGAGGTCTTCGAGGTCGACCCACTCGGTCTGAGCGAGGAACCGCTTAGCAGGCGAACCGTAGACGAACTCGTTCTTTATGACGTGCAGCTCGGCGGCTTGCCAGTTGATGTTGTAGCTGAGCCGGAACTGAAGGCCATGCTCAGTCTTCTCGGGGTGCCAGAGGCTCCACATTAGTCCACCGCCTTCCAGGTCTTTACCTTGACCAGCTTCTCGGTGCACTCCAGGAAGTAGGCGTACGGCTGCCAGTCGATTGACTCGGGATCGCCGTGCTTGCCACCGCCGTACCAGTGCGTCCAGCCGATCCACCGACCATCTGTAATCTGGATGCCGACCTCCCTGGCTTCATAGTGACGATTGTACGGGGCTTCGAGGCCAGTCTCTACTTCGCCGTACCGGATCTCGCTCGCGATTTCATCTCCGAAGTCTTCGCAGTCGAACCAGACTCGTTCGATTGACTCGGCGTCAACCATGGTGTACATATCCACCTGCGTGACACGGAAGCCTTCCTCGCCCTCATAGCGGCGGAAGGTCTCCTCGACGATGTACTTGAGTAGTTCGATGGGAGCTGTGAGTTTATCGGTCAAGATTGATGTCCCCTATGTTGGCCACGTTGTGGATGACGACCGGCTGCGGGGCGTTGGAGCCTCGATGGTCGGGCTGCCAGTTCGGGTAGTACCGACTGCCACTCTTGGTGGTGGTGTGCTTCTGCTTCTTCAGGATGGCCTCAATGGAGCGGGGCCAACGGGTTCGGGTGGGTTGGCCTACGATCATGATTTGCGCTCCATGGATACTGATGCATCTTCAGGCGGTTGAGGACGGAGGGTGAGAGGGATCTGCGCCACGAGGCCCAGGATGTCACCTGAGTCTGACTTCAGGCGCACAGCGTTGTGGTAGACGGCTGCACTGTACGGAGGCTTGAATCCCTCCACAATCATCTTGTTGTTGGTGGTGATCTGCTCTTCCGTGAGGAAGGACTCTCGGAACGCGAACGAGACGATCTCGTCTTGCTCGTAGCCCGCTGCCTCTGCTGCGGCGTATAGTGCCGCCACGCTGAGGTTATACGTTTCCTCGGCAAGCTGCTGGGGTGATCTGCTCTTCATGTGATTCTCCTACTTAAAGCATACCGCACAGACGTGGGCATGTCAAATATTTATTTCGGAATTACAGGCACGGACCAATCCAGGTGTATGTGCTGTTCAAGCAATCGAGGATGACTTCCATCCAACCTTCGTCGTCGCTGCTGCAAACCACCTCGTTTTCCTGAAGGTCCATAATGTCGTAAAGGGCGCAGCAGTGGCAGCCGCTCTTGTTCTCTACCACTTTGAATCGGGGTCCGGTCATTTCACTCCTCTTTCTGTTCTGACTCTGTCCATCGCCTTCGCGGCGTGCGGTTCAAAGTCTCGGTGTACAATGTCAGCTATCGCCATGTTCTCTTGGAGTACCTTTAGGCCATCGCATGCCCAGGACTCAGGTACAAAACAATCTATGCCAGTGGTTCCCACCGCACAGGGGGCGGGGACCGCCGCTACAGAGGGGGTGCTGCCTCCCAACAAAGGAAGCGGCAACACCATTGCTGGTATTGCCGCTCCAATCACCCTAAGAAACGATCTTCGTTTCATGCTATCGGACACACCCCACTACTTCGCGGATGGCGTCGCCAATAGTCTTGTCTTCGTCCCGCTGGATCGAGGAGATGATAATCTCCTGCAAGCCGGGGCTCAGTGAGAATGGGTTGTCACCCAACACGTAGTCGCCTTCGGCAGGCGTGTCACCCTGAGGCGTAATGGTGCCCAAGGGCGTCACAACGCTGAGGTAAGCCAGGAGGGCTTCACCCTGGCGGTTGCCAGTGCCAACGCCAGTGGCGGTGACTGCCGGTGCTGCTACGTCCATGTCGACGTTGGCCGTCGTGACGAGCATGTTCAAGTTGGTGACTGAGTCTCCGTTCGCCGTCATGCTGATGGCTGCCGACGACGCGTTAGCAGTCACACCAACCTTGAGGTCGTCAGCGGTGTACGTCTCGTTCAGAACCTCTCCAGACAGGGCGGTGTCGAGAGCGGTCTGGACGGCGGCGTTCGCCGAGTTGTAGGCGATGTTGCCTGTGGTGACTTCGACGCCCACCTTCGGGAAGCTGAGTGTGATAGTGAAGTTGCCAGTCGTGCCTCCGTTGGCAGCGATGGACGCCGAAGCGTCATCAGCGAAGTACGGCGGCGACAAGGTGGGGTCGTTGATCGCTTGAAGGTCAAGCAGCTCTTTGTACGCGTGGCGCTGCTGACCTTTCTGGTCAGAGTCTTCGTTGGTGTTGATGGTCGATGCAGCGGTCAGGAAAGTGGCAATAGTACCAGCCATAAGAATAGGAACTCCTAAAAGTGTTTACGTCCATGTCGGTTTGGAAACGTCCGCCAAGGACGAGTTAGTCAACGAACCCGAACAGGATTCTCACGACGAAAACTGTAAGGGCAATTTGATACCATGTGAAAGGTAGGAACAATGCTCCGATGAGCCCAATGCCCACCACGATTGCGACGCTGCTCACAACCATCCAGAGTAGCCGGATGAGGGCGATCAGGATGATCATTGGCGTCGCGTTCAATACGTCGTTTGGACTTGGATCGCTGCGGTGCCTTCCCCGCAACGATCTTAGTGTGTCACGCTTCATGTGGCCTCCTACAGTGCCGCTGCGATCTCTTCCATCTGGTCGATCTTGTAACGACGCGGTCCAGTCGCTTCGTAGGGACAACGCAGCTTCACAGGAAGCCGCCACGTGATACCATAGTCCTTGTTGACGCCGTGGATCAACTGGGAAGGTTCAGTGAACCCGCCGAGGGCGTTGAACGCGTAGGCGTCACTTGCAGGCCACGCGCCGTTGATGAGCATCTCGCCATTCACCTCGGTCGTCGAACCGGGGCGGTGGAAGTGACCGCAACAGTAGTAGCGAATCGGGGTACAGTTCTGAACACCGTTCAAGGCCATCATTCGGTGACGGCGCTTCTCCAGGCCGTACCACGGAATGCCCAAGCTTGAGCGGATGTCGTCGCCATGGAAGACTTGGAAGCCGACGCCGCCAATGTCCAGGTTGCACGAGAACGAGTTGGGAATGTTGAAGGAAACGTTCGGCAAGTCGCGGAGATACATCTCGGCGGTCTTGGCGATCAGGTAGTCCCAGTTGTCATGCGCGCCATGGTAGTCCTTCTTATTGGACCGGCGACCGTGGTTGCCCGGCACGTAGACGATGTTGACCTGATCAAAGTACGGGGCGAGGTCGCGGTACATCAGCGAGTGGAGTTGACCGATAGCAAACGCATTCTTAAAAGCGTTGCGGAAATAGGATCGCGATGTATGTCCATGAATCTCGCCGGACGTGTGGTCGCCGTAGGCCAGCACGGTGAGGCTGGGGAAGGCGAAGCCTTGCAAGGTCTGCTGGGTCCACTTGAGGATCGTGTCAACATACCTCTCGGCCCGACACATCGAAATGGGGAAGTCATAGGTCTCCAGTCCGCCCGTGTCGTCGGGCGTGACGATCTGGTCGTGGTGACCATCACTGATGTGCATCACGAGGTGCTCGCGGATGGTGCCCTTGCCGTCCTTCTTGAACTTGGGGCGTGCCGAGGGCAGCGGACGCATCGGCTTGACTCGTTCGTCCATCTCCTCGACCACGGCTTGGAACAAGCCCTGAGTCTTGGCGGCGGACTTGAGCTGCCGCTTGTACTTGTTGCGTTCGTCTCGGAGATGCTCGTTGTCGGATTGCAGCTTGAAGATCTGGGCGTCTTGCTCGGTCATGACTATCTCCGCTTTGACGTCTTTGTGTACTCGGCCACAGGCGATGTCACTGATGACAGACCGGCTGACGCCGTACTTCGTGCCGATTTCCTTCTGAGTGAGTAGCTTCTCTGAGAGATCCACCTTGATCTCTTTCACGCTCTTTTCATTCAGCTTGGTCATTTGGTTCTCCGATGAGTTTCGTTTCAGTAAAAGGGTGATTCTTTAGTGTGTACTCTAAGGCTTCAAGGAAGTAGTTTCCCTTGAGTGTGAACAGTCGTTCCTTCAGGTTCAGGCTTGCCAAGTGCTCCCGCTGCGCGGCAAGTTTCTCCGGGTCGACGATCAGCTCGGCTGCTCGCTCGACAAAGTCACGAGGCGAGGTCACGTTGTTCTCGCTCATGCCAACCTGATCGTTCAGCCACATACCGGCCCGGTTGTAGAACCGAGAGCCGACCATCGTGATGAAAGGCAGCCCCATGTAGAGGCTCTCTATCAGAACGTTGTAGCATCCGAACGGGAAGGAGTTCAGGGAGAGGTCGTGCTGCTCCGCGTTCTCCATGTAGTCGTAATACTCCTGTGCGTTGTGCATGATCATGTTCGGCACGATCTTGCGGGCCTCGTTGACGAAGCTAGGCAACGCAGCGTAGCGGTTGACCCCAGGGCTGGCGAAGAAGTGGAACTCGTGGTCGAGCACTGGCTCCGATTCGGCTTCCTTCTTCAGGGCGATGACTCGCTGGTTGATAGCACCGACTATCTGCAACAACGTGTTGTTGTATTTGTCGGGGCCCCACACGCAGTTGATGCGAACGATGCCGTCAGCCTTGTAGTTGTGCTTCCTCTCGTACGTCGGCCACGCGGGCTCTTGTGCGAGACCAGGGATCATGACGCGAGTCTCAGAGTAGGCCTCTGGGTCGCAGTCCTTCTCGACGTCGCCACCGAAGTGGTAGTCGATTTCGTTGTTGTCGCCGGTCGTGTCAGGGTGACCGTAGCCGACCGCTTGGATCGGGGCCATGCGACAGTTGCTCAGCCAGATGCTCTCGTCCGACATGCCGATGTCAGGGAAGTATACCATCTGGAAGTCGTTGTCGACCAACGCCTCAGGCATCTCAATTCCGCCGTCCTGTCGGAAGTAGCACTTGTGCACCGAGTCGAAGTAGTCGGTCACTATCGTGTCTGGGTTGTGCTCTCCGGTCCAGATCAGGGTCAGCTTGTACTTGTCCTTCCACTGCTCTACCAGCGGGCCAGCGGACTTGTACACTGCGTGGTTGCGGTGCCACCGGTTGGTGATGATCGCGATTGACTTCGGGTCTGGGTTGTTGGTGAACGTCCAGTTCAGCTTCTCTTTGATGGCCTTCTTCATGGCCGTGTTCATGATGGCCTTCAGGTTGCGTACATGCTCAGGGCAATGATAGGTGCTGGAGAAGTACATGCCAGACACGTGGTTCGAGTACGGCTCCCACCGGGAGTCGATGTTCTTGATGTGATTGTACATGTTCGCCTGAATGACATTGGTAGGCGACGAAATACCGAGCAAGTAGGTTTGGTACCACATCGAAGCCAGTATCGGGCTGACTGCGAACAAGTTGTCCTGAGAGATCTGGGTCACGCATCGAGGGTTCTGCAACATCAGAACCTTGGCTGCGTTGTCCTTTGTGATGAGCACATTCCGCAGCGGGCCGTCCGTTGTTTCGTAGCCGGTAAGGGCCACGATGTGCTGGTACAAGTGACCCACCTGGACGAGGCCTTGTGCGTGATTGTCGTTCGGCACAAACTCTTCGTCCATCAAAGCCGTGTTGGTGATCTGAACGAATTCATTCAGCACCTTGATGGCCGCAGTGGAGAACTTGGTGAAGTGATGCGACTCGAAGAACAGCAGGTACTTGATGATCAAGTCCCAGACCTTGGGGTCGCGAGCGGTGACCGCCTTCAAGCACGCATTGTAATTCAGTGCGGGGATGCCCGTCTCTTTGGTGGGCTCGATGATGAGCTGCTCGGACACCGCCTTCTGTCGCAGCGACTTGGTCTTGCGCTTCGCGTCCAGCTGCTTCTGTCGTTTCTTATTCCTGGCCACGGTCGACCTCCACTAATTTGCCCTGCTCGAAAGACAGGATGCGGTTGCACGGGATGTTGCGACGCTTGATCTCTTCGGCGATGTCTGCCTTACGCCAAGCAGTCGTTATAACAATTGTGTCTACGTGGTCGATCAGCAGCTTCTCTGGGGACGTGATCTGGATGCCAGTCCCAGGAACGTACATGCCGACCTTGTTCTCGTCGCTGTCCACCACCAGAGCGTCTTCAGGAACGCCGAGGTAGTTCAGGAACATCGCCGACTTGCCAGCACCGCCCCAGTAGGCCACGCTGTCCATGTCTTTGAGTTCGGCTCCGATCTTGCAGCAGGTGAACGACATCTTGTTAAAGCTGTCGCGCAACTTGCAGAAGGTGTCCTCCTCGAACGGTAGGACATGGCCGATGTAAACCAGCACCTCGCCGCCGTAGGACCTGTAGCAAGCGTCCGTCTCGAACCCGGCACGTTGCATCAGACTGACCAAGCTGGCCCGTGTGAAGTGCTGCGGGTGCTCGTACGTCCAGTCTGCCAGTCGTGTGTCGGTCAGGGCGTTCTCGATGCTGGGCACTTCCACAACAACATTGGCGTTCTTGCCGAAGTGTCGACGGGCTTGGGCGATGCCCTCCATGAAACTCTTCGGGTCCTCCATGTGTTCCAGGAGATGTCGCATAACCACGACCAAGTCGCCAGCGCCATTAGGAAGATGGCGGCTCGGGTCGAAGTAGTTCTTCTCGACATGAATGTTCTGATCCTCGCAGCCTCCCTTGTTGGCTGCCGGGTCCACTGCGATCTTGATGAACCCAGGGTCCAGCATGTCGAGGAACTCGCAGTTGCCAGCCCCAATCTCCAGCACGGTCGGTACGGTTCCATATCGGTAGTTGACGCTTCCGGCCAGCTCTTCCATATGTCGCAGCCACCTGTGGCCATTGTTCCACATGCGACAGCCTTCGCCGGAATACTCCACCTCGTGTGTGAAGCTGGTGTTGAAGCAGTGCCCACACTGCTCGCAGATCGAGATCGTGATTGGCAGCCGCAGCTGACACTCAGAGTCGCCCTTGGTCTTGGTCAGAGCCACTAATGAAAGCGGCTGCCGACCCATATCGATCAAGGGGTACACGTCCACTGTGCCACAAGCCGGGCAGGCATCTTGAACTTTCAACGCATTTCCCTTTCTTCCTCATCGAGGTCGACCACTAGGACGAGGCTCTCTGAGTTCTCCAATGCTCGGTGGATGTCGTGACGGACGCCGTTGATCTCGACTTGCACTAGCGAGTCTTGAAAGCAGGTGTCCAAGCTGTCAAGCAGTTCGTGAACTAGCATGGTGCTTCCGTTTCTTTCAGTTCTTCCTGGTACATGGGGCTGACACACACCTCGCCGCGTTCCTTCTTGATGTTGGCCACTGTCGCGCCAACGTAAGGACCTTCGTAGAGGCACTCCACCATCGGCACGTCGAAGGCGGCACACACTGCTTTGATGTAGTTGTAGCCAGGGCAGGTGTCGTTCAGCTTGATGTCGAGCACAGCACCTTCCGAGTCGCAGACAACGCAGACGTCGGCGTCTTCGCCGCGAAGGCCGTACAATATCTCGGTGATCTTCGCAGGTGTCTTCGAGTTGGGAATGCAGCTGTGGTAGTAGTACATATCGTTGGGCATCAGCAGGACTGCAATGTTCATACTAGGGATTCCTTCATTTCTGTCAAGGTCATTTCTTCGAGACGACGATTGTCTCGCAACACGTCCAACACCTTCTGGTCGGTCCCAAGGTGGAACAGGTCGACGATGGTGGCACCCTTGTTCTCGTCCATGCCTGGACGATGGATGCGGTCTTCGGCCTGCCGTCGCGACTCCGGTTTGAAGTCGTTACTATAAAACACTTCCATCCTGGCCTCAGTCAGAGTCAAACCCATACCGCCTGACTCTGGGTGCGCGACAAACACGACTCGTTCGTTGTTAAGGTTGCGCCAATAGTTGAGCGGCTTCAGCTTGGTGCTGACTCGCTCACCGTCGTACCTCATGACCTTCCACCCGCGACCGTCGACCCGCACCACGTTCCATTGCTGGGCATGGCACACGTTGACTATCCGGTCGATTGATCCTCGGAAGCCTGCGAAGACGACAAGACGGCCTTGGTCTTCGTTCTCTTCCAACAGGTCTCGGATGGCCTGCTCTTTCGGGCACTTCACTTCTTTGGTCTCGCGGACCATTTTGGGGATCTCACCGGACCCCATGCACTTCTCACACTGCTCAGTACGCAGCTCGTAGTTGATCTCGCCGCGAGCCAATGCAGCAGCTGGGTCGTAACCTTCAGGGAAATCGTGAGTCTCACCGGACTCATCAAACCACTGCTGGCACTCGCCTTCGCCTTTGCACACTGGACACGGGATCACGCCGTCTTGCACGTCGCGGTATTGGAAGCCGTCAGACAACTCCCGCAGCCACGTCATGCCTTGGATGACACTCAGGGCCGACTTGGCCAAGGCCTTGGCGACACGCTTGATGGTGCTGCTCGGCTCCAGGTGAACCTCTCGGTAAACCTTGTCCGGCAAGTCCAGGACGTCCTTCTTCAACAGCGGAAGAGCCAGACCATCCAGCCGCTCGTACATGTAAGCCACTTCGTTGACACAGGGCACAAATGTGTGCGCGTTGTCGGAGGCGAAGATGTCGTCGGTCATGTGGATTGGGTTGTCCACTCGGATGACGCTGCCGTCTTCCTGCTCCTCGTCTATCCACATGAACTGGCCACAAACCGAGCAGCGTTCCACGTCGTCCTTCCACGCGGTGCGGGTCCAGAACTTTCCTTGGTCGGTGTACTTCTCTTGGTAGATGCCGAGCCGTTGCTCGAACGCTTTGGCCGATCCTTCCTTCAGGAAGCCAGGGTAGCAGATCTCGCACTGACTCCACCAGTCCAGCGGGGACTTCGGAGCGGGTGTACCAGACATCAGGATCACGTAGCCGTCCCACCCGTGCTCTCGGCGGATGGCGTCAGACAGGTGCTGAGCTGCCTTGGTTCGCTTCGACTTCCAGGACTTGAGTCGGGAAGACTCGTCGAAGATCACACCTTTCGGTGCGGGTCGGCCCGCCTCCCATCGTTCGATCTCAAGAGTGAAGCCACGGTAGGTCATCAGGTTGGGGTTGGTTCGCAGACCCCACTTCTCGAACTCCAGGTCCACAGCGTTGAGACCAGACCGTGGGGCGACCCACCACCAGTCGTTCACACCAGACCGCTCCATCACTTCGATGGCTGACAGCGTTTTACCAACGCCCATCTCGGCAGCCAGGATCTTGTAGTGGTACGTCAGGCAGTGGTCGGACATCAAACACTGATGGTCGAACAAAGGCCGTTCGTAGATGAAGTTCTGTAGCGGCTTGTCCCAGTTAGCGTATGGGTTGCCGCCTTGCATGTAGTCGAGTTGGAAGTTGTTGCGGGTGCAGTCGGACACCGACCAGATCTTTCTCTTGTCGCCCTCGATGAAGCCGTGCCACTTGCTCCCTGCCATTGCTTTGATCTCGTCCTTCAAGGCATAGTCAGACTTGAGGAATTCGATCCGGCCATTCTCACGAGACACGGTGGCGGGTGAACGCACCCAGGAGCCACTCTTAGTCTGCTTGAGAAGTTTTAGTTCTTCAATCATTTATGTTCCAGTAAGAATGTGTTGTCTGATGTATGCTCTCGTTTGCGAGCTTCAAACATCGGGGCCAACCCCAACTTGTTGAACTCGGCGTAGAGTTGATTACAAATCTTCCTGACTTCGCTTGTCACAGTTGACACACAACCTCGTAGGACGGCCATCCGCCATTGAGACATTGAACCCGAAATAAAGGCAACCATTGTACCCCGCTGCACGGAGTCGACTAACAATGCGGGCATTCCGCATACTTCTAGAAGTTCTGCGAAGTCTCTCTCGTCCGCAGCCACAAGGAAGCCCGCATGGAAAAGATTCGCGTACGGGGCCAGGGACGAAGCTGTGGGTTTCAGGTTCGGTTCTTTGAGAGCCGCGATACACAACATGTGATGCAGGGGTGGGTCGGCGTTCACCGAGTCCGCTGGCTCGCTCAGACTTCTCCCAAGAGCCGCACGCGCAGCGGGTAAGAACTTCTTCAGGTCCAGGTTGCTGAACTGAACTAGTGATACTCCGCTCATTCATTGTTTCCTTTCCCTTCCACCTCATCCATCTCTGAGCCCCACCACTTTCGGTTGAAGCTGTGCATGGCTTCCATCGGAGTCTCACCGCGTCCGACTACCAGTCGCTCGCCTGAGGCGTCCCAGCCGTACCCTGCGGTCCATTGCAGGCCGTCATGCCCCAGAACCGGCTTCATTGTCCGGTGAGGGCAGCTGGCCTCCAGGGCCACATTCCTCGCAATCTCCGCTGTCTCCAGGGCCACTTCCGCCCGCCTCAGGTCCAGCTCCTGAGTACAATTTCGTAGGGTCTGGCAGGAAGCCATTTGTTGCATGAAATTCGGTGCCAGCTTTAAGGCTGTCGATAGCAGAGAAGAAAGCTGAACCAATTGACGCTGCTGTTCCGTCGGCAATGGGGAACTGTGCGAAGATGTTGTCTCGGGTGGCGCGGATCGAAATAAACGAGTCTCTGATAACCACTTCACAATTGACATCGTTGTCTACCGCCCATGTAAGTGTTTCGTTTAGTCTGTCTGTCATTGTATCTCCAAAGAACCCAGTAACGGGGCGAGTGGGCACCAATGTGCGAGATGCCGCTCGCCTCGCCCCGCCTGGGAATGCTTAGTTAGCGTGCGCGACCTTTCGGTGCGTCCGCTTCGGCAACCTTCTCAGCACCCTTCGACGGGTTGTTGAACTTCTCAACTTCCGCGTTCAGGATGTCGCCAGCCGGGCAATTGTCCGGGTCGAACGGCTCGGAGCACTTGGTTACGACGGGCACATGCCAGCCATACTCTTTGGTGCTCTTGTAACGGATGCCCAGGCTAGCAGCACTGGGGACACCCTGGTTGTCAGCCGTCGGAAGGAAGGGTCGCAACTTGCCAGCTTCCATACGACCCGAGGCGTTGCCGAAGAACAGTTCGTACAACTTGCCTGTCGCACGTTCGAGCACGAGGAAGCTAGGCCCCCACATGCAGCCAGTGTTCTTCGGGGCGGTCTTGATACGTTGGAACTCAGGGTCCTTTGTATCGTAGACTGCGACGATGGCGTCACGGTCGCTCATGTCGATGGCCTTGGCTCGGACAGCGAAGGGGATGATGTCGATCTGGTCGCCCAGGTCGATAATCTCTTCGCCACCAGACTGAGGCACGCCCCAGCGACCGGGGCCGATCTTGCCCGTGTCAACGTACTTGCCTTTGGTGACAAGCTGCAAGCGAGGGATAAAGTCGGAACCTTTGCTGACTTCAGCGACTTGGTTCAGGACGTCTTCCTGGACTGCGGGGAGGTTGTTGACTTTGAAAGGCACTAATTCATTACTCATTCGTATGGAACTCCAGTTGGTGAAATATTGGGTACAAGATTCTCAATCATTCTGCGTTTCTGTCGTCTGAACTCAAGGTCTGTTAGTCGGGCATCTTTTTCCTCCTTCACGCCATCGCGGATGCTTTGTATTGTGACCGGATCAAGACGCATCATCCAGGCCAAGCATGCCATCCAGCCGTCGAGGGCTGTCTCTGCGTTCCGCGCTTCCAATACTCTGTTGGCAGCCTCTTTGGTGTCTGACTCAATCATCAGTTGCTTCAGGGAGCGTAGGCGAGGCTTGATGCCCTCGTCCCTGTCCTCAACAGTGCCGTTCAGGATGGCCAGCTCATAATCAAGCCGTGCCTCGCGAACTCTGTCGACAAACTTGCCAGCGGGCATAACCATGGCATCTTCAACGAATCGAGCTTGCAGTGGCTCCGGAAGATCACTCAGTGCTACGGCGGCGCACAGCTTAATCTCCCCATTGCTTAGAGGTAGACGTGCTGCGTCGCACAACCGGTTTAACTTCAAGATCTTCCGGACCCACTGTGGGCTCTTGCAAATAATGGAACACAGGTCGTTGATCGTGTGCCCCGAATCCATTAACTTACGCAGACGCTTGGCGTAGTCCCACATGTCTGCGTTGATAGGCCTCACGGCCTGTGCCTTCAGCTGGAGGATCTCTATTTCCTTGTCAGTCACCTCTCGGATGTAACAAGGTATAGTAGAGTGGCCTGCCAGCTTCGCTGCGTGGTACCTGTGGTTGCCTTCGACGACCTGATACCCAACCAGTGTCGGGTGAGGCCGCACGAGGATCGGTTGCAGGACTCCGTCGCGTTTGATCGAGTCACAGAACTCTTCCCACTGATAAGTCGTACGCTTGACCGCCCGCAACAACATTGTTGGCGGGTAAATCTGACTGATCGGGATGTGGGAAAGTTGTTTATCGCTCATGGCTCTATCATTATTGTGTAACAAATGACGAGTCTGCTCCGGCCCTTCTGAGATTATTTTCGTCTTTTTCCGGCACGATTCGGCACGTTCCGGCAGGGCATATATGATGTCTCGAAATACATTTGCGGATGGCGGACGGAGAAAACAACTACCCCTAGGATCGTCGGTTTCTGCCAATATCTATGAAAAGCTATGCCGTTTGTTTCGCCCATCCGCCATCCGCAAATCGACGTAAGTCCTTGATACTGCGGCACTTGCTTTGCGGATGGGTGCGGATAAAGGGAAATCTTATCTTCGTACTTTTGGGGGGTACACCCCGCCACCAGGGGTTTGTGAATCGGCAGGCGAGGGACGACACCCCCCAAAAGTACGAAGATAAGCTGCGGATGAAAACCGGCGTTTGCGGATGAGTTGGCGGCGCAAGACGGAATTCCCCACATAATTCGCGGACTTTATGCCGGGATTGATACACAATAATGGTAGACAACTTTCAAGAATCGGACGGAGATACTATGCAAAATCCCAGAATGACAGTCGCGTACAAGACGTACTATGACAATGTGCTGTCAAAGAACCACAACAATCCCGAGCTTATCGCTCGATGGGGCAACGACCCGGCGCGATTAGAGACCCAGATCCTGTGCTTCAACCACGGACGTCCCATTGAGGACTCCAAGATGTTCGAGGACAAGGGAGAGGTCTTCGGACCCGCTCGGTGGCCTTACAACGCCAAGACCGAGCCCAATTACAGCAACCCGCCAATCCAATATATTATAGGCGACCGTATGCAATGCATCGGGAGCACATGGTGGAACTGGAAGGAACGGCACTCTGAGGGGCTTGGCTTTGACTTTGATACCATAGCCGGGCACGCCGACGGCATCGGGATCTCGGACAAAGAGATGGCCAAGCTGGACAAGATCGATGTGCCGTGGCTGGAAGTCATCCGCTCGACGCGGGGTGGCGGCAGGCACTTGTACATCTGGTTCCAGGAGCCATACCCAGTAACAATGAATCATGACGAGCACGCTGCGCTCGCACGTTCGTTCATTCCGCTGATCGCCAAACACACAGGCTTCGACTGCGAAGCGAACGTAGATGTCTGCGGCGGGAACATGTGGTTCCACCACGTGGAAGCAACAAAAGAGAATCGCGGCTACTCGCAGGTGAAGCCAGCGACACAGATACTGACTGACGCCCACGTCCCTCCGAACTGGAGAGATCATCTTGAAGTTGTCTCGGGCGGCAGGACCAAAGTGAGAGTCCAAGGATGGACCTCCGATGGAACAGAGACCGAGGGCGACGAACTGGACGAGATGACCCAGGCGCACTCTAAGATTGAACTCGACGAGATCCACCTCCGTATACTGGAAGAGCTGGAAGAGACAGGGCACACAGCTCTGTGGGTTCCGGATCACCATCTGTGGCAGGGGCACACGGGCGGGTTGAAAGAAGTGTACGACAAGTGGGCTGCGAACGACACTCCGATGAAGGGCCTGTTCGACACCAACTCGCACGAGCAGGATCGAGGCAAGCCTAACTGCTTCATGAGGCCCAAGGCGAACGGCGGCTGGGATGTGTACCGCTTCGGTGAGGCTGTGGAGTGTGAGCTGTGGGGTAAGCAAGGCAAGTGGACCCACACCACCTACAACTTCCCGGCGACGCTTCGTCAGATCGCGATGGCGTGTGGAGGCTTTGAAGGTCCGGACCCGAAGCAAGGGTTCATCTTCAGCACAGCCGCAGAGATGGAAGCTGCGTTGGTGATGCTGGGGTCAAAGATAACGCTCCCTGTCGCCGCTGTGAAGGACACGTCTCGCACAATGGCGTTGCGTGCACGCGAGTCGGACGGCAAGATCGTGCTGGTCATCAGTAAGAAAGGGAAAGATGAGCCAGGGGACTGGCCTCGGTTCGCGAAGACGACGAAGGGGTGGGAGCGGGTCATTGACGACGCGATAGACACCTCCGACAAAGAGCAAGAGGACGCGGAGCTGTGGACAGAGCTGGACGACAAGTTCAGGGCGTTGAAGATCGGCGACAAGTTCGACGACTGGGTGCTGAGAGACCACAGTGAGAAGTGGACCATCCACCCGCGTGAAAACGTCAAGGCGTACCTGATGTCTCAAGGGATCGCGAAGGTGGACCCTGTGATAGGTGCCGCCGTGTTCAAAGCATGGCAATTGACGAATGACCCGTTCGCCCCAGAGTATCCCGGAGGCCGCAAGTGGAACAGGAACGCAGCCCAGCTGAAGTATGCCCCTCGCGAGATGGGAGAGGACGAAGCTCCCCACCATCCAAACTGGGACCGGGTTATGAACCACTGTGGGACCGACCTGGACGAGTACATACTCGATCTGCCTTGGACCGCTTCGTGGGGAATCCGCAGAGGTGGCGATTACTTGACTGCTTGGATCGCGTGCATGTTGCGCCAGCCTCAGTGCAAGCTTCCCTACCTTTTCATGTACGGACCTCAGAACAGTGGCAAGTCCATATTCCACGAGGCGATCTCGGAGCTTATGACCAAAGGCGTGGTGAAAGCTGACCGGGCACTCACCTCGAAGCAGGGCTACAACGGCGAGCTGATGGATGCGGTACTTGCGGTTGTCGACGAAGTGAACATCAGCAAGTCGGGCGGCATGGAGGCGTACGACAAGCTGAAAGAGTGGACGACCGGCATGACGGTCAGCATCCACGCCAAGTACAAGCAGGTCCAGGAAGTGGCGAGCACGTTGCACTTTGTGCAGATGGCCAACAACCGCAGCAGCCTGCCTGTATTCCCAGGAGACACGCGGGTGACCGCGTTCAATGTGCCCAGCTTGGAGGAGGACATTCCGAAGGACGTGTTGCTCGCCTCGCTGCGTAAAGAGGCTCCGGACTTCATGCGGACTCTGGTCGACCAGACGATGCCGGAAGCCCTCGGGCGTATGAGGCTGCCGGTCATAGAGACTCGTGGCAAGCAAGAGGCCGTGATCGGCAACATGAATCCCTTGGAGCTGTTCATCCAAGAGAGGTGTCACATGATCAACGGCGGCACCGTGCTGTTGAAGGATTTCAGGGACCGGTTCTGGAAAGATCTGGATCAGTTCCAGAAAGACGAGTGGTCTTCAAGGGCTATCAAGGACAGGCTGTCAGAGACCTTCCCTATTGCCTTGGACTCCAGAAAGAATGTCCGTATTGGTAACCTCAGTTTCACAAAGTGTGAGCCCACCGCTAGGTGGTTCGTAGATAACAACAAACTTGTGCAGGAGAGTGCAGAATGAGTGACGGCTTCAAAGACAGTGGAAAACGTAGCAGCTTCGAGACAGGCGCGCACCGCGATCTCCAGGATGGCAAAGGGCGTATGGATTTGCTGCCTTTCCAGGCACTGATGAAGGTGTCGAAGGTGTTCGAGGAAGGGGCGAAGAAGTATCGCGCGAACAACTGGCGGCGGGGCATTCCGCTGTCGCGGTATGCGGATTCAGGCATGCGGCACATGTCCAAGTGGATGATGGGCATGCGAGACGAGCCCCATCTGGATATGGCATGCTGGAACTTCCTCTGCCTCATCGAGACTCAGGAGCTGATCAAGCAAGGGCTGCTTCCGGAAGAGCTGAACGATCTGCCGTACAACCCGCTGTGCATCGAGGACAATCCGCTCGAACTGCCTGAGCTGGATCTGCCGTTGGAAGGTGTGGAGCTGGATGAAGTGGGGAAGGAAGAGACGTTCACTATGACGGCTTCTCAGTTTGAGGAGCACATGGCTGGCGTCAGGAAGAAGGAAGCGTGCAAGGACGAGACCGGCGACGCGTTCTACGCGGCCCAGGCAGCTGGCCTGTGCACCGGCAACAGCATCTATGGTTCCATCTTGTCAGAAGAGGATCTGTTGAAAGCCCGGCAGGACATCGCCAAGGCGCAGGCCGACAAAGAGCAGGCCGAGCTGGACGAGGCGGCGGACATGAGCGACTGCCCTGGCTGCGAAGAGCCGGGCGGGTGTGATGGTTGCGATGCAGACGCGTGGGGCGGAGAGGTGCCGGTCGTCACACAGAAGGCTGCCCAGATGGGGTTCACTAACAGTGTAGCGCGTCAGATGCTGGAATCCCGTTGGGACGACGAGGAGTGGGACGAGGAGGAGTGGGACGAATACGCTGATGCGATATATAATGATGCCGAAGCAGAGGCCTTGGCGATCAAACAAGAGATCTCAGAGTATGTGCCGCTGGAAACGATGCTTTCTTTCGTCATGGAATATGGCCCGGAAGACACGAGGGTGTTGGCCAAAGGCGCTAAGATCTCGGGCATGTCGATGACCAAGTACGTGGACGCCTTGAAAGAGATGGCGAACTTCTACAACACTGCGCTCGGCGAGCCCTGGTCGAAGAACTACGACCAAGATCTGAAGGACCAGAGCCAGCAGCGGGTGGAGGAGCTGTTCAAACCCGAAGAGGGGCTGGAGGGGAAGAGATGAAGAACCTGTACGGCAACGTGCTGTGCGTGGTGGATGTGGAAACCACAGGGGTGGTGTTTGGCTGGAACGAGATTATTCAGATAGCCTGCGTGCCCCTTGACAACCATCTGAAGCCATCGAAAGAGCACAAGTTCTTTTACATGGACGTCGCTCCGACGTATCCGGAGCGTCAGTCTAAGCAGGCCCGTATGAAGCACGGGCTGGACGCTTACAAGCTGGCGGAAGAGTGTCTGTCCCAGGAGCAGGCGGCAGACATGCTGGACAAGTGGTTCGTCGGTCTCAACCTGCCGGTTGGCAAGCGGCTCATCCCGCTGGCCCACAACTTTGCGTTCGAGCGAGGGATGCTCACGCACTGGCTGGGCGTGGACACGTATGACGCCATGTTCCACATCCACCCCAGGGACACGTTCACTTTCGCGACGTCCCTGAACGATGTGGCCGCGTGGCAGGGTCGGACAGTCCCGTTCCCTCAGGTGAGTCTGTCGAGACTATGCGCGAAGCTGGGTATCCCGCTTGAGAATGCGCACGATGCGTTGGCTGACTGCCTAGCGACGGCAGAAGTGTATCGCAACCTACTCAGCCTCTTCGGCTAGACGTTTGTTCTTTGCTTCCCTCTGCGCATCTCGCTTCGCTTTGCGGTGCGAGGTGACGCGGGCTGGACGCTTTACCGTGGCCCTGATCTTGCGGCCTTCTCTGCACTTACGACATCTCTTAGCCATATTATCCTCCAAGCAAAAACCCCAGTGGAGCAATCCACTGGGGTTTTGTAATAGGTACCATTGGTCCCCAGGCACCTACTGCTGTGTAATGAGTTATGGGACCAGTCCAACTATCAAAGCGTCCAGCGAGTTGTCCTCGCCGAGACTAAGTCTGACAGCCTCCTGAGACGGGCAGACATATGTCTCCCAGCCGTTGGCCGTGTTGGACGACACGATCAGCAGACAGTGACTCGGCATTGGAGAGATCGACACCAACGGGTTGCCCGACCACTCCAACAGTGTCACTGCCGACACTAATTGTGACCCCACCAGCGTGAGGCTCTGCCCTACCATATCTTCTGTAAGTTCCGACTCGACGATCCTTGTATATCCTAACTGCATCTGCCCTCTTCCTTCCTTACTACGATCCTACTGTTGTATGTTGATCACGATACCAGAATGGTTTAACTGACGCACGGTCGAGAAGTCGGCCAGTGCCGCCCGCCCCACATGCACTCCATATTTTCTTAGTTGCTCGCGAGTCTTCTCCGTGAGTTCCTTCTCCACCTTGCCAGAGATATTCTCCAGCAGCCAATCTAGGTCGTGGCTGGAGATCACTTCTACCAACGCCGCTTGCGAGATGTCCGCAGCGGTTTCTTCAGGGCTCCAGTTTCGCTCGCCTATGGCTTTCACAACATCCGAGATGTGATATATTGTGACGCCGCCCGCGACCACAGTCTCGCCGTCCCGCGTCATCAGTGACTGGGTGGGCGTGTTGATGGTCTGCCGGGCGACGACGATGATTTCGATGGCGGTGATGAGTGGCCAATACATACGGAAGCCGGGCTTGATCTCTCTAGGCTTTCGCCAGATGCTCCACCGGACGCCGCCCTCCGTGGCTCTCACGATGACCCTCCGTGGGACTAATTCCAGCATCGCCTCAAACAAACGGCCCAACCAACCAAATGCAGATTCCATTACCAAAGTCCTTTCGGGCAACTCTCTGTCGCCATCCTCAGCTTATTGAAAACCGCAACGGCTCCGGTCGTGACCTTACAGCCACAGCCTCGGCAACGCTTCTTAGCGGGGTCATACCAGCCACACGGCGTGCAGAGCTTGTCGTGGATTTCCTGTACCTCTTCGTCGGTGCGCGTCGGGCGTCCTGCCTTGTTCCACTTGACCAGTGCTTCCTTGTACTGCCACAATTGTAGCGACAACGCAGGATACTCGGCCTCAACGGTGTCGGGCACCTCAGCACCTTCCAGCACCGTGCCCTCTTGCAGGTTACGCACTTCAGCTGACAGGTGGGAGACGTCTATCGCCGCTGCCCGGTCGACAGAAGGCAGCTCTTCAAGCGGCATGGCTTTCACTCCCCGGCAAGGCGGTGTCTTATTGAGAACCGACCGCACAGGGCATAGGGCACATGTCTCTTCGTTCACTTCACTTCCGTGAACTGAACATTGCTTGTTGATGCAGCGGAGTATGGTGAGTCCTTCGCTCCGCTTAACTACCTTCTGTCGTTTTGAACACTCTAACATCTTTCCGTCTCCTATACCTCGTAGATGGGATCGTTAGGCTCTGCCCCGGTCGTTCCACTTGGTCGCTTGTATTCCGCGATTGGAGTGGTCCCGTCGTTAGCAGGCTCGGCATCCCCGATGTCTTCGCAGTCGTCGCTATCCTGCTCACCATTGGAGGCCACGATTTGAAGTGCGCGAGTCTCGTTGCACTCCCACCAGCCGTTAGATCTCGCACCGTAGTCCTGGTGAGTTCTCGCCTGAAACGCGTGAGCACCACCAGCACTGCCGAACGAGTGGCACACATTCCAGATCGGGCCGAAGCACGAGGGGCAACCACCTTTGCAGACACATGGGCCTCCGCAGGTTCCGTCCTTGGTAGCACCACCGAGAGCGGTAGCTTGACCCTGAGCCGCACTTGTGTGCCAAGTGATGGTTACCTTGTAATTGCAACCGTCGCCAGACCCGCATTCTTTTTCGCCAGTCTCTGCCTTGCTGCTGGTGTTTGCGTTGCCGACAGGCGAGCCACCAGAGACAGCACTCTCGATGTTCTGACGTGCCGCCGAAGTGGCGATGTCGCGAACGGCGAGGATAGGATCTGGCTCGTTGAAGTTCACGTAGTCAGACACTTCGCAGAAAGGCACCTGGAGGTAATCGTCCAGGTCGCTCGGGTGCAAGTCGCCGGACGAGATGATCAGCTGATCGTCCCGGTGCGACCCACCAAGCAGGATGTGACCTTCCGGAGGCTCAACTGTGAAGTTGTAACCGCCACCACCATTGGTGTCCCCTGGGAGGGGCCACACGGCGGTCTGTGACTTCAGAGCGGGCCACGCCCACTGATACTCTTCGGTCTCACCCACTCGTACTGGCGTCCAGCACGAGAGCTTGACCTTGTTGTCGTCAGGGTCGATTGTGAGCTTCTCGATGACCACCTTCACGGCGGGACCGAACTGAGCCACATCCAACGTGACACAGTCGCCCACGTCCAGGTCCATGTGCTTAATCGGCAGCTCGAACTCCACCATCTTCCACGAGCACGCCTTGCGGATCAACCAGAAGGTGGCCGACTTCAGAACGTTGTCGTAGATGTTGTACCAGTGGTAGTCTGTGCTCAGGATGTTTGTCCCGTATTTGCTGACGTTGTACTTCAGGATGATTTTCTCTTCCACCCTGTCCTGGTCGGTGAGCGTAGCACCAGCCTTCTGCCATACGCAGTCGTGTGTGGTGTAGATGTCGTTTGTGTCACTGAGCGATTCCACGAACGTTTCGTGTAAGATGTCCGACTCGGTCAGTGTCCGCTCACTCGCAGGCTCAGTGGACAGGTACTTGATGTACACAACGTTGTTGCGATAGTACACTGCGCACCGGGACTGATACGCGAGGTCGTTAATGATGTCGAATACGTCTGGACGTTCCAATACGGCTCGATTCGCGGGGTACTTCGCCAGGGCGGCTTTAACCGACGCGAAGCTGGCCGAGTCGATGGTCATGTTGGTGTACTTGCCGATCAACCACTCGATGATGTCGCAAGGGTTCGGACCTACGCTGGAAGTGAACGAAACATAGAGCTGCTCGTCCCAGCCATCATCGTACAGTCCGAGGGCTTTGTTCAGGCCAATCTCAACGACCTGATAGCCTTGGTAGTCAGTTTCATAGACGGTGTAGTAATCAGAGGGCACCTCAGTCAGGTACTTGATGCCATTGCTGGCAGTTCGGTACGCCGCGACGCCGTCCACCGTGCCTGGGAGCAGGCTGACGATGTACAGGATCTCTGACTCCGACTCCATGTAGACTTCGCTGCCTGAAGGAGCCCAGAAGAAGTCGTTTGCTCGCAAGGCGTCGTAATATGCCCACGAGTCCTTAGGCCCGCCAACCATCCCTGGGACGGCCACGAATGCGGCTTCGCACGAATCAAATGCCTGTTGTTGGTTTTGGTTTGCCCAGAAGCTGGCACCTTGGTTCGCAGGAACCCACGTGGCCTGTTGCAGACCACTACCGGGCGCGCCACCGTGCGACACCAGCCAGTAACCGCCAGTGTTGGCCGTCTCGTCGCCTATCTGGGCGTAGCCGAGCAACATACCGTAGGTGACTTCCACCGGGACTCGCACGCAAGGCTGATGAGCCCAAGTGTTGTAGTCTGGGTGGAGCCTGTTTGATATTGCGAACGAGTTGGCGCTGAAGACACCAGTGAAGATGGCTCCGTTCACATAAATCTCTACACTCTGGTTTTGCGGGAAGCTGATACCGTTGTAGATGTTCATCGTGGTGTGCTGGTAGGCCAACTGCTGATTCAACATGTCTCGGAGCTGGCACAGCTCGCCGAAGCGTCGGTTCACGCACTCAAGGTCAGGACCAAAGGTCTCTTCCTCGGTGGTCGTGTAAACGTTGTTTCCGGATCGCAAGATTGTTTGCTGGGTGCCGGTGGAAACTGAAGGGCACTGAATCTGCAACGCTTGACAGATTCGCTCGTCGAGTGTGAAGTCGATGATGCCCTCACCGCTCTGAAGAATACCTCGGCGTGGCGCGCGTACCTTGACGGCGGGCAGGTGGCAAACCTGACCAAATACGAGCGGCCACGCCTTTCCCAGCGCCTCGTCTGGGATGTTCGGGAAGTCGCCCTCTTCCATGCTGAACCCAACTTCCACTTCCTCCAACTTGGAAAGGATGTTGAAGCTCATGGTCCGCTGCGACTCGGCCCACTGCATCGGCGTGACGATCTCGCCCTGGAACACCAGGATCTTGTCGTCAAGAGGCAGGCCCTTCGGCAGCATGTACACACTGGCGGGACGTTTGTGAATGTCATAGCTGTTGTACAGGGATCGCAAGTGGCCGTCGATGTCGTCGAGGGTGACGGAGAGATCTTGCGAGTCTCCGGAACCGGACAACATCATGGAACCGTCGAACCCACCCATCTCGACGATGACTGGGCTGACGTTTTCCAGGACGCCTCTTTGGTCAGTGTATCGCAGGACGGTTCCTTCCACCCACTCCACCTCTAAGATGACCATCCACTCGCTACCAAGGCGTTGGTCTAAAACTGCTTGTGCATTTGCCGTTACACTTCTCATGATTTTTCCTCAAACTCTATAATGATTGTCATGGTCTCGCCACCGGGCCAGCCGTCACCTGCCCTGCCGGAACCTGCGAACTCAAACGGGTTACTCATAAAGTACCCGATCCATTCGTCGCCATCATGGTCTATGACCTGAATGGTCTTGCCGATGTATGACGTGATGAACGCCCGCAGCTCTAGAGCCTTATTGCGAGCGATGTTGAATTGCCAGTTGAACTTCCTGCGCCCGTCGCGCGACTGGACGTATGTGTAAAGCGTGCCGTCCATGGTTCGCATTGTGGACACTGTTCCTGTCAGTGCCTTTGAATCTCCCCACTCGGGGCTGGGCAGCAGGGTGGTCGTCCGCACTGCCGGGTACGGTGCCTTCAGGATGAAACTCATACTATAACTCCTACCGCCTCGTCTTCAAGTACCATCTCGTCGCGGAACCACTTCGTGACTTCTATGGCAACCTCGTCGGTGAGGTCCATCGCCATTCCGTTACCATCGTCGTTGCCGGGCTGCTCGACGTCGAGCATCTCGCCCTCGAACTCCAGGCTGATGGTCCACTTGTCTCTGCCGTCCTGAGTGGCGACTTCCTGCGGGTTGGTGACCACACCTTCCCAGAGCCTGCCTTCCCAGTCCGTTAGTCCCACGGCCTGTCCGAGGGTGCTCTGTAGGAACGTGTGCAGCTCGTCCACCTGGGTCTCGGTCAGACCTACCAGTGTGAGGGCCAGAGTGCGTTGCTGAGGCCAGTCGGGGTCGGCGTAGACTGAGAGGTGCCCGCCCCGCGTCTCGCGTTGTACGCGGCTGTAGGCGTTCCTGTCGCGGTTGTCCAGCTCAGGGGCTCGGAGCACGACTTCGTCGGTCTTCACACCGAGTGGAGGCTGGTACAGGGCGAACCGGTCTGAGATCGAGCCTTGTGGCTCTTGCAGCTCGTTCGGAGGGGCGACCACGTCGGTAGGGATCGTATTCTCGCCCTGGAACGGCGTGTACTGCTTCCTGCCGCAGGGAGTGTCCTCGAACCACGTCAAGGCGTGCCCGATGCCCAGATCGTGGGCAACTGCTCGGATGTACAGCCCTTGCAACTCGAAATCGTCGACTATGTTCAGGGTGTTGCTGACCTCGATGTGGTAACCCCACTCAACGGTCTGTGTGAGGTTCAAAGTGTCCCACACCTTGCCGATGGGCGAGTCGTGCACGAAGTTGATTGTATGGGTCACATGTTGGGTCGGAAGCGGGATGCGGGCGTCGTCAACAAACCCGATAACGTCGTCAACCCACATGCGGTAAGGCGTGCTGGTCTTGGACGACAGCCCCAGGAAGTGATACACACGTTGAACTGGTAGCGGGCCAGAATACTCGACTGAGTCGGACAGTCCCAAGGTGTGGCTGACGGCCAAGGCCGACAGCGTGGTTACGGACTGCGTCAGGTTCAGGGTGTTGCCAGCAACGTTGCGGTCGCCGATGTAGTTGAAGTAGATTAGAACATCATTCAGGCTCAGCGTACTGGTGACAGTACCTTCCCGCGTACGACCGCCGAGGGACACGAAGTTGATGGCTTGCGAGATGCCAACCGGTATATCTCTGGCGGCAGACGCCTCCTGCACGAACGACAGAGTGTTCGAGGGCGTACGGACAAGCAAAGGCTCATACTCAGCCACCTGGACGAAGGACAGCGTGTTGTTGACAGACTGATCCAGTACGGGCGTGCTACTACCCTGCACACCCAAGACCATGTCGTTGGCCAGGGTGGAGTTGGCGGTTCCTAGTTGTGATTGCTTTGCCATAGTGTCCTCGTTATGTCACCAACCACGCATCGAGATTAAACAGCTCGCCGTCAGTTTGATGGTTGGAGTAATAGAAGCCGATTTGATCCGGCCCGTTCACGTTGAGCCAAGCCCCTTTGCTAAGGGACGACGCCATCTGAAGCCAGTTCTCGCCGTCGATGCTGACGAAAGGCTGGATGGTGACACCATTGTTCACCCACCTCATCCACGCGCCAGTAGGAAGGATCTCAAGGTCGTGGTCTGCGGCAGAGTTTGCCCAGTTGGTCTCGCTGTTCCACCGCCACCAGCTGAAGCCCGACCAGAGTCGAGCGGACAGAGTCTCCCACCGGGTGCTGCCTGAGTCACCGAGGATCAGACCGCCGTGCGACCCAGATACTCCGTTCTCAGAAGTCGGAGGCAGTTTGACCTTGGCAGTGAGAGTCCACGGCTCAGATGGGGCCGAGATGTAAGCGATTCGCATAGAGTGCGATGCTGCGTTCTGGGTTTGCAACGTGATGCCGCCCCAGGTGTTCTGTATCAGCGAGGAGGTGCCTTGGTTGGCCCATGAGAAGTTCGCGGTGTTAACCGTGAGGCTGTTCGGGTTGGCCCCGCAGTTGAACCCTGCATCACACTTGATCTTGTCCATAGCAGTCTTGGTGGCACCGGTTGTGACGGCCACTGCGCTGTCGTGCGAAGCGCCTGTGCTGCCGTCCACCCCTCGCACCACAGTCACGCTGTTACCTGTGCGGTGAGTGGCCAACATGATCTCGGCGTCACAGAAAAGATTGAAGTCTCCCTCGGCTGGAAGGGCAGAAGCCCCAAGAACGTCGAGAGTGGTGTTGGTTGCGTTGATGCTGGTGCCGACCGTCAGGCCAGAGATGGCGTTTAGAAATCGTGTTCGTCTCATTCGACTATCCAGGATTGAATGTGATAAGGCTGCAAGAGTCCGCCGCCATCGCTGTTACACAGGAAGCCGATCTCGTCTGGTCCCGCACTCGTCATGAAGGTTCCGCGAGCATAATTGGCCGTCTCGAACCAGTTGATGCCGTCAGCGGAACAGCGGAAGTACAGGTTAGTAGTGTCGTCCTCGATCTGCATCCAGGTCCGGTCACTGGAGAAGTCCTGGATGGCCTGCTGCGAGTTATAGCTGGTGGGGCTGTTGTAGCGACGTGTCAGGAACGATCCGCCGATGCGAGCCTCGATGACACAGAGCTTACCCGTATCTGACTCGCGCACCAGCAGGGACATGTAACTGCTGCTCGCCCCGCCGCCATTGTTGTAGCCAGGGCCGAACAGGAAGTGGGCGGTCATCGTCCACGCGCCAGATGGTGCGCTTCGTTTGAGAATCCGCATGTTGTCGCCGGACAACGTGTTCGTTGTCATGGTGATACCACCCCATGAGTCGTCGATGACCGTGGCGGTGCCCTGGTTGACCCAGGTGAAGTTGGATGATGTGAGTGTGTTGCCGTCCTCGTCGAGGATGCGGTATGGGTAGCGGTCGCTGTAGCCAGCGGAGGAGTCGTCCATGTACTGGTCGATAGCTCCACCGGTCAGGACGGCCTGGATGGTTGTGAGGTCGGTGTGGGAGGCACCAGTGGTTCCGTCCACGCCTCGTTCGACTGTTAGTGTGTTGGTGGTGTTGTCGGACACCAGGACAACCTCGCTGTCGATCAGCAGTCGGTAGTCGCCCTCAGCCGGGAAGACCGAGCCGTCTGTCACGACGATACTGGTGGTTGTCGCGTTCACGGTCCCGTTGATCGTGGTCTCTGCGTCGTTGACAAATTGTTCTCGTCTTACCATGATAATCTCCGAAGGTAAAAGATGGGGAGCACCGAAGTGCTCCCCATTCCCCCTTTAATAACTTGCTCAGCCACTCACCGTGTAGGTGACCTTCAGCGTGTCGCCATTCGACGTCGCAACGACAGCCGAGAAAGCAGCCGTGCTCCACAGCGTGCCCGTGTTGCCAGTCGACTTCACGTTGTTGCTGGAGATGAAGATGCCCTTCAGGTTGCCCGTGGCATTGATGCTGAAGTCGGCGGTCGTGGAGTTGCTGATAGCGCGTGTTGCGGCAGCGTCTTCGTCCCACTCGACTCGGTTGGACTCGGTGTAGCTGGTGGATTCGGCCCAGCCAGCGTGACTCGACAGAGTGTCGGCGTCCGCGAATGCGGTCCAGCCACTGTTGTCGACAAGACCGATGTACCAAGTACCGACCTGCGTGGTGCCGTGGAACTGCGTGTCCAGGATGTGATTGAGACCTTCGTCCACGATACCGTTCGGGAACTCGTACGTGTCGATAAGGTTGTCTTCGACGTCCCTGTGCTCGACCACGAAACGGCCCTTGAGTTTTGCGATCTGTGATTGCTTCATTGTAATCTCCAAAGGGGGTTAAGAAAGTTTTAGTGTCCCACGCTTGATCTCTCGACGAAGCGCGTTGCCGATCTCGCGAACCGTTTGTTGCGAAGAATCGCCACCATTTACCGAGACATTAACATCACCTACGTTGGTGACTGGGCCTCCCTGTTCTCGGTAAACAGGCTTGGACCCTTGGTTCATTGCATTCAACTCAGAGAAGAAACGACTTGAGTTGCGTGCGTTTATCACTGTCTCTTTCTTCGACAGCATAGTAGGGATGGTGTCCTGGCCACGTGCCGGGCCGCCGTCCTTGAAGTATCGCATAGGAGCCCCGGTAAAGACCTGGGCTGTGTCGCCACTACCAGCTGCGGCTCGGGCCACTGCGGCTCGTTCCGCTTCGTCTGCCAGCTTGGCGACGGCGTTCGTCAAAGTGATGACACCTCCGACTTGTGCAGCAGCCGTGCTGCCGAGGGAGCCTAGCTGAGTGTTTGCGGCACCGCCTGCCGCTGCAACTTCGCCTGTCTTCTCTTTGACCGTCTCTACTTTAGTTGCGGTTTCTCCTGTCTTCGAGTTTATCTGGTCTTGGTTTCCAAGGAACCTCTGCTGGAACTCGATGGAGGCTTTTCGGGCCTTTGAATCCAGCCCCTCTGCTTCCTTCTTTGCTTCGTTTGTTTTCTCCTGTCCAATAAACAATCTCCTTAACGCTTCGCCTCCAGCGTTGAACTCGGCCTGTGAGATCGCACCACTCTTGAGAGCGTCGGACAGCGTCTTGGCTGCCTCGTCTCGCTCTGCCTTGGTGATCTCAAGGTTAGCCTTTCGTCTGGCGTTCATTTCGACCAGAGTATCAGCGATTTTGTAATACTCAGGTGCGGTCTTCCGGATGTTGGCGAACTCTTCCTCGGCCAGTTGCTTTCCTATTTGTCGAAGCGTAACGACTTGAGATGCCGGATCAGAAGCCTTGTTTATAGCCGCCCCTAATGCGGTGCCCAAAGACTTGATGATTCCCACTTCCTTCTCGCTCACATCTGCGGCTTGAAGGCGAAGGCCAAGATAGGTCCGCAACCCATTGGCTGCCAACTCGTTCTGGACGCCTGCTTGCTTGAGACCTTTATTTACTTTCGTAGCGGTATCTGTTTGCGTCTTCTCGACCTGCTGGGCCAGTTCTAGTGCGCGTTGAAGGAACTCTACGCTACTTTCCCCAGGCTGCTTCGTGGCTCCGAAGTCAGCTCCCAGTTCCTCAAATTGAGGGGTGCCCAACACATTGACTCGGATGTCGTATGTGTCTCGCAGCAGCTCCTGCTGAATGGCGGTGTGGTCAATGATAACGTCGGCGATCTTAGGCTTCAAGTCTTCAGAGATCAGCTTGTTGAAGGCGTCCATACCCTCGGAAGAGCCCTTGACGATTCCCTCTGCTATACTCTTCTCCATGTCCGTGAACTTCATGCCCTGGATGTTGGCTTCGACCTTTTCGATCTCTTCCAGCAGTCCAGTCTTGATCTCCGCGTCGTCAGTGGCGGCGAACCGCTCGGCGATGTCATCCAGATACTCAAGATTGGTCTTCAGCCTCGCTTTGCGGGCATCCAGCTTCGCGTTCAGTTCGGTCGCCTTCTCGACGTTCTGCTTGGAGAAACCGACCTGCTGCTTCACTGCTTGTACGCGGATATTCTCGATGGAACGCAACTTGCCCAAGGCGCTCAGTTCGTCCTGGTAATGCCCTTGCTTCTTCGCGAACGACAACTGATCGTTACGGAGGGTTTCCTCCTGATCAGCCAGTCGCATGGCTTGGGCTTTATCCTCATCGGTCCTTATGCCCTTTTGTAGCAGCTGCGTCAACTTGGCATGAATCTTCGTCGCCCGAGCATTCATTACCTGCTTGATCTGATTTGCACCACGAGCGTTTTCAATGTCCCTCTTGTATCGCTTCGCAGAGGCGTTCTCTTCCAGGCTGGCGAGTTCCTTCGATGCTCTGCCTGCAAGCCCTTGCGAGCCCTTCACGAACTTTTCCAAGCCCTTGTTGGCGTCGTCGAACGAAGATAAAACCCCACCAGTGAACGACTCGAATACGGCCCCTACCGCGTCAGTTTCGATCTGGGCGAGATCATCATACTTGTTGAGTTTCTGCTGTATCCCAGCCAAGAAGCTGCGGACTTCGGTCTCGCGCTCGGCGTTACCTTCTTTGTCTTTTGTTAAGACCTTGTCCTGCGCCTCTGCGATCTTCTTATAAGCTTCCTCCTGCTTTTCTGCGTTGGAGGCGATGACGGCAGAGCCTTCGTTCCACGAGTCTCTTATTTCTCTCGCACCGTCAGAGATGACGCCAATCCAATGCTCGAAAGCGGTGGCACCGTCCAACAAGACTGGCTGGATCACTTCTCCGATTCTCAGGAGGGCGTTCCAGATCTCTGTGAACTTGATGGTCAGCTGCTGGGCGTCGGTCTTGACGAAGGCTTCCCATGCCTTAGTCATGGCATCTGTCTCTTCGGTGATCTCTTCCAAAGTAGAGATGAGATCTTTGCCTTCGTTGGTCATAGTACCCATGACACCAACGATGGCGCGGACGCGACGGAAATACTTCGCCATTTCGGTGGAGTTGCCGCCAGTCTCTTTGGACATCTTCTGCAACAGCCCGTGCAGACCGCCGAACGCCTTGATGGCGGCGGGACCGTCAGCGACGCCCCACTTACGGAACAACGCGGTCATGTCGTCGGTCGGCTTGATGATCTTCTGCATGATGGCACGCAACTGCGTGACTGCGGTGTCTGCCCGCACACCTTGTCGAGTCATCGTTGCGATTGCGGCTGCGGCTTCTTCCCACTTCACGCCCATCTCGGCGGTCAACGGGGTTACGCGACCGAGGATGTTGGCGATGTCGGCCATTCGCAAACGACCCAATTCAACGGTCTTGAACAAGCTGGCAGATACACGGTCAGCCTCAGATGCGGCCAAGCCATAACTGTTCATGACGGATGACAAAGCGTCCACAGCGTCTGAGGTGGCAGAGTGCGTGACGATGGCCAGCTTCTCGGCGGTCTCCAGGAAGCTAATGGCGTCAGCGGCGTCGACGACTTGGTTCGACAACACTTGGTACAGACCTTCAGCCACGTCCTGGGCACTCTTACCCAGGGCATCCGACAGACGAAGCACCGAAGCGGAGATCTCGTCGTTGGTCATGTGAAGGTCGCCGCCGATGGTCTGGATTTCGGCGATGGACAGTCGGAACTCGATTGATTCTTTTGTGGCCTGCTTGATAGCACTGGTGACGGCCATGAAAGAACGGACGAGCAGCTGCCCAGCGACAAAGCTGCCGATCAGCTTCAGCGAGCTGCCGAGACCGTCGGCGTTCTTCTTAGCGTTGGCCATCTGCTTGGAGAACGCGTTAGTGTTCTGCTTCGCAGTGTTGTTGAAGCCTTGCATGGCTGTGTTGGCGTTGTTGGTGGCGGCAGCCAGCTTGTTCAGGGTGGCGATAGCGCCAGAGGCCTCGAAGCCAAGTTTCTGGGTGATTGTCGGCATTACTTCATCCTCTTTATTGTCATGTACTTGTAGGGGTTTGGCAACCGTATCTTACTGGCCAACGCGCTCCAGTATGCGGCACCTCGGGCCCCGAAGAAGTACGGGGTGTTCGTCACTTTCGTGCTGTATGGTTGTGGGTAAGGTCCAGGAGAAGGAGCATTAAACTCGTTGTAGACCAGATGACCAAGAGAGGTCGTGTGCTTGAACCCGGCGTAGTAGGTGTTCTTATCCTCGATGACACCACTACCGACGGCAGAGGCCAGTCCTTCGGACACTCTGCTTTTGTTTCCACCGCGAGGCCCCATAGGGACCGTGGTTCCGAGTTCTGATGCCAGCTTGGAGAACGTGGCGCGAGAAGCACCACTCCAGGTCGGGATTCCGACAGAGTAGATGACAAAGTTTATCCACTTCTGGCCGAGCTTCATATTGGCTCTGCGTATCTGCACCCAGATGAGATTACGCATTCTATCCACATCGAATTGCATGTGGTATAGCTCAGGTCTCCATTTCAGCTTTGCCATTTAGACACCATACTTAAAACGTTCGTGCTCGGCGGTCTGATGATACCCAACAAGGTCTGCCTGCTGGATGACACCCAAAGTGTCCCAGCAGGGGAGGGTGGGATGATCGAACCCTGGGGGCAGGACTCCGAACCTCTCGCACGCTCCCCATATTGTGTACTCAGACGTTCTATGTGACGGCCAGAGTATCTTGCGAGCTACTCCCCCTGACCACGTAGAAAACGCTCTCGTGCCTCACGCAGCTTGTCCTCGTCCAGCGAGTTGGCTACCAGGGCGGCGTTGACGATGCGGTTGGTCTCGACTTCCGACAGGCCTGCGTCCTGCAACTCGTCGACCCAGTTGGTCCACGTGTTGTGGTCATTCAGGTCGACCGTTTCCCATTCGATGTCACTCGGCTCGATGGAGCGGAGGACCATATAGGCGAAGTTCTTCTCGCCGCGACTTGCGACTTGTGCTCGGTAGTCCTCATCCTTGTAGTTGGGCTTGAAGCCATCCTTCGTGCGGACGCCAGGGGCGGTCGGCTCGGGACAGATCTTCTCGAAGTCTTTGTTGATGCACACTGCCTGCGCGCGGATGACCAAGTCACCGTCGAGTCTCGGCAGAACTAGGATTTCCATGTTACGTGTGATTTCACGTCCACCAATCTTCATGTTTTGTCTCCAGATGTGTAAGGCGAGGAAAGAGGTGCTAACCTCCGGGTGGGAGCGACCCCACCCGGAGCAGGTTAGCTAGTTGCTCAACACTCGGTGTCGGTCGAGCGGGTTACGGTCGGCTGGCTCACATTGCAACGCCCGGAGACGGCAATGGTGGCTTCGCCCATGTCGTAGTCCAGCGACTCATAACGGAAGTCGGTGAACAGAACGTCTTCGTCTTCGTCCGTGCCACAGGGGACACAGTGCTTGGCGAGGATGTCGATGCAGTACGGCTCGCAGAGGTCAGCCGATGTGGAAACCCACTCGCTGGCATAACCTTCACGCTTCAGAGCGTCTACCGGCGTGATGTCGACGCCGCTCGAAGACTTGATGTAGTCGTACACAAACTCAAGACTCATCTCGACTGGTTGCTCGTCGCCTTCCTTGACGGTGTCGAGGTTACCACGGTCTCGAAGGTACTCGTATTCCTTGGTTTCCGACCAAGTCAAGTTGCCTTCACCGATCTTGATTTCAAGACGTTGGTAGATGAACGTGACAGCACCTTCAGCGTTGCCGCTGTTGTACGTGCCCGGACCCATCGCGGGGCTGATTGTAACACAGGTCGTCGGGCCAGCAGCAGCGGGCTCACGAGCCGTGACGGTATGAACCGTATTAGCGGTTTCGCCACCGACATACAGTCGCGCGCCAACGGGAACGAGGTTAGTCGTGTCCGTGTTCAGCACAACGGTTTCGATGTTGATGGTGGTGGCAGCGTTCGCCGAGTTGGCGGACAGATTGGCGGTCCCAGCGAGACCGTCTTGGACGTAAATGGTTACGTCACGCATTTCGATACGTGCCATTTGGTTATCTCCTAAGAGGTTAGTTTGACAGAGTCATTCCGTAGACGGCGTCCACTTCAGACTGACGTACTCGGATGTCCTTGTTGACTTGTCCGAAGTGATACACTCGAACCGCTTCGTTTCGATCCTTCTTGATGATCAAGCAGCCAACTAGGCTACCGTCATCTTGAGGGTTGCTCCCTTTCTTATAGATGGGCACTTGACCCAGCATCTCGTTAGCAAACACCCCGCTCCACTGAATCAGGTCGAAGGCGTCCGCACCGCCAATGTCCATTTGCTTCGTGAAGAGAAAGTTTATGATAACGTCGATGTTGTAGTATCCGTTGCTCACCTCTTTGATGGTGGGGCCTGTTACTCGAAGTTCGACGTGGTCCGCCCGCATGTCCTCGACGGATCGTTCGTCAATCCCCTCGACAAAATACGGTAATGAAATCCCATTGGCTGTGCTCACAAAGTGAGAAGCAATAGATTGAAAGATCCACCGCGCGAGGTTTTCATCCATTTGCTGTGCCTCCGGTTAAGCAATCGTGGCCGAAGCCGATTGTGTTAGTGAAAGTAAGTATCCGTTCCCTTTGGCGTACAGGTCCTGCCTCGGGGTAGTCCCCTCGATGACCTTGCCAACTACGATCCATCCTGTTTTGTATTCAAACTCGTCGACGGTGATGATGTCGAACCGCTTGCCGTCGTACACGATCCAGTCGTCGTTATCGAAGTTGAATGTCGCAGGGACGTCCGTCCGGTCGATGATGAACGCCCGTTTGCTCGTGTCGTACGTTCCTCCCTGGACCACCTTCTTATTGGAAGAGATCATGGAGATCGTCTGTGTGATCTCGCGGGCGACTCGCGATGGCAGGACCACAGCCCGGTTGATGAACGTCGATTCGTGAGTGTAAGTCTTCACCCCTGAGTCGTAGTCCGTCGAGGCCGTTCCCAACTTGTAGACGGTGATTGGACCACCATACTCTTTCTTCATCTGGCGAATCGTTCGCCGGATGAAGGTGATCAAGTTGTAGTTTGGTCTAACCATCTTGTCGGCCCTTGCAGTTTATCATAAGGTTGTTCATGATGCGAAGTTGTTCAGTGTTGGTGGCGATGACCGAGGATGACTCTTTCACCAGCCCGGTCAACACATCCGTGTTGAAGTCTTCCAGATGTTTCACTCGGCTGACTAGTGAGTCTTCGCGTTTCCAGTCTCGCCAGATGAAGAAGAGAACGATGCCGATCAACGGCCCGAAATCCTTGAACATGTCGAATACGGCATGGGTGTCCATCATCACATCCTTATTCCAAGTCGGCCCCTGCCGAGATTAGTGCGTCGAGGCGAACTTGTTCCGCCTCCAGGTATTTGGCTTTCGCCACGGCGTCCGCCTTGATCGTTTTCAACACTCTCACCGCCCATTGGATGAACAAACCGCAACGTATCTCTGTGCTCTGCGGATTGTCAGGGTCAGGTTCGAGGTTCTTCTCATCGACGACCGCGTTGATGAAGGTCAAGGCAGTGGCTGGCGCAATTACCCTGCCAGCGAGGTTGTCAATTACGGCCTGTGCTCTCGTGGTATTCGACATTATGTTAAGGTCCCCGTGGCGTCACGCCACCCACCCGCTGTCGCGAAGTTGGGAGCGTTGTCGTCAGTGTTAAAGATCATTGATCCGACAGGAAGCGAGGCGGCGGAGGGGCGTGTTGAGTCCGAGAAGTTACCCGGAGCGATGCTGCCCTCAAAGTAGTTCCTGTCCTCGCCAGAACTGTAGATTCCGATGCGATTGGCTATGGTCCCGGCACCAGCCGGGGACTGCAACCTGAGAGCTATGCCGGAGGTGATGGCGGAGTTGGCCGACAAGTTCGTGACTGACAGGTTCAGCCCTTCAACCTGGAGGATGGTAGACGCGGCGTTGGCGGTTGGAATTCCGGCCTCTACTGTGAACGCCGTTATGTAGTTCGTGTTGCCTGTAGAGGTGTCGCCCAGGTAGGCGTAGAACCTTGCGGCACCTAAGGTGCCGGTGTTGGTGATGCCAGATGCCGGGGTGTCGTACGCGAACACCGACATGCCATAAGTGTAGTAACCACCGTTCACAGTGGAGGAGTGCTGGCTCGCGAGCAGCATGGCCCCTTGGCTGTTGTTGGTGATGGTGGAGGTGAAGTTGCCAGAGTAATCGTTGGTTGCGTAACCAGTCAGGCCCTCGTTCGCCAGTATGGCATCACCTGTGATGTTGCCAGTGGTGAGTATGTGATCGTCGTCAAAGTTGACGGTGCCCGTCAAGCTGTTAATGTTGGTGGTCTGCATCGTGATGAGCGCTGAGACATAATCAGCGTTGATGGTGCTGGCGTCCAGCACATCGCAGTACCAAGTTGAACTATAACCAATCAGGTTCATCGTCGAAAGATTGATGTTCCCAGTGGAGCTGTTGATCGTGTTGACCGTCAACCCAGGCATGGTTACGTTGCCAGTGAAGTCTCGCGTGCCATCGGCCAGCGAGTATTGGGTGTGGTCGTCGTCGCTCAGTCCGGACAGGGCACCGTGATCGCTCGCAGATGAAGCGCCTGACCCTGAATCAATATCGAAGCGGTAATCGTCGATCTGCTCAATCGAATAGTAAGGGGAAGCGGCATTTCGCTTCATAATGACCTTGGCGATGCACTTATGCTCTGCCGTTGGCAGGTTGGCAAGATCAAGGTCGCCGAGAGTGTTGTTGTCTTCGGCTTCTTGAAGCGTTCCACCGTCAGCCTGACCAGGGATCAGGTAGACAGGGTGACGACGGTCAGAGGAAGCGAATACCCAGTAGGCGAAGTATTTGTTCACGCCTACATCTGTCAGATTCCAATCGGTCCCGTTCCAGGTGTTGACCTGCGGGATGTTCGCGGCGATGATCGTCGGAGTGGTGGCTGTGTTCGTTGACAGCCAGTTTCCGCTCGAACCGGTGCGATACAGAGTCCATGTGTCGAGTGGGGTCAGTTCCTGCTGCCACCACGGCGGCGGCGGGTTCACTGGTCCCGCGCCATCGTAAATCAAAACCTCGATGTCTTCGTCGTAGATCTCGCCTTCAGCAACATTCAGCACAAGGTTGTCAGGAGTGCTGACGCCAAGACCTGCTGCCCATCGCGTGCCGAAGTTCTCGTGGAGATACTCGTGCAGCTTCGGGGAGAAGTGATGCCCGTGGAACTCGATCGCGCGGGTAATCATGTCCGCCTGCGCGACGCTCCAGTAGCCAGCCGCCACTGTGACTTCGTTGCGGGTGGCGGGGTAGTTCGGATGAATGTCCCACGCAGTGTCGCTGAACACCAGGGTGTCAGAAGAGTCCAGTATGAGATACTTCGGACCCTCGGTGTTGTTGAGCGTGGCTGACTTGCTGGTGTTCGCAGAGAAGGTGTGTCTAACACCTTCGATCCAGTAATCAGTGTCAGCCGAAGCGGTGAGTGTGGCTGTGTAGTTCGCCGTGTTGATACTGAGGTTGAGGTTGTCCCATGCGCTCTCATCCCAGCCCGTCTTGAGGTGGGAGTATTGAGGAACAGGATCAGTGCCATCGCCCGCAACCCAGTTGTTGTTCGTCGCGTTGTATGTGGCGATAGACCCTTCTACGACGTTGGTCGTGTCAACGTCGGACAGGGCGGCAAGCCACGGGTTGATCGTGATGTCTATGAGCATCGTGCCGTCAACTTTGGCGTCGATGACTTTGGCGACATACACCTTGAAGTTGGGCCAGCTTGGAGCGGGGCGTGTAACGCCTCCGGTTGCACCAAGGTAAAGCTGATCGCCGTCGTTGTATGTGGACAGATCGACACCACGCACCAGACCACCAACATTCACGTAACCGTTGCTGTTGTGGTCGATGTTCTCGGTGGCGAAACCCATGACTGCCATTGTAGCAATGCTGTTGGCAGAGGCGAGCGAGATAAGCGGTTTGCCGCCCGACGCGCCAGAGATTCTTACCGGGTCGCCGTTGTTGATCGTGTTGCCAGTGATGTTGCGGCAGCGGACCAGTTGCTCTTGACCGATTTGCAGGTTGACGTTCCCGCCCGGCATGCCGACTTCCAGCGTGCCATCGTCACTGTTCCATTGCAAGCGGCCTTCAGCCGAACCATCGACGAAGGTTGTGTCGAACTGAATCCAGTCGACACCGTCTACGTGCGCGACGGCCAACCCATCAGGGTCGTCCAACTGCTGGACGAGGGTGCTGTACTGCCAGAGAGGTTTGTATGTTGCCATCAGATAATAACCCCGTCACTGATCTCGATGTCCATTTTGGTCTGTGTGATTGCTCGCCCGACTCTGATCGCCATATGACCTTCTGTGGTGACTGCTGTGGTGGTCAATGTCCCGTCGGTGCCTCCGAGCACGTAAATCGCGCCAGGGGTCAATAAGGTGTTACCTGTCACTAAGGTCCAGTCGGCTTGATTGACGCTGCCTTCGGTGGCGACTAAGATGGACTGGTTGACGTCGGCGTCGGTCATCGCGAGGCCAATAGGCAGTCCGAATACCGGGACGCCGTTGATGTTGGCGGTGGCCAGAGCCACTGTGGTGGAGGTGTCAGGAAAGACAGGCTGGCCGATGTTGATCGTCTCGGACGCCTTGGTCGTCTCTACGCCAGTGGGCGCTCGGTATCCGCATAAGCAGGCGTGGGCTGTGTCTGAGAAGGTGACGACGTCTTCGACGCCTCTTTGACGCGTCATATTGATCGCCACAGAGTCCACCAGAGCCATTGTAACGGACCCTGGGTCTGAGGCGTGATTCGTGTGGGGTGTAGCCACAGAGTCCAGGAGGAGCGAATCTGAGGCCTCCTGGCCGAAGTCTCGGTTAAGGTCGACGCTGTCGCCGATCCCGAGCCATGAATTGGCGTCCAGACGCTTCTCCAGCAGGCCTACACCGCTGGCGTTCAGCGGGACCATAACTGGGTTGCGTGCGGACATCTTGTTCATTTGTACACCAGGATATTGACTTCGGCGGAAGCGGCTTCTTCGATGATTCGTAGGGACGAGAGGTTTCCTGTGTAGAAAATGGTCTCGCCAGCGTGGATTCGGCGTCCGGTAGTCGTCGTTGGGTCGGTACCGTCGTCGCGAATTCTGATGTTTTGGTCTAGGGCTTGGATTACGGCAACTCTGCCGCCGCCGATGCTGATCCCCTGGGCTGTAGCCGGGGTCAACTGAACGTATCCAGCGGGCTCGATTGTGCCGTCGGCAAAGAAGCGGTCAGCGTATGCCATGAGTGTCTCCAGAGTGGAAAAGAAAACCTGGGAGGGCGGTTTACAAGACACACCCTCCCAGGTGTTATAGAAACGCCGAGTCACCTCAGCGTAGGCTCTGGGATACTATCCCAGAGGTTGCTCACGCATACAGAACACAACCGAGGTTGGTATCCAGCGTCGCCACGCCACACAGCATGTCGAGGGTCACGATGGTACCCTGGCTGGAGATGTCGTACTGCATCGCAACTCGCATGGCGAGGTTGTTGAAGCTACCAACGGCAGCTTGCACGCCCAGGCTGTTGCTAGGCAACGCCAGAGGACGGCTAACCAGAGCCAAAGCGTCACGGTGGAACGCGAAGCACATCGAGCCACTCGGGCCTGGGAAGGCCAAGTCCGCAGCGGTGACGGCGGCGGTGAGGGGCTTGTCGAGCCAAACGATGACACTCGTAGTCGACACAGCGTCAACTTCGATGATCGTGTACTCGTGACGGTCGCCACCATTGGTCGTACCGAAAGCCATCATCTGGCCAACGAGCGGCAGCTTGTTAGCTGCGATGGTGTTGAGCGTAATGCCCTTGTCGTAGCCAGCGGCGTACGTCGCGCCAACCACTGCGGGTTCCCAAGCATAGCCAACCGCATTCGCGGAGACGGCATACTTGTAAGCATCGTTCAGCGTGATACCAGTCGTGGTACCAGTCAGAGCCTTCACTTCGTGAGGCTGACCTTCGCCGGTGAACCATACGAACGAACCGACTGTCACTGCCGAGGAGGCGGTGACCGCTTTGTTGCCCGTGTCGCCAGCGCTAGCGCCAGCAGCATGGTTCAGGGTCAGAGTGTCGCCGTCCAACAGAGGACGATGGTTGACATTCTGGTCCATGTAAGTGTCGAAGCCGAGGACGCGACCGAGTCGTGCTTCCTCAAGAGCCGTACCATTGTCGCCACGCGTGTTGGCTTGGATGAACAGTTCGGTCTTCAACATTTCGGTCTCAGCCTGAGGGCTCACGACCAAATTACGACCCGTCGGATACGCATTGTTGACGTTCATGACTTCACGGGTTTCCAAGATCCAATCCTTGGCGTTCGAGCTGGACATTTCATCCAGACGGCCAGTGGCGTTGGCGTTGAAGCGATGGACCTGACCACACAGGATGCGGTCTACCGTGCGAGCCATTTGCATCGCGGCGGGTTCCATGTAGTAAGAGATCAATTCCTTGAAGGACAAGGAAGCCTCTTCGTCCTTGATCGTGAAGGTCACGTAGACGTGTTGGTTGAGCGGGACCTGCACGTTGGTGCTGATCGCGTCCTGGTTGACAACGCTGTCCGACTGAGCCTTACGCTTGGTCGAGAACTCGCTGGGTCGACGGGTGTTGACCACGTCACCATAGCTGGCGACCAACGGGCTGAAATCACGGTGGACCAAGTTGGCCATCACCATGTTCTCTTCGAGGATTGCCAGGGATTCTTGGGCCCACAGTTCGGGGATCAAGGCGTCGTTGTCGTTAGCGAAACAGAGGTACAAGTTCATTAGTGAACTCCCTTATGGAAAATGAGTAAGTTTGTTGGAATTACTCCCAGGTAAATCAAGCCTCACGTCCCTGGTACTCGTGAAGCGAACCCGGTCTTCCCGGTAGGTCTGCTACTTGAAGGCGCGGACAATCAAGCCAGACAGCTAAACGCTAATCAGTTCTGTTGTGCCATTCGGTCCTTGATCGCTTGGCGATTCTTTCGGTACTCGGCGGCACTCATATTGGTGAAGTCGACTTCGCCAGCATTGCTGACACTGGCTTGGCCTGAGCCTACGCCACTGACTACATTGCTTCGGAACAAGTTGCCATGGATCTTCGGCAGCTCCTGCATACGCTTCACAGCGTCGGCGGGGGTGCGAAGAGTGATGACAGGCTCGCCCGTCTTCTCGTCGATGTCTTGGAAGTCGACCATCGGGGTCAATGTCCCGTCGATGTCCTTCAACTGGGTCATCGGCTGGAGGATCGTCACAACTTGCAGCGGGTTGTACGCATCGGCACTGGAGGCTGCGTCAGTCAGAGATCGCGAGACGGTCTCTTTCTTAAACAGGTTTTCCCAGTGGTCGGCTCGCGCTGTGGCGGTCTTCAGCTCGTTCTGGTATTTCTCTTCGGCGGCCTTTCGCTCGAACTCAGCTTGCTGGTCTTTCGTGCGGTTGGCTTTCTGAACGTCTTCCAGTCGCTGTTGCAGACTGTCGCGTTCGTCTTTGGTGAGGTTCTGGTTCGTCAGCAGGTCTTTGTAGCTGCCTTCGAGAGCGACATAACGTTCTTGATGCTTGCGCTTGTCTTCCGCAAGGATCTTGTTTATGTCGGCCTGTGAGAATTTCTTCTCGTCGCCAGCGGGCGTCACGGGATTCGTGCCGGTCACCACAGGAGCTTCAGGAGCTGCGGGAGTTACTGGGTCCGCTGGAGTCACGTCACCTTCGCCGTCAAAACACAAGATGTTCACGTGATTGAAAAGAGTCTTCATAAATTCCTAACCTTTCGTTAGTCGGCCCTACTGAGTTTGATGAGCTTGCTGTCCACGAGGCGGGGCTTCAACCATCGCCATACGCGTGCAGTAGGAATACCATAGCCAAGGTATTCTACGCTTTGGCTTCCGTCGGCGTAGGTAGTCCGCACGGAAGAGTAACCCTGTCTGATAATGTTCAGGCGCTCCATGGCGTCTTCAGGGTCGAAACCTTCGATAAGGGCAAATGCGATTTCGTAGCAAGCCCATTCGATTTCTTGTGGCACCGAAGTGTCGGCACCTCGGGGAAATTCCAGTGGCTGAGCCACGTTCGCGGTGTTCTTCGCCGCCCTCGTTGGAGGGTCGACAAGGAGCTTGCAGAACGGGTCAGTCTGGTCGTACATGATCAACCACACGGAGTGCTTTACTCCCCGGTAGTTCAGCGAGTCGATTAGCTGAGTGGCCTGCGTCAACGCCTTCGGGCGGTCGACTGGGTTAGAGTCGGCCCATGACTCCGAGTGGAGCATGTTGTCGAAGTATTCGTTCGCGCCTGTTAGCGTTCCGTAGTATGCCATCGGTTATCGGTCCTCTTTGTTCAGGTCTTTGCCATCACCACGAGTCTTGTCAGTCTTCTTGGCCTCGGTGGTGGTGTCGTTTGCCTCGTCTCGTTCGGTCTTGCCAGAAGTCTTATCAGGGTCGACGTCGGGTAGTCCGCGTGCAGCCGCGTTGTCCACCGAGTCAGCCCTGATCTTCTCCTGGGCTTCCATGATGCGGGTCGCGCGATCAATGTGATCCTCGCGAGCCTTCTTATATTCGTCGTCGTCGAAGCCTGTGGCCTCGGAGCCGGTCTCTTCGCCGCATAGGCCAGCTTCCACCAACCGGATGATGGTCTCTGGATCGGATGTAGTGTAGCCCGCTTCGTCGATCTCTTTGAAGATCGTGTCGATGGTGTCGGTGGGCACCCTGCCAGCCAGCAGAGCGGTCACGATGGTCTTCGACAGTTCTTTCTTCACGGTCGTTCCAGGAACGGCGTACATGAGTTCCGACAGAGCTGTGGCTTCCTTGACCCGGTCTTCGTCGTTCTTCAGGCTGTAACGGTCAGGGTACTTGATGGTGGCGATCTGCCGCTTGTCGTAGTCCTTGCTCTCGTACGCTGCCCAATGCTCGGCGATCTGCCTCTCGGCACTTTCCATGACCAAGCCGATGTAAGAAAGACCAGCTTCTAGGCCCTGGTCCGACAGCTTCATGGCTTCTGCTGATATTGCCCGCTGGCCCATCTTGTTCTGCACAGCGAGGTTTACCAACTTCCGAATATCGTCCTCAATCTTCTCCTGAAGCTTTATGGACGCCAAAAGCGGTTCTGAACTAGGGTGAATGAAGCTGGGTGCTTCTGCCTTTAAGTCATAAGTACGACCGTGAGTCACGCCTGAGCGTTCCTGCGTACCGGCCTCACTGTTGTCGGATGTTTCGGTGGACCCGTCGTCGTTGACGTGTCGCTTCAAGTGACCGCCAACCGCCCGCGCGTCGATCTGCTCGATGTAGAACGGGAAGTTTGCTTTGAGTGCGTAGGAGACATCGCTAGAACCGAGGTTCAAGAGTGCTGATTGATGCTTGTAGACGTCCTTCAGCAGGCTCCCTCTGATGTTGAGCATGGTGAACGGGATACGAGTCAGTTCCAGCGGGATGATGCCATCGCCGCCCTTGATTTCGTTGCCTTGCAGGTCGAGCAGATTGTCTTCTTCGTCCATCAGCTTCATCTTGACTTGTCGGTCGACAGGGTCGATCCAGATGAAGCGGTACCGCGTGTATCCGCCGCTGGGCAGGTAAGCACCGTGGGCGAAGCCTTGGTTGTAGTCTACGCCACGGTCTCGCAGCAGAACGGCGGTGAAATCGCCGGGCTCTTCCGGTTTGGCCACTGCCCAGGACAGAATGTCTTCCACTCGGTACATGTAGCAGTAAGGTCGTGCGTTTCCCTCGTCCGCCATCGTGCGGAGTCCGGACAGTTGAGGCATGTCAGTGTAGACACCGGAGCGACCCATGACCAACAGTTCGGTCAAGACGTCGATGCCGAGGAAGCTCTGCATCGAGCTGCCTTTGTTGTCCACGCCGCCAATCTCGCCAGCGGTGGCTCGCATGTAGTTGTCGCTGCCACCGCGACGGGTCACGTCACGGAGCCGCTGGAAAATACTGTTTCGGACGTCATTGACAGCCGCTTTGGCGTACGACGGGATAGGAGTGATGTCGCGACGGTTGTAGAAGTCCTTCTTCGACTCGCTGTCGTGCTGCTTCAGGTTCTTACGAACAAACCGAGGGCCACCATTGTAAGTGTCACGCCAATCAAACCAGTACAGCTCGTCTTCCAAGTATTCGGGATGGCGGATGGAGGTGAGAAATTTGCTGTCGCGTGTCATCAGTTTTCCTCTAAGTATTTGAGAGCGGCTCGCAGAGCAGCAGGGTCATCGTCTACCATGCCTAACATTGTGTTGCAACGGTTGCACAAAATACCACGCACATGTCCATCCTTATGACAGTGATCTACGTGAAACTGAGCCCACCTTCCTTTTGGCTTTTCCGAGCCGCATATCTTGCACTTTCCGCCTTGAGAGGCGAGAAGAAGGGAGTAGTCTTCTAAGGACATCCCGTAAGCCCTTTGCAGTCTGCAATTCCTTCCAGCCTGTGAGCTGCTGTGTTCCTGTGCTCTTTTACAGTTGCAAACTTTACATCTGCTGCACAGCCCCTTGCGACCGTCCTTCGCTTTGTGAAACTCAGTGGTGGGTTTTATCTCGTCGCACCCGGAGCAGACTTTTGTGCCTGCTGTTTCCAGCAACTTCAGCTTGTTGAGTTGTTCTCTTCGTGCCTTAGTTGCCGCCATTTATAATACCTTCTCGTCAATGTCGCCGCCAGAAACGATATTGGCCGCCAGTGGCAGGGCTATCTCCGCATAATTGAATGCATGAGCAAAGTGATCGGGCCCGTTGTTCAAATAGACCGCCTTGCTGTTTCCTAACTCGTCCTTCTCGTACGTTCGCACGAGGGCCTTCAGATGATCCTTGAACTCCAACGAGGTGTCGGCAGGGATGGTTACTCTGTCTGAGTGGAACCGCCCCATCGAGGCGTCCAGCCAGTTCGTGCGATCCACGGTCACGAGAGCGGCTCCGCTGTCTTCTTCAGCTATCTGAAGCTCTTTGCCGGTCACACCTCGCCGGTATCGGCATAGGTAGACGTAGCCTGGGAACCGTCGGGCGAACCGCCGCGCGTCGTTGATCTGCGGGTCCGCGTCGATCACGCACGCCTTGACTTGCCACTCCCGCATCAGCGGGTCGAGGTGCTTGAAGTCGTCGCCCGGCAGCTTGCCTTCCCACAGGATCTTGGCCTCGGCGGTGGCGTTGACGTCGTAATAGCCGTGCAGCTCGTATTCGACCACAACCACGTGATTCTGCTTACCTTGGTCGACACCCATCACGATGCACTTGTCGGTGCCGATCTGAGGTCGCTGGTTAGCCTTAAAATAGTTGCGCACTGCCGTCTGGATCTCGTCTTCGGTGATCTGCCCGCCATCCGGGATGTACGGCAGCCCCAGCTTCGAGTTCCAGAACTCGACCATGGCCGCTTCGTCGCCGATGCCTCGAAAGTGCGCCAGTGCCAGTTCGGCGGGCGTCACAGTGTACGAGTACATCTGGTTGACGTAGAAGCTGCGGTGGTCCTCTTCTACTTGTACAGTGTTCTCCCAGAAGGCCTTCTTCAGGAAGTCAGGCTTCTCTTCGTGGTCGATTCGCCCTTTGCACTCCTTGCACTTCAGGTGGGATCGCTTCACGTCGGGGTCGGTGATCGTCTCGCCGCAGATCTCCAAGCACTCAGGGAAGATGAACTCGGTTCGCCTTCCACACCGAGGGCACTTGAAGTAGAAGTGCTCTTGGGTGCCTTGCAGGAACAGCTTGTGGATGCCGAACTGCGGGATCGTCGGGGTGCTCAGCGAGTGGACGGTCTTGTGGAGCTGACCGGACAGCCGCTCCAGGGCGAGCCAGATGGCTCTCTGATCCATTTCGTCCGCTTCGTCCAGCACCAGCACGGATACCGGAATCGACTTCAGGTTGCTGTCGCCGCGCGAGCCTCTGATATAGAGGTTCACGCCGCCAGCTTGCTTGAGGCCGACCGTGTTTGTGTCTGTAAATAAGTCCTTCAGGTAAGGGCTGTTCATCAGTGCGGTGCTGAACCGCGACTTGCTGAAGTCACTAGCGTTCAATGCGGTGGGCAGGACGTAAAGTACGTCCCGCTTGAGCACATCGACTGTGAAGAAGGCGAGGTTGATTGCTACCTCTGTGAGCCCCAACTGGGCTGCCTTCATCGTGCTGTTGTAACTCGCTTGCGAGTCGTGGATGTCTCGGCACCAAGGGTGGTACTTGAAGCTGTAAGGACCGGGGAAAGGTTCACCCATGATTCTGCGGTGCTCCACCCAGCGGCTGCAAGACGTCAGTGTGCGAGACACCAGTCCTGAGTTGAGTGCTTCACCAAAAGCATCGAGTAAACCTCCCATAACATCCTCTACAGTTCGAGTTCCTTGCCCATGTCGGCGGGCTTGCCCATATCGGCGGGCTTGTCTTCCACCTTGGCTGGCTTCGCTGGCTTCGCTGCTTTAGCCTTCTTCGCCTTGTCTGCCTTCGCCTTGGCTTCTCCACGCTCCTTAGCGTCACGCACTCGTCGCTCGGCGTCCTTCTTCTGCCGTTCCTTCAGCTCCGCTTCCTGCTTCTCCAGGTCGACCTTCTTCATGTGGTCTTCGACTTCCAGGAGGCCCCACTGCTTCGACCAGATCTTGCCCTGGCACAACACTTCGTAGTTGCCCCGGCCACGGTCTTTGATCGGCTCGATGATGGCTTCACAGACGTCGTCGTCGACTTCCAGCTCGCCACGGGTGCAGAGGACAACTACGTTGTCGCCCGGTCGGGTCGTGAGTCGCAGTGTGACGCGAGGCCATGGATTAGGAATCTTCATATTTGTTGGGCTCCAGTAAGAGTAGCGGGGCGATTGTGATGATGAACTCAAGGATGGCTGGCCAGTTGGCCTTGAACCAATCCCAAAGGTTGGCGAAGATGTCTCGGAAGCCCAAACTCATCAGCCGATCAGGGCCTTCGTACGGGTTGAGACGAGCTTCTTTGATCTTGGCCTCTAACTGGCGAACACCCTCTTCGGTGCCGACAACGTCCAACACCTTCGCGTAGTCGCGGTAGTGCAGGTTACCAGAGTCCAGCTCTTTGCGAGCCCTCCGCATCGTTCGGCGTTGAAGCTTTCTGAGTCGTCTCGGCAGTCGTTTCATTCTTCTTCTCCGGTGGATTCGTCAAGTTCTCGGTATACCTTCAGGATGATGAGCATCCACAGGTTTGAGCAGGCGATTGTAGCCAAGTAGGCGGTCATTCCGTGGTACAGCACTGGAGCGGCCAGCCAGAAGCCCAGGCAGATTGGACAGTAAAGTAGGTCGAAGTTCAGGAACTCTCGGACAGGGTGGAACAGCTTACTCTCGCTGAACAAACAAGACAGGACGGCTACGCCCATACCCCACATCATGTATACGCCTAGGATGTCTATCATGTCAAGAATGTCCAACCCTTAGCGATCAGATTGTTCTTGGCTGTTATTGCGGCAGCGCTTCTGTTTACATCATCAGCATAAGCCGCCAACCTCAAATCTATTGCTTTGGTTGGTCCACTCTGTGAACCAGACGCATCTATGTTGATATATATCTGGTCTATGACAGTGGCATCTTTGAGTGAGGACATCTGTCTTCCAGCAAAGTAATCAAAGTTGACCCACTCTGGGTGTACCACTATATCTGTGCAATACCAACTAGATACAGGCGTGAGCCGTTCCATGCTTACCCACTCTGGGTACGTGGGAATTGTGTGGATTCTATACGCGCCAATTGAAAATGCTTTCAAATTGACCCACGTTGGGCTTGTTGTTAATTCGTACTCTGGTACAGTCGGGTTACCACCAGCTTGTAAGTCTATATTTTCCACCTTGGGCAATTCGTAACCAATGTCTATATGTTCCCACTGGCTATACCCAGCCTTTAGTTCAAGCAACTCAGGCAGATCACAAAGTGTGAGAGTTTGGCCACTTATTTCCCTGTTGTAAGATACATCTATATTCTGTAACTTCGTCCAAGTCGCTGGGATTGTGATGTGCTCCATTCTGGAGTACGAACATATGAAATCGGTTAGGTTTGGCCAATCTCTGAGGACGAAACCACCCGCTATTGTTGAAAGTGAACCAGCGATTGATAGGTATTCCATACTCGGCCAGTCAAAGGACGGTATGTTCACGTCAGAACCAGAAACATCGAGCCGCCACAGATTAGGCCAGTCTTGCAAACCAGTAAACTCTGTAAAAGGGTAGTTGCTGAACAGACGAATATCCTCAAAGTTTGACCACTTTGAAGAATTCTTCATGGTGACGGACGTCACACTGTCAGAAACACAATACAGAAGGGTCTGGTTACCAACCGGTACTTTACAAGTGGCCGTGCCACCTAGGGCTGAAGACCAAGTTATAGTGATGCTTCCTGATGTGGACGAGGTTCTGACGTCTGTTACACCAGTTGCGGCATCTGTGCATTTCCACTCCAACGCCTGTTGGTTACTATCATCCCGCAGTGTTATAGCCACATTGGACTGTGTGTTTGTAATCGTGATTGTGTTAGGCTTACTTCCGGCTTTGGAAAAGCGTCGCCCTCGGTCTATCATGTCGGCTCGTCTCATATCCAATCCTGCTCCAAGCTACGTGCTTACTATGACCCAGCCCCTAGTGACGAGATTGGTCTTGGCGGTTGCTGCGGCGGCACTGCGGTCCACGTCTGCGCTGCCGGGGTTGTCCTGATACCAGAAGGTGCCCGTGGCTTTACCGGCGTCGTCGAGAGCGATCAGCAAAGCGTCAATCGTAGTTGCATCCAAGTTATTATCGTGGCAGTAGCAAGTGTTCAACGCAACCATTGTGTCGTGCAGGTTAAACGAAGTCAGATTGCACGCATGAACATAGAGTATGTACAACTTCGTCCAGGTGTCGTGAGTCTCAAGGCTAGTCATGCCAAGGTTATTGTTGATAGCCAAGTCATAAATCTCAGTCCACTCTGGATGTGTCTCCAAGCTGGTTATGCCAGTGCTGTTGACATACAGTCGCTTCAGGTTCGTCCATGTGTTGTATGTGTCAACTGCTGTCAGGGTTGAGTTGACATACAGGTCGAGTCGTTCAAGGCTTGTCCATCCTGGGTGAGTCTCGAACGAAATCAGCTTATTGTTGTTGGCACGCAGCGTGACGAGGCTTGACCAAGTATTGTGCGTTGTAACCGTCTGCAAACCGCCACCCAGTTGACTGAATAAATACACCTCACGTAAATTCACCCAGGAACTATGCCCAACAAAATCAGTCAAGTAATTGACGTGCACCCAGATCAGGTCCAGGTTCACCCATGTGTCGAATGTGTCTATCTCGGTGAGTTCATTCGAGGATATTCGCAGGTCTGCAAGGTTAGTATACTTTCCTTGCCACACGATGTTTGTCAGTTTCTCGCCGGACGCTTCGAGGTTAACCAGGATCTTATCCAGCTTGACTTTTACATAGTTGTCTGGCGCATTGTCAGGACTGAAGGTGTGGTTTATACCTGTCCCGACATAGGTATCGCCATCGCTGAACTTCCAGGTTATCGCTCCAGGCGGGTCAGTGACGGTTGAAGATACTATGTCGCTACCAGAAGTGTATAAAGCGAACTTGCCGAACTTACCACCGGCTGGTGCGAGGCGTCTGCCTCTGTCGACCATGTCTGCACGTCGCATCATTCGTCGTCCCACTCGGGCTGCCATGTCTCTGGAAGCATCATGTCTTTGACTCGCTTCACATTCTCAGAGTCGCCTTTGGTCTTGCCATCGGTGAACAACCCCTCGAAGGTCTTCGACCGTACCAGCTCGTACATGTCATTGTTGTACGTCATATCGGCGGTGGCGTTATCTTCGTCGTCGCCGTCGAGGATCAGGTGCAGAGTGTTGTCACTCCGTTTGAACAAGGCACAGTATTTACTGTTGGGCTTGTCGGAGACCTTGACCTTCTTAATGTCCGCGCTCATAGCATGATCCAGTGTATGACGTCGTTGGCGGTTGCGTTGTTAGCGTAAACAGCGCAAGGGTTTTCAACGGGCAGGAACAGTTGGTCGCCAGCTTCCATCGGGAAGCCGCAGCCAGCCGCTGTGATCACGTTGCCAGCACCAATGTTGCCGACGTAGATAGTGCCACCGTTGTCGATGCCAGCTCGGAGCTGGATGCCCTTCAGCGGCTTGACGGTCGACCCACACACTTGAGCGGGGACGTTGGCGGTTGTTAGGTTGGTGGTGCCGTGGACCAGTACGTCGGACACGTCTTTCTCAATGTGCATGTTCAGCCTTTCAGTGCCATTCTGTTGTCAACGTACTTGACGATGTCTTCCGCACGCCAGTAGGTCTTCTGTTGGAGGTAAGTGCCCTTGTAGTAGATCCGGATGGTCGGTACCTTCTTCACGTCCTTGGGCGGCTTGTCAGTGTCATAGTCCTTGACAGTGACTGTGAAGCCCGCTTTCACCAGAGCCGGTAGCTCGGTGGCTTTGTATCTTCGACAGGGTCCGCACCAGCTTGCGGTCCAGACTTCGACGATGTAGCAGGATCGGTCGGTTCGGGGCGTCTGCTCAGGTCCAGCCAGTCGTTGATGATCGCGTACAGCTGGTCCAGCTTCGACCACGACACTCCCTGTATCAAGGTGGCGCGTAGCAGACGCTTCAGTCGTAACCAGAGCTGAGTGAGCGACAAATAGCGCGAGACAGATGTAAATCGCGGCAAAGCCATTGAGTAACCTCTTCATGGTGACCTCAAAATAGGATGTACGGAGGGATGTTCAATTTCGGGTATCCGACATACGCGGACAACGCGAACGAGTCGCCTTGCCGCAACATGTAGTCGACGGTCTTGGCATCGATCCAGAACGACCCAGCGGGCTGTTCTAGTCGCGTAGGGCCTTCGATCCATCCATAACCCCAGGAGTTGATGCATAACGCACCTGGGCGGCGGTATTTGTCGTCGTAACCACCAAACATCATGCAGTGCATCCAAGGCTTCCGCTTTCGCGTCAAAAAGCCCTCAGAGTCTCTGCGGCAGACTTTACCGTTTCCGAAGCCAACGTTCGAGCAAACCACAACAGGGTGCCCGTTGGCGATGCAGTCGCGGAGGTCGGAGTAAGATCGGCAAATGGCGACCTTCTTAACCGGGTGAAGCTTCGTCAGAGGCTCTAAAGCGTCTGGGCAACCCGTTCGGCCATACTCGACCGATTTCTGCGCGTCGTAAGTCGTGAAGTCGTACCCGCCTGGGTACTCTTGCCTCAAAAGTATACCGTAGCGTGAAATCCACTCTGCACCCCAGTGACCGGTGCTTCCGCCGCCGCGTCCGGTGTAACCACCGATTTCAACGCGGGAACCGCCGTAGATGGGCTCTGTGGCGGCTTTGCCCTTCCACATCTCGGGCTTTCGCTCCAGAACGATCTGGATGGCCGACACGAAGTCGACTCCGAGTGCGAATCCTTGCGAGACACAGTCAGGGGCCTTCTGGTTGTGCGGGACGAGCTTCTGGCCCATCACGCGTTCCAAGGCCTTCCAGAGCAGGACAGTCTTGCCTTTGCCGCTGCCCTTGATCGATTCGTTCAGGTTGGTGACGTAGGGGTTCTTATGACGACGTATGAAATCTTTGAGAGACGTTTCGTTCGGTGTCCACCCGAACTGACTGTTGGAGGGCGTGAACAAGCCAGCCGAAGCTGCCTTGGGAAGTAGCAAACCACTCGCGGTGGCTGCCATGCCTTTCAGTGCGTCTCGTCGGTCCATGTCGTTACCCTTTCCTTAGCCCCTCTGCGATTTCTAGCCACACCACAGCGTGTTGCTCCGGGGTGGTCAGTTGCCTAGTGGCACAAGCCTTGCCGATCTTTTCCAGGAGCGGCTTCCAATTATCCATGTCGTCGCCGACGATGGCGCGGTTCGCCTCGGCGGTGGCGGTTATCCAGTCTTTTGGTTCGGGGAGGTTCGCCATGTCGGCGGCGATCTTCTCGAAGCTGCGTGCAAGGGCCTCCACTTGGCCGCTGTCGAGCTTCATTGAGTCCATCCAGTACGGAATCCACTCTGCGAGAGACTCGGTCTCAGGCTGCGTGGGAGGCCCTACGATGCGTATCACGTGGGTGACGATGTCCAGCGTTCCGTCCAAGGCACAGCCGACGATGAATCGGTACTGCCCTGGTGCTCTCGCCGAAAACATTGCCCTGCGCCCGGAGTCAATCACCTCGAAGTCAACAGAGTCCGGGACCAATATCCACTGAAAGGATTCAGCGGTGGACTCGGAAACATCTAAGCGGACCAGCTCACCGACTCTTGCTTTAGATGGGGCGTCAAGGACTATCTTCGCGCAACTGTCGTTAGCGGGGACAGTCGCCTCTTGGGCCAGCGTGGGCATGGTCATGCAGAGAGTGAGGACGATAGAGGCGAAGAGTTTCATTCGTAAAGCCTTATTACGTGGTTGTCTTGTGCCAAGAGGTTTGCCAGCCTCTCGAAGGTCGCCCTTTGGGCGTTGCGCTTTGTTTTGTATTCGGAGAGCGTCTGTTTCTCCAGGACTCGCCCGCACTCGCAGATGAGGACGTACGGAGGATCATGGTCAGTGATCCCCACGTGGTCTCGGGCACAGTCGCAGAAGATTCTCATTAGTACGCTTCGACCGGTCGGTCGGTTCCTTCTTCCTTGTCAGCCATGTAGCTGATCTCTTCGATCAGGTTTAGCAGTCGCGTGGCGATGCAGAACTCTTCGGCGTCGATGTACTTGTGAGCCAGGGCCCGAAGTACGGCGATGTCTTCTTTCATGCTAATGCTTCCTCAGCTTCTTCTGCGAGGGCCACAAGCAGTTTGGCTTGGCCTTCTTTGGTGCAAGGGATGTCGGTCAATGTCATCGTCAAGGTGGCGAGGCAGTGGCCGTGCTTCATGAACGTGGACGTCCAGGTGGGGACGAGGAGGTCGTTCCGTCTGGGCCGTCTGTGTGGGTTCTTCGATGGTTTCCATGTGGCAAACTCGAATTCGCCGCACTCTTCAAGCGACTCCCGCACATCCGAGTCGTAACTCCAGTCGGGCTTGAACTCTTCCACAATGTCGTCGATTGTCGGTCTTCCGAAAAAAGTCTTCGTGAATTCTTTGCTTCGGTGCTTCATGTTCAACGTTACAGTGTGCAGTTCAATTCGCATTGCTTCTCCTCGCCCAAGGCGTTCAGGCGGCTTGGTTCGCCCTTGAAATTCAATCATCGTCAACGTTGCATAAACGTGCTGATATATAAAAGTCGTGGGCGGCGGCTGTCGCCGCCCACGGTGGTGTGGTTACCTAGGCTTCTTCGCCGTGCGCGAACAAGCTGATGATGCGAGTGGTCGCCAAGTCGTTATACTTGGGCAGCCAAATGTCGCATGATCCTGCCAGTTTCTTCTTCATCTGACCGCCGATGTTCGTGTAGTAGGTCTCATAAGCTTTATGATTCCACACACCACCGGGCTCACCTTGCATTTGACCGCTGGCAAAGTAGCCGTCGCCATTGTTGGTGCTATCAAAGTCCGAGTTGAAGGTAACGGTTGCAACAAGACCGTCGGTCAAGTTGGCCGTCACTTCGACGCTGTCGATGCCTGCACTGTAAAGGGGCGTCAACGACTCGTTAGCGGTGTAACTGCTAGGGGTCTCAAAAGTACAAAAAACTGTCTGCATTGCCATTAAGCAATATCCTCCAAAAGAACCACAAAATACGGCTCACGACGAGCCGTGTAAGATGCGGAGCGCGTGAAGCACTCCGCAAGTGGTTATTCAGGCTCTTCCTGTCCAAACGCGTAGAAAGTGAAGAGGTAGTCGCCAGCTAGGCATTCTGCCTTGGTTGGCATCCAGATGTAACAGTGTCGTCTTCCCTTCCATTTGATCTGACCACCCCATTGAGTGGTGTCGCCTTCCTGGCTGTCATGATTGAAAACGTTACCGTTCAGGTCCTGCATCTGACATACAGCAGTGTAGCCGTGGCCGTTGCTGTCGTCGTCGGAGTCAAAGTCTCCGTCGAACTGAATGTCGGCGACGCAGCCGCCTGTTAACTCTTCCTCAAAAGTCACGTTGTAAACCCCTTGTTGTCCCGAGGGCCCTATAGCCGCGTTGGGCTGGAAATAGGCCTCGTACTTTGGGGCTCTGAACTTACAAAAAGCTGTCTTTGTTGCCATTAAGCAAACACCTCCGAAAAAACCACAAAATACGGCTCACGACGAGCCGTGTGTGGTGTGTGTATCCATACACACCTTCATCCATTTGTCTACGTCTGCCCTCCCCGCTGCTGGGGATACCCGTGGGATAATAGGGTGCTTCGGGGCAGCTCTCCACGCTGCGGCTTTCACCGCATTACGTCTATTTCATAGAGCGAGGCCGATGGCCACGCCGATTACTAATACGCCGATTCCGACGGCGATGAGGCCAAACAGTATGGTCCGTAAGGCCAGTTCCCATACGTCAGCGTCCATGTGATTCTCCGAAAGTCTAGACGATCCGAATCGAACGGATGACCCCGTGGTCCCAAACCACGTGCTCTACCTAGCTGAGCTACGCCTAGATGCGTTTCGGCCCAGCGGTTGGCTGCTGGGTCACTTGACGGGTACGGACGTCACAAGGCGAAGGACGATGTTCAGGAGGCCCGTGATGGCTCCGAAACCGGCGACGACCTGTGGGTACTCGGCCACGACTTCGTGCCCGCCGACGTATCCTGCGATACCGGTGGCCAGGACGATGGCATTCAACCAGAACGTGCGCGATTTCCAAATTGACTTGCTTTCCATCAGTTGTTTCTCCTGTGCTTGTGTGAAAAATATCCGCGTGCTGCGTTTTCCATCAGCCGGGCGGCGTTACTCGTTCTGTTGTTCCGCGATTACTCGCACGATCTCGTTGCCGATCTTCTCGACTATCAGTTCTCGGTTCTCGATGCCTTGCAGGTTGTCGTCGATGGTGTGGACCATCTTCTGGGCCAGGGACATCAGGGCTGACTTGTTGAGCAGCTGCCCGAGCTTGGTTTCCATCGCGTGGCAAGAGGACACGAGCTTCTCGACTGCGACGATGGTCTCTTTGATCAGAGGCATCGCGGCAACCATCTCGGCGTCCGAGTCACAGATGTTGATTCGCTTCTCGATCAGGGCCCGCAGGAGGGCGATCTCGATCCGCAGGGATTTGATCTCGTCGGCCCCGGCGTGTCGCGAGGGTGCGTCGCCGAGCACCTTCTGAGAAATCAGGTATTGATCAATCAGCTTGGCTTGACCGTTGGGCGTGTGGGTCACGCAGAAGCGAGACCCGTCGAGGGCCGTCTGCGAGCACTGGCCACTGGCCACTTGGTATTCACATTGCATTGGTTGTTTCTCCTATCATTATTGTGTATCATTTGCGGAATATAGTCCGCAGATTATGACGATTGTAGGGATTATTCCGATAATAACGGATGTGTCCCCTCCGGCGACGGTGTTTGACGCGTCCAAGTGACAGGAAAATTGGCAAAATTATAATTTTCCGCAGAGTTTTACAAATTCAGGGGACGATTTGTAAATGGACATGCCTGAAAAGGGGTTATGCGCAATCCGGGAATATGGACTTCCCAGTCATATGATCCCGTTCGGGACGATTCGGGGCGGCTTATGTGACTGGAAATGGCGTCGGATTAGTGGGGAGATTCCCCACACTATTCTCACCTGCCCGGTGGCCCCGATTCACGGCGGGGACCTGCCCGGTGCCCTCGGATTCGCGCAGATCGTAGGCTATCGCGCAGATCGTAGGCTATCGCGCAGATCGTAGGCTATCGCGTTGTGGCTCGCAGGTGAGCGGCTGGGCAGGTTGTGTGTCATGGATCGCCGTTCGTGACCCACAACGCAGTGGCCCGGATTCAGTTGGACGCGTCAACGGCTGGAATCCCACAGAAAACCTAGTCAATAGGGCCGTAGGGCCTCATAATCGGACTCACAACCAACATTCCTACAATTAGACCCACCCACCCAATCGTTACAACCCCACCACCTACCACCCACATTGACTATGAATAACCGTTACAACCGGCACGACCCGAACACTACAACCGGCACAACCCAACCCCCCTGGAGACTATATTTCTACCCTCAGAAGGGGTGTCGGTCGTACCGATTATGAGGCCTCACATCCCCAACCCCCCAGAAGAGTGTGGGGTTATTCCGACCCGACTGGGGGGTGAGGTTCCGGTCGCACCGGTTATGACACCGATTATGCAGGCTAGGCACCCCTCTGTGGCAGGGTAGGGGGTTGGGCTGGATAATCGGATACCGCCTGATGGGGCTGTTGTGGGTGGAAAATTCGCTGCGAGCGCCTCCCCCTAACGGGGTGTTGCCCCCCAGCGGCGGGTTCCGATTGTAGGACCTGCGAGGATTCTGCGGGGGTCGGTCACATGGACTGTAGGGGCTGTGCGGGTTGGGGGATGTGTGGGTGGGGCTGTAGGGGCTGTGCCGATTATGACGGGACGCCGTCTAGTTGAGACTCATTCTCAATTGGAAC
>Ga0180437_10000281_pt1 | contig 101153 bp, 88 predicted proteins | sample SS_ome_4_FD_132410 | JGI IMG/M metagenome (GOLD analysis project Ga0180437, IMG submission 132410) | Hypersaline lake sediment archaeal communities from the Salton Sea, California, USA - SS_3_D_1 metaG | ecosystem: Environmental > Aquatic > Non-marine Saline and Alkaline > Hypersaline >...
TTATAATAAAGATAAAAAATTATTACTACATTATAAAAGATTACTATTAAAAGAATTTAATTATAAACCCAACATTACAAAAGATAATAAGATTAATATTTGCAAAATTTCAATAATTAAAGAAATAACAAAATATACTAAATTAGGTCATCTTAAATGGAATATTCCTAATTTAATTTTGAATTCTAGTGAGAATAAAAAAATTTCTTTTTTAAGAGGATATTTTGATGGTGATGGAACTATAAGTAATAGAATAAGGATGTTTTCAACTAATAAAAAAGGATTAAAACAAATTTCTAAATTATTAAAATATTTAGATATTAGACATACTTTTCAAGGACCCATACTAAAAGAAAAACGTAAACCCTTATATATAATCCAAATTAGTGAACAAGAAAGGGAAAGATTTTTAAATAAAATTCAACCAGTTTCAAAGAGACCAGATTTTTTATGCGAGGGTAAAAATCAAGTTAATTCTTGATTTTCCTCAGAGCAAAGTCTGGTCAAATGCGCAGGACTTAAGTAATTTAAGTGTTGAGGCTCTTGCCGATGATATCAGCATTTGAAGACATCCTGTCACTTAGTGTGTCCGTGGGTTCGAATCCCATCCCTCGCATCTCTATGAGATGCAGGCTGTTAGAAATGACAGCCCTCGCATTTTTTATTGTTCTAACATCCATCACTTTTATAAACAACTTATATATCTTAAGTCAAAAGAGTTCTGTTTAGATTGATTAGAAAATGGATGAAGAACAAAACTTTGTATTAAGAGGTAAAGAGCAGGTAAATAGATTCTATTCAGTATTAGAAGAAAGCCTTAATACAAGAGGTACTTCTCATGATTATAGAGGTGTTTCACCTGACGAAATTCCGCTTATAAAAGATCATTTTGAACCTTCTAAAAGCAGCCTAGGATGGACTGAAGTTCATAATGTTTATGAAGTAAAGGGAAAAAAACAAGGAGTTGTTCTTGGCACAATTGATTTTAAAGCATATTATGAAGCAATTAGATATATAGAAGATGGTATAAGAAGTTCAGGGCCAAAAACTAAACATGTTAATTATATAGCTTCTGTAAAGATTCAGAGAAAAATAAGAGAAAAAGAAAAAGATGCACTTGATTTTATTGTTGCAGAGATTTCTCCAGACACCAAAGATTAAGATATTTTGTTTTCTACAAAAATTTTATAAATAAAATTCAAATCTAAATTCTTAACGCCTCTGTAGCTCAGTGGTGGAGCGTTAGGGAAACCCGCTAGACCTTGGTACTGTGCTAGACAAAAAGGTAGAGGTCGCGAGTTCAATTCTCGCCAGAGGCTTATTTTCTGCCTAAATTTACCAAAAATTTATATAATCCAAAGTATTAATAGTACTTGGGGAGTAGTATGTTGACAAGGGAAGAGATAGAAGCTTTTAAAGCTAAAAAGCTTGAAAAGAGGTATAAGGATATCTTTAGCTCAAAAGATATGCTTGACAAAGTCACTCAGCTAGATAAAAAACTGGAAAAATTAAGGTCAGGATTAAAGCTTTTTGATCATGATCTAGAAGAAGAAAAACAAAAGATTCAAAGGATCTGATTCTAAAATTTTCCTAAATTCAAAAACGCTTTTATATTGTTATAAAAGAAATGAGTATCATCTATTAATTCATCAGCAAACCTGTCTGTATGAAATTTATATATTATTCTTTCAAACATATTTCTGAAAAAATAAAATAATGGTTTCTGCTCCCATCTGAACTCATAATCAGTTGTTGTCCATGCATCAAAGATGATAGAAATATTTCCTTTGTTCATTATAGTTCTTACTTCATCTTTCATAACTTCAACATCAGTCATATTTGTAATATAAACTCTCATCTTAACCATTAAAACAAAGTAGTCTGTTTTCTTCTTCACAGGTCTTAGCTCGATGCTGAATTCCCTGCCTGTTGATTTTATTACTTCTTCTCTTCTTTTTTCCCCTTTAACATAGCCTTTTTGCTTTATTATATTGTCAATTGCTTTCAATAATTCCTTTATATCAAAAAGCCCCTCATAAGTCAATTCCAGACCATCCAGATAAAGTTTTTTCTCAGACATGCTTATCATACCTATATAGATTCAAGAATCTTTGGATTCTTCCGTGAATATCATAAACATCATTAACAAGCCATTTCTCAAACTTAGTAAAATAAGATCTGAAAACATATTTATCAAATAAGGTCCTTAATAAGAAAAACATCGGCTTGTCTTCCCATTTCTGGTCGTAATCACTCTCTAAATAGCCGTCAAAAATCATCATTACCTTTCCCTGGTTAAGCCTTAATTTTACTCCCTGCTTTTCTATTTCAACATCCTTAATATTAGTGAATCTCATCCTTATCTTTATGATGTTCTTAAAATAATCTGTTGTTTTTTTCCAGGGAAGCATTTCTATCTCAATGTCTTTCCCAGTAGGCATAACCTGTTCATAGTTCTTTTTCTCCCATTTATCATAATTTTTCTCATAAAACCATGAATCTATTGTCCTGTACAATCCATTCAAATCAAAGATTCCTTCAAAGGTCAGCTTCAGCTGGTCAATGACTAATTTCTTCTCGCTCATGCATTATCACCTAAATAGCCTTCATATTCGTATCCTTTTGCTTCCATATCCAAGAAATCTTTAATAATCTTGTGCAGCCTATAAGTCCTGTAATATAGTTCATCATAATATATTGATTCAATTTCTCTTCTCATTATATATTTCATCCACCAATCTCTTACAGCCATCCAAAAGGTTGAAGTCTCCCATCTCTTTTCCCAGTCCAAAGTAAGTGTTCCCTGGATATCAATCTGCAGTCTTGCATTTGTCAATGTTTTTTTAATTCCTTTTTGAACAACTTCTACTTCAGTCATATCCCACAAATGAATATCAACTGTAATTGCATGCATGTAGAAATCAGTAACTTTTTTATCCCCTGTAAATGTGATTTCCTGCTCAGCTCCAAACGGGCTAGGCACTTTATGCTTGTATTTTGTTTCATGAAACCAAAATCTTCTTGCCTTAAGCCACTGCACCATCACGTTATATAATCCATCAAAATCAAACAAACCTCTATATCTAATAGTTAACTTTCTACTGTTAATTGCTGTTGGATATGCCATTAATTTAATAAAGAAAAAAAGAATATATAAAAGTTACGAAAATGCGAAGCATTTCGTAACCTCAAAATGCTAGAAGCATTTTGTTGGTTTCTTCTTATTTCTTCATAACAACCTTGATCATGTCTACCATTCTATTGCTGTATCCCCATTCATTATCATACCATCCAAGCACTTTTATAAATTTTCCATCAATTACATTCGTATTTTGTGCATCAAAGATGCATGAATGAGGGTTTCCAACAATATCTGAACTAACTAACGGTTCCTCGCTATATTCTAATATCCCTTTTAATTTTGCTGACTTGAATATTTTATTAATCTCCTCGATCGAAGTGCTTTTTTCAATTTCACATACAAAATCTGTTACAGATCCGTCAGGAACAGGAACTCTAACTGCAATTCCATCTAATTTTCCTTTTAGTTCTGGAATAACTTCTGTAACTGCTTTGGCTGCTCCTGTTGTTGTAGGAACAATGTTAACAGCAGCTGCCCTCGCTCTTCTAAGATCCTTATGAGGGCCGTCTACAATCCTCTGGTCTGCTGTATAGGCATGTATGGTTGTCATAAATCCCTTTTTTATCTTAAAAGCATCATTCAAAACCTTGACCATCGGAGCTAAACAATTAGTAGTGCATGAAGCATTTGATATAATCTGTTCCCCTTTGTATTCATTATCATTAACCCCTAAAACTAATGTCTTAACAGGAGTATCTCCTTTTGCCGGAGCAGATATCAGAACTTTCTTTGCACCAGCTGTTATATGTTTTTCAGCCAATTCTTTTGTTCTAAAAAAGCCTGTAGATTCAACTACAACATCAATCTTCAATTCTTTCCAAGGAAGATTTTCAGGCTCTCTTTCTGCAAATACTTTTATTTTCTTTCCATCAATTGATAATTCTGAATCTGTTGATTTGACCTCCCCAGGAAAAATACCCTGAACAGAATCATATTTGAATAGATGGGCTAATGTCTCATTATCAGTCAAATCATTTACTGCAACAAACTCCAAATCTTTATTATTCAAACCTGCTTTTAGAACCATCCTTCCTATTCTTCCAAAACCGTTGATAGCCACGCGAATTTTTGCCATGATAAACACCTCTTTATTTATGCTTTGAATTATTTATATAAATAGTTTTCTTTTTTAAAATAAAACAGCTTAGTAGAAAATCTCACCCTTTTGGGTTAGTGAGAGTTGAAAAGGCTCGTGAGACTGCTCAACTCTAATGCAACATCATGCGAAGCCTGAAGGTTGCACGTAGCGAACGAGAGATTTTCTACAGAGCCAAATAAAACAATAAGTTTATATAAAATAAATTATTTCTAAATCCAATGAAAAAAAGAGATTTAGTTTTAATATTAACTATTATGCTTATTCTTTTCAGCAGTTTTGTATCAGCAAGAACAACCTGCGAAACAAAAGGATGTGATATAATTATAACATTAAACATTTCTTTTGCAGGAGCAACGAATGCTCAAATAATCAACTGGGCAAATGAAATAAGCAATGTTTGGAATGGCAACGGCCAAAAATATGGGCAATGTAAATGTAATGTAAAATTTAAGGTTAATGCTAAAAGTGTAAACAGCTGCACTCCTAAGCCTGCAGGATATCATTGCGTTGATGTTCTGCCTTGGAATGGAACTGATGAAAGTCTGCCTGCATTGCCTGCAGGGCCAAGAGCAGGAGAAAGAGTCACAGGGTATATGGGCAAGACAACACAAAGCCCTTCCGTAGGTGGAGCCAGTATAGATGGAGAATGGAGCGACCAGATGAGCAGGCCGGTTAATCCAAACAACCCTCAAGCAGGAAATTATAAAGATGCTGCTCATGAAGCAGGCCATATGATGGGATTGAATGATGGAGAAGGAGGAATAATGAATTTTACTTCTGGTGCAAACGCAGCTCCTACTCAGGCAAACATTGATAATGTCGTTAATAGGATGTGCGGCCAGAATGCCTGCCCAGATAGATGCTGCTGCGGAAACGGGCAAATAGACAGAAATAAAGGAGAGCAATGTGATCCTTTCGCGGTTCCAGATGGATGCTCGCAGCAAGAATCCTGCTGCCCTATCTGCTGCAGCTGTGCTCCTTTTGGCCAGGAATGTGATCATATTAGAACAGTTGATCTAAGCCCTTTTATTGAAGCATATAATTCTGAAGTTAAAAATAATCCAACTATAGCAAAAATATTTGCAAATCAAAAAATAAACTTGTATATTGAAGGAGCAGAAGAATATTCAATGATAACAAGTGATTTAGGAATAGAACAAGCAGAGCAAGGATTCCTAGAAGATCCTACAATGAATGTTTTTTCTGATGTAGAAACATTTGAGGATATATCAATAGGAGATTTGGGATTTATGGAAGCTCTGGATCAGGGAAGAGTAACATATGAAGGAGTTGGTTTTGTTAATTCCATCAAATATGGAGCATTGAATTTGATTTATAGCATATACTCATTTTTTGCAGGAGAAGAGGAAATACTGCCAGAAGAGCCTGTACCTTCTGATTGTCCTCTAGTCTTGCCGGAAGAGATTATTTAGGAAAAAGCATAAGATTTTTAAGTGAACTACATTCTTATTTTTTTTAAGAGGTGATATAGCCTCTAGGTTATTCTAGGGCTTTGGGGATTAAGATGGAAAGAGAAACTGGAGATATTGGTGCTGAAGTAAATTCACAAGAAGATAATGCAAGATTAAGAGAGAGAAATGCATATTTAGAAGGAAAAGTAATAGAATATGAATTAAGATTAAGAATAAATCAACCTCCTCAAGAAATGATTCTTGGAGAATATCTTAGTAAGTTAAAAGATCCTTTAGAAAGAAAAAAAATTATAGGAAAGAATGAAGGCATTGTTATTACTGATGTAAGAGTTGCTGATTATAGTTTCAAATATGATTATTTAGTTCTTGGTCTTATGCAGGGTATGCCTATTGTAGGCATACCTTTTCTTATAGGAGAAATATTTGGAAGAGGAGCTTTAAATTATGTTAGTGTCACTCTTTCTGATGATAAAGGAAATAAGGTTAAGTTTAAACATTTTTGTCATAAAGATGTACATCCTACTGTTAAAAAAATATTAGATTCTTATGTTGGAAGAAATACATCTAAAGTTCTTGTAAGATCAACTTCTTCTAGAAATCATTTTATTGAAGGATTTGTTCTTGCTGATAATTATTTGAAATTATGATTTCTTGATCTTCGCAATAAAAAAAAAGCGCTCAGGGCAAGTGTAAAGCTATATTTTGCGTATCTTTGATACGAAAAAACCCTCAGTATCATTGTCCTGAGGCCATAATCTCAAACATTTCTTGATAGATGGATCATATTTCTTTCCATCAAATTCTAGGATTGGATCAGATCTTTTTAATTCATGTAGTTTTATCTCTTCTAATTTGGCATTTGGATATTTTTCCAATAAATAATCAACAACACCCTCATCTTCTTCTGGCTCTAAAGTGCATGTAGAATAAATTATTGTTCCGCCAGCTTTCAAATTATTAAAAGCTGTTTCCAGTAATTGTTTTTGTGTTCCTGATATTCTTTTTACCATATTAGGATTCCACATCCTCAATGTTTTCAATGATTTTCTTATTGTCCCTGTTCCAGAGCAAGGAGCATCAACCAATATCCTGTCAAACTGAATATCCTTAAAAAATCTGCCGTGCATCAATGTAGCAATAGAATTAGTGATTCCCATCCTCTGCAGATTAATGCTAAGGGGTTTCATCCTGTCTCCTTTATAATCATTAGCAATTAAAATCCCTTTATTCTGCATATATTGTGCAATCTGCGTAGCCTTGCTTCCAGGAGAAGCAGCAATATCAAGAACTTTTTCTCCTGGTTTTGGATCCAAGACAATCGGAGGGATCATGCTTACAGCTTCCTGAACATAAAAATAACCAAGCTGATGTTCAATCAAATTTCCAACATCTCTTCTTTTTTCTTCACCTTTGCCTTTATGCTCAATCCAGAATCCTTCTCTGCACCACGGCACTTGTTCTAGTTTCCAGTCTTTTTCTAGTCTTTTTTTAATATCATTGATAGAAATCTTTAATGTATTTACTCTTATGCTCCTTCTCAAAAAACTAAGTGAATATTTTTTAAACTCTTCAAAATCAGTCAATTTTTCATATCTCTCAATAAACTTATCTTTAAATTCAATTTCCTCTGAATTAGGCATTAATTCAGGCATATGTGTTAAAATTTTAAAATTCTATATAAATTTTAGCAAACTTTATATATGATTAGTACTATTTTAAGCTTAAATAAGTATTTAATTAGTACTAAAATGAAATTACAGGACAATAAAGGCCAGTATAAATTGACTATTCCTAAAGACCTTGCTAAAGTTAAAGGCTGGAAGCAGGGCACTGAATTAGCTGTTGTAATGAATCAAGAAGGAGATCTAGTCATAAAAGAAATCAAAAAGAAAAGATGAACAAAGACAAAACAATAATCCAATTATCAGTAATGGTTCTTATCCTATTAGCTACCTTTACTTTATTTAAAGAAGCAAATATAACTGGCTTAGCAGTATATGAAGAATCAACAGCATTTGAAGCAGAAGGATTGACAGTTACAGGAGAATATTCTATTTCTTCTAATTGTGCTTGTACAGATCCATCTAATCAATGCATCAAACATTCAGGCAAGAAAAAAACAGGATCAGTAGAATATGAATTTGATCTGGAAGATGGGCTATATGATATAGCTATGAAACATTGCCCTGAAGATGATGGCAATGATATCTATAAATTATATGTTAATAATAATTTTATAAAAGCATTTGAAGAGACATCAGATTCAGGAATCTGGGAAGAGCATATCTTTGATAATATTGAGCTGAATCAAGGAGATAATGTAAAAATAAGCTGCACAGACCCGGAAGATTCAACATACTGCAGAATTGACCAGATAATATTCAAAAAGATAAGACAAACAGTTGATGTGAATGAAACAATTGAGGATGCAGATAAAATACCGATAAATTCAACAATAAGATGGATCAGGTCTGGTGAAGTTATGCAGGAATCATCAGGAGAGATTCATAATTATAAATTAGAGCAGGGTGATTATGATCTAGAGATTATTCCTGATCATAAATCAATCAAAAAAATAAGATTCAATAAAAAAGTAAATTCAGATATTTCAGATATTGTAGACGTTGATGAAGATCCTTCTCCTGATACTGAATACAGCCAGACATATGCAATTGAACCAAAAGATCCTGAAATAGAAGATGCAACAGTTACAATAACTGCAACAGGAACAGAGTTATTTAAATGCAAAGAATGGGATTTTGAGAATAGAGAATGTGAAGAAGAATGGTTTAAATTAATGGATACAATTCCAGGGCAGGAATATTCATTTACTGTTGACTGCGGTTACAAAGAAAAAGGAGGATGCACTTGTAAAGGCATCAGGTTTGTTGATTTATTTTCCAGCTATTCTTTGACTAATGGTAATTCATATTCTGTAACAGTAGAAGTATTCAAAGGTTCAGGAACGAGTCCAAGCAGCTTATTGGATTCAGAAACAATTAATTTCAATTCTCTTCCCAAATATTCAATTGACAGTAATCCAGGAGATTCATCAAGAGGAAACCTAATAATAGAAGAGATAAATCAAAGCGGAATATTGATCAAGTTCCACAACACAACTCAAGGAAGATTATTAGGAGATAATACATTTAAAATAACAATTGATTCAAATACACTAGGTCCAGATACAATTCACCTGTCTTGTTCACAGCCAGTAGATATTGGAGATGATTTTGGAGATTTTAAAGTTATAGATATAGATAAAATATTTTCAGGCTCTGATTGCCAACTGCCTGTATTAAATCTAATATCCATAGCAAATAATTCAGTTATTAATACAAGCAATGTAACATTAGAATATACTGTTTATGATACAGATCAGACAATCTCTTACTGTGAATTAATAATAAACGGTTCAGTTTACCAGACAGATTATTCAATCATAGAAAATATTCCTCAATATTTCAATATCAGCCTGGCAAATGGAACTTATTCATGGTCAGTTAACTGCACAACATCAAATAATTATGAAGCTGCTTCAGATACATGGTATTTTACAATTAGTTCAACAAGCCCAGGAGACAAGCCGCCAGAGATAAAACTAAATTATCCTCCTAACATCTTCAACGCAGAGGCATTTGATAATTATACTTTGACATTCAACTGCTCTGCAGAAGACAAGCAGGGAACAAATAAAGGAATAAAAAATATCTCATTATATTTAACAGACTATCAAAATAATAATTTCAATTTAAATGAAACAATAACCTTCAGCGGAACCAATCAAGAAGAAACAGCATTGTTTACAAAAACATTGCTCATAGGAAATTATACTTGGAACTGTCTTGTATATGACAATGGAAATAATTTTGACTGGGCTGCTAACAGAACATTAAAGATAAAGAAAAAACAAAATGAAACAATAAAAAATGCATCCTGCTGCTGCGGACTGCAGGTTTCAGCTGCTCCTGAAATTGCAGGCCAGAATGAAAAGGTTCTTATTGCTGCTGATGTATCCAATCTGCTTACAGGATTAGCTGCAACACCTTCTGAAATAACTGATCTTAATATCTCAATATACAAAGTTGACAATAACACATACACAACAATTATAATTGATATACCAATGACCTATCTGTCTGATGGCCTGTGGTATTATGAGTTTTATACTAAAAATAATGCAACAGGAACTTATATTGCTTCTGTAAAAATGCTGACAAACCAGACAACACCTTTCATAAAAGAAGCAAGCAGTGCATTTACAATCGGAGAAAAAATCAGCGGATTAACTATAATAGGAGTAAGCCCTGATCTGATAAATACAAACAAAACAGCAAGACTTGCTGCTGAAATCAAGTATAATGGAATTGCTGTTGATTCCAGCTTAATATCAAATGCAAGCTTGGTTATAGAAAAGATAAACGGCTCTGCTCAAAATTATACACCGCAGATTGATGATGGAATTATTTATTTGGATGGAGCTTTCAATGAAACAGGAATTTATTATCTTGACTGGACAGCAGCATACTTGATGCAGACAAGAACTGCAAGAGAGATTATTGTTATAGTTGACTGGGAAGAATTATTAGAAGATATCAATGAAACAGTTAATGTTGAACTTTTAAATCTCATAAAAGAAAATAGGCAGTATCTGCTTGAATTACTGACAGACATGGAATTCCTGCAGGAATTCAGTGAAGAAGAGATATTCCTGATAACAGACTCAGTAAACAGCATGACTAAAGTAATAGATTATCTGGAAAAAGGAGATATTACAAATGAAGAAGCTGAACAGCAGTTTAATCAGATCAGGCAGGACCTTGAAGATCAATTAGGCATCAAGCTGACTGGCTCAGCAATAGGCATAACTTCGGCAGATATCAAACCATCCCCATTCAAGAATTTAGGAGAAAAATTAAAGGATTGGAGATCTCTTTTGTTTTTTATATTATTGTTAATGGTTTCAATGACATTGATAATTATATTGATGCTGACAAGAATAATCAAGACTGGATACGCAGATAAGCCTATAAAACAGATAAAAATAAAAAGAAAACAGCCTAAAACATATGAAAAGAGGCGTTATGAGATCTTAATCGACAAAATAAGGCAAAAATTAGAATCAAGAAAAAGCAAACCAGTAGAGATACAGCCAAAATCTATCAGGATAAAAGAAGATTATGTCAATTCTTTGAATCAATTTTTACTAAATGCAGTTGATAAAGGATGTACAAAAGGAGATATCAAGATAATGCTGATAAATAAAGGATGGTCTAGATCATTTGTCGATAATTATTGTGACAAATTTTTTGAAGAAAATAAAGAAAAGTTTATAAAAAGAAAAATATAAAATATAAAAAATGAGGTGTTTAGATATGAAAAAATCTATAATTTTTGTTTTTTTGATAATAATTCTTAGTTCTTGTGCATATGCTTTAAATGAAATTGTTGTGTCTACCAATAAATTGAATTACTGGAATTCTGACACTCATACGATCTATGTAGAAAATACTGATACATCAACTACAAGAGTAGAATTCTCAATACCATCTGGATTTGCATTTAGTTCAAGTACTAATTGTACTGTTCCTGTTCCTGGAACAATTAGATGTGATATTCCTCCTGGTCAAAAATATCCTTTTCAAGTCACCTCCAGCGCCTCAGCATCTGAATATGGATTAACAACTTTCTCTCCAACAACAAACAATTCATATACAGGAAATAATGTAAGTTTTTTAAGAATAAAAGAAGATGAAATCTTCCACACATTAGTAGAATATGGAAGAGGCCGGGGCAATTATTTCTTTGACAGCATGGGCCAGGGATTAGCAGGATCAGGGCATACTGGCTCTGGATGCAGATATCTTCCAAACGGAACTTTGTTTGAATTAAATTTTCTTCATAAGATCCTTAATATACAGCAGTATTTTGGATTAGCTAATGCAGATGCTGAAAATGTAAGTTTTACCTGCACATATCCAGATAAGACTGTAGTCAGGCAGCATCTATCTACAAGTATCCAGAAGAGTGGAGGATTATGGACAGTTGCTTATTTCATAAGCCAGATTGGAGGTTCATGGGAAAGGATGGGTTATCTAGGAATGGACTTTGATGCTGGAGAGTATAATACAAGTCAAAATTTTACTATCAACTGTACAAACTTAATATATTCATTGCCAGCTGCATATGGTAATATAACTGTTTCTCAAGATTCATTTAATCTAGAGATAAGAGACAGGAATCCATTTAATGTCACTGCTTCAACAGCTACAGCAGTAGGAAATGGAACACAAGAGGTTATTATTTCATATACAATCACTAATAGTGAAATCTACGATGCACAAGATGTTGTGATAGAGATTGAAGCTCCTCAATATGCTACATTTATAGGAACAAGAGGAGAATTATGGGGAGTTGGAAGAGACCAATATAGGATAGAAAAAACAGAGCTTCAAGCAGGACAAAGCGAGACAATTGAATTAGTTGCAAGATTTGACACATCAAATGCACCTAGTATCAATACATTGGCATTATCTCAAGGAGTTAAAGTGCAGTATATAACCTGCTGGGAATCTAATGCATATAACCCGCAGGAATATATACAATACCTAACAGTTGGAAATAATGTTTCTGTCAGTATGGGTACTCCTGTCAATGTAGTTGATATTGTCAATTTATTAGTTAATATTAACAACACAGTAAATAATGTTTATACAACAGTAAATGTAATAAACAATACAGTAGATAATATCTGGAATCTAACATGGCAGATCAACCAGTCAATAGCAAATCTTCCATATCAAGTATGGATCTATCCAACTAGAAACTTAACATATTATCCGCCTGTAGCTTCATACAATATTACAGTTACTGGTGGAGTTGGTGGAGCAGGAGGTGGAGTTGCCTGCAGATGGAATTCAACAGAGCATTATAACAATTCATTAGCAAGCTCAAACTCTTATCAAGTTTATGGAACAAGATGGCTGAGAGTTGACTATAATAATATATATAATGGTTCAGTAGATGTATATAGAACATGTTATAGAGCAGCTCCAAGTTCAACAACTGCATCAGGAGATATCTTGCAGGTTTTCTTATGCAATGATTATGATGGTTCAGGAAATCCAGAAACAGAAGCAGGATGTACTTTAATAGATGCTCATGATATAAATAGAGGAATCTTTTCAGCTGATAAATTCAAATGGGAATGCACAGATATTTTAGGAAAAGAAATATCAGGAAGCAACATCTCAGTGTTATTTGAATGTGAAAATTGCGCAGGAACAGCTGACAGCTGGAAGATTGCTTTAGATACTTTAGCATCTTCAACTTATACATTTAACTCGTCAAATGATGGAAGTTCTTGGACATTAGAATCAAATGAAAGTGTAGTTGAATGGGATTGGTGTCTTCCAATAGATTTTGGTTATGAAGTATGGAGTTATAACAACAGAACATTAACTGAAAATGTTACTTGTTCAGGAGGAACTTGCAATATAACTGCACTGCTTGATCAGTTTAATTGTACAGCAGGTCCTTCAACAAACAAGATGTGTGAGATAATCTATGCAATCAATACAACAACATCTAATATGTGGACTACAATACAGACAATCAACTCAACAGTAAATAACATCTGGAGTGTTACACAATCAATATTCGTTGATACACAGACAATCAATGATCTATTAAACTGCAATGGAACAACTGATACACCATTATGCTCTAAAACAGATGCATTGAACCAGTCAATTATCAGTTTAAACACAACTATTAACACAATAAACAATAATGTAAATTCAATAAACAACACATTATATGTTATGAATCAGTCAATAGCTAATCAGTTTAATTATACATGGCAGTTGATTGGTAATATCAGCATTAATGTAGGAAATCTAAGTGTATCATTGAATTGTTCTGACCCATCAAACAATTACAGCACTTCTCTTTGTGCTTATGTACAGAGAATAGAAACAAATACAATAACTATCAATAACACTGTTAACAATGCATTAAGTTTAGTTCAATATATCAATGGAACAAGATGGGGTAATATGACTGCATGGACTTTATACCAAGCAATATTAAACCAAAGCAATATAATAAGTAATAATTTCCAGCAGATCCTTACTGCTATATCAAGGCTTCAGGAATTCCAGGAAGAAATGGTATTTTTAGTTACAGACGCATTTAACCTGCAGCAGTCTGCAAGAAAAGATCTTGATAATGGAGATCTGGCATCAGCAGCAGAAAAGCTTAAAGAAGCAAATGATAAATTAAATGCAGCTGCAATGGGATTGGTTACAGCTCAAAATGAGGTCAGCGGAGAATCAGGAGACGGCAGCGGATTCAGCTGGGTAGTAGTTGCATTAGGATCTATAATAGCAATTGCAGGATTATTGTTTTATCTTGTATCCAAACCCAAGGCATAATTTTTTCTTTTTCTTTAGTTTTTTTAAAACAGAAACATTTATATAGTAGATTATACATTCTAAATGTATAAATTAGACATTAATAATGTATAATGAAAGTTGAAGTAGAGAATGTTGAAGAAGTTATTGACAGAAAGGTTGATTCTTATAGTACAAGCACCAGGATAATCATTCCAAAGAAATATGCAAACAGAAAAGTTAAAGTCCTGATTCTAAAAGGAGGGGTTAAAAGATGAGAAAAACCTGCCTCTATATGATAATATTATTAATGATTATCTCCTCTGCGTCTGCAATAGATTATTTTACAGACAGGATGAATTTTCCTCCAGGAGAATCAAGGCTGCACAACCAAACACTGGCTAATGATGGAGTTTCAGCTGTAATAATCAATGCAACAATACCATCTGGATTTAATTTATCTTCAACAGACTGCAGCCAGATCAATTCATCTTTAGTAAGCTGCTCAATTCCAGCAAGTTCAACTAAATATTTTACAATTACTTCTCCTAATGATTGCACAGAAGGAACAATAAATAAATCTTATTTAACAGGCACAAATTTCTCAGAAGAATTTACTTTTGTCTGCATTCCAGACAATAAGATAACTGACTGCAAGATTGAATATGGCCATGGAGATGCTAATTATCTTTCAGATGATCAATTATATATATCAAATGAGCCTGCATCAATATTCAACTTGTTAAGGATATGGAATATTGGCCATTATCTGACACCAGATGAAGCAGCACAAAATGCTACAATAATATGCCAGTATGAGCTGTATCCTGTAAGGACATATGGAAGAGTAGAGATAGATTATGGCAGTAAGATCAACGGAACATTCTTATGGGATTTGATTGAAAATGGTTATTGGTTTAGGATAGGTGTTGTAAGCCAAGATATCAGCGGAAAAAGTGTTGGAGATTATTATAATAAAACCTGTTCTAACTTGACTTATCAGTTTGAGCATCATCAGGTTATTGCTTCTCCAAGCAATTGTAATCTAGAAATAAGAGATCCAGAGCCGTTTTCATGCAGCATCAGCCAGCATCCTAATTTTTTAAGCAGGTCAATATTAACCATAACTAACAGCGAAAAATATGATGTTTATGATATATCTTTTGATAGACTGCTGAATGATATAAGATATACAGAAACTTACAGGCAGCTCAACAGCGGAAACAGCATATATTACATAATTGACAATACAACTGAATTTAACACAAGTATTTTTTATATACCAAGCTGGTATATCAATAGCAGGAATCCTAAATATTATAAGCAGGAATTAAGCTGCACTCCTAGTACTGTGAATAATCCGCCTTCTTTAGTACAGAATATTCCTAATCAGACATGGAACATGAATATTAATAATACAGATGCATTTGGTCTGGATAATTATTTTATTGATATTGATGCAGACAGCTTAACTTATACATATACTCCTATTGCTAATATCACTGTTGTTATAAACAGCTCTACAAATCAAGTCAGTTTTATACCTGATTTTAATTGGTATGGAACTAGAAACATAACTTTTTATGCAAATGATTCTATAAATACAACACCATCTAATTTGGTTATATTAAATGTTACACCTTGCGGAAATTCAATTGTTGATTCAGGAGAGCAATGTGATAATACTAACCTAAGCGGACAGACTTGTATAGGTTTAGGTTATGCAGGAGGCAGTTTAAGCTGTACAGCTTTGTGCACATTTGATACATCTGCCTGCACTTCATCTGCTCCTTCAGGCGGTGGTGGAGGTGGTGGAGGTGGAGGAAGACCATCTGCTCCTATAGTTGAAGAAATTGAAGAGGAGCCTGTTAAAGAAATCTCCCTTACTATAGTTGATTATCCTGAGAATATAGACTTAGAAGAAAGAGAATTTACTGTCTTTGCTGTTGTTGAAAATACAGGAGAATTATTGTTAGAAGATGTAAGATTAGAAATTGGAGATATTGAAGGATGGTCTGCTGAAACAATATCTTTAGGTGATTTAGGTATTGGAGAAAGCAAATCTGTTCAAATCAAATTTGTAAATGAGATCTGTTCTTCTGAATTTGTGATTATGCCAAGATTGGATATAAAATTAACTGCTAAAGAAGTGGAAGTTCAGGATGATAAAGATATTTCTATTGATATAAATATTCCTGAATTAAGTGTATCAACAGACAGAACAGAATATTCTGAAGGAGATGTACTTAGGCTTTGTATCATTTATAATAATATAGGAAAAGATCAAAAAGAAAAAATAGAGTTTGAAGCTAATTTCATGTATAATGAAGAAGAACATTATATCATAGACTATCTTAGCCCATATTCTGTCAATTCAGATAAAATATTGATAGTAACTAGAGATTATGTTCTTGAAAATGTTCCAATAACGTCTGATTATACAATTGGTGTAAAGATGTTTTTAAAAGGAGATCTTTTCTCTCAAAATTATTCAATAGCTGAAGCAGATACTGTAATATTCTTAAACGGGCTGATTGAAGATACAATACTGCAAAGAGAAGATAGTGTTTATGAATTTAAACATAATAATATGCAGCATACTGTTATTATAAATGAAGTGAATGATAATTATGTTGATGTTTCAGTTTTTTCATCCTCTCCGCAAAATGTAAGAATCAAATTATTAGAAACAGTCTACCTAGATCTAGATGAGGATAATGAAAATGATATCAGCTTAACTTATATGGGTATAAAAGACGGCAAAGCAGACATAAGAATAAAGATTCTCCCAAAACAGCCAAAAGTGCCTGTTAAAGCTGTAGATTCATATGAAGTTGGTTTGGGAGAAAAAACACCTACACTTGAAAAGCCAGAAGCAATAGCTGAAGAAACAATTTGGGAAAGATTCAAAGAGTTTTTTGTTAAGAATCTATTTAGGCTGGTTGTTATCTCTGTTTCAGTTATCATTGTCATAGTCATATTTGATGTATTGTTTTATTTTTCACCAGCATCTCATAAGTTTGCTGTTCAAACTAAAGATAAAGCTGCTGGATCTCTTAAAAATCTAAGCGATAAGTTTTTAAACAATAAAAGAATTTCAAAAGGTAAAAAGAGGTGAATTAGATGGTCTTTGTATTTGGTATTGATATTCCGCTTGTTGAATTAATATTTGTTCTAACATTGGTATTGATAGGATTATTTGCATTGATGATTTTTATTATAATAAGACAAAACAGATTAAACAAAAGATTAGAGTCTATTCTTAGTAAAGAAAATCTTGAACTGACAAGCCTTAAAAAAATAACCAAAGAAGAAGAAACAGAAGCTAATTTACTGAGAGCTATCAGGACAGAGCTTGACAGGGTTGTATATGGAGAAGCTTACGGAAAAAAACTTCAGGCTTTGCTGAAAAAGAAAGGCAGAAAAGAAGAAACTGAAAAAGAAAAGATTAAAAGGATGGCAAATTCCTTTTGGAAAGAGATTGTCAAGATAAGCAAAAAACAAAGACCTCACAAGCATATAATCTATGGAGATACAAAAACAATTAAGCTGAAGCCAAAGAAAAAAGCAGTTAAAAAGAAACGTTAAGAAAAGTTTAGAATTTCTACTTGGTTTTGAAATAGAAAAGTTTAAATACTAGTATACAAATCTGTATACTGAATAACAAGAACTAAAGAGATTTGCAGCTCTTTTTATATGATTTCTTAGGTTGCAGATCTTGGGGTGCTTTAGTTTAAGTTAAATAGGAAAATGGTAAACCCCAAAAAACCAAAAATTGGAATTTGAGTAGATTTATTTCTATTCAAAACATTAAAAAAATGAGGTGAACAGATAATGGAGGAAAAACAAAGAAAGGCCTTAGCAGTAGTGGTAGTTGTAGCATTGATTGCAGCAGCTTCTTTTTTACTGCCGCAGATAACAGGAATGGCTGTTAGCGGCGCAGGCCAGGGAAAAGCAAAAGGAAATGTATGCATGAAAGAATGCATGGGAATCAATGCAGATGCATATGATGCACAAAGCGACCTAACACAATATTGTGTATCCCAATGCAACCCTGCAATAGAGAATTCAGCTTGCGCAGAGCATGCAGACGGATGCTGCGTTCCATTCAGCGGAGACCCTGATTGCGGAGGAGCTGCTGGCGGAGGAGAAACTTGCTTCCTTGAAAGTGCTGTGGTATTAGATCCTGCTAAACAAGAAAAAGGAGCAATAAGCGGGAATATAGTAGTATGGCAGGACCTTAGAAATGGCAACCATGATATATATATGAGAGATTTGAGCACTGGAATAGAAAGCCCAGTTGCAACTGGTGCAGCAAATCAATTTACTCCAGATGTAGATGGCAATGTAGTTGTATGGTTGGAAAGTACAGATAGCGTCAATTATAAACTCTACATGAAGGATCTTATTACTTCAACAGTAACAGAGATAGCAAGTAATGTTAAAACAAATGCTCCAAAGATATCTGGCGGAAAAATAGTGTGGGTAAGTAAAAACACTGGAATCCAAGACATATATATGTATGATATAAGCTCAGGAGCTACAACACAAATAACAGATGAGTGGGCATATCAAGGTAATCCTTATACAGATGGTAATAGAATTGTATGGGAAGATATAAGAGCCGGCCTTCAGACAGATATATATATGTATGACATAAGCACAGGAATAGAAACACAAATTACTTCAACCATTAAAAACGAAGTGAAACCTAGCATAGATGGCAATAGAATTGTATGGGAATATAGTGAGTTACCTTATGAAATCTACATGTATGATATAAGCACAGGAACTACAACACAGATAACAGCAACTTCTGACTATTATGAACAAGACCCTGAAATATCTGGCGATTTGATAGTATATCAAAAGAGAAGTGTAGATGGTCAGATTTGGGATGTCTATATGTATGATATCAGTACTGGAACAGAAAGAGCAGTAACATCAAGCGCTTCACATGAATATGAATGCAGCATAGATGGAAATAAGATAGTATGGATGGATGATAGAAACGGAAACTATGACATCTACATGGCTGAATATACCTGCTAAAAGCAGGATTTTTCTTTTTTTCTTTTTATTTTCTTGACCATATAAGGTCCTTCTAATCTTCAAATTCAGCAATCGATTGTCTCAAATTAGGTTCATAAAAACATCAAATAAATCAAAAAGAATTAATATATTCTCTAATCAATTTTATTTTTTCATGAATTAATTTTTCATTTATATCTTTTATTTTAAGAACAAATTCAAGCAATTCATCATAATCAACAGGAACATCTCTGTTTTTCAGATAATACTGGTTATCAATCCTTAACTGCTTGTCTTTCTCCAGGGCATTAGAAAATCCTTTAGGAACAATCCCTTTATCCTCTAATAACTTGCAGATAGATATCGTGCAGTCATGTATCTCACATTTTATTCCTATCTTCATAAGTAAAGAATAAACTGCAAAATATTCGCAGTAATATTTTGTTGTAGCCAGCCATACTTTTGATTTGCTTTCTATATTCCTCAATACATCTAAAGTTTCCTCAGCAGTCTGCATATATTCTTTAGATAAATTGTCATTCGGCTCAATAAGCTTCAACCCTTTCTTTTGTTTCCTGCACCATCCAATTGTTACCATAAGATCCACCTTATAATATCTTCGCTTCCTTTAATGATAACATGTTTTTTTATTATTTCTTCTTTTAAAGATTTTGATATTTTGTCCAGTCTGCTGACTTTAATAATATGGATTTCTTTGTTTATTCGTTTAGCAAAATCTTTTATCTTGTTTTCTCCTGCTTTTCCAATTATCAGCAAATCAATATCCTCTGCTTTTTTAACTGAATCTATAGATGAGCCAAAGATCAATGCTTTAGTATTCTCTTCAAAACTTGAATTTATAAAAAATGTAAATTCCTTTAATCTAGGTTCTTTGCTGCAAAGAGTTATTAGCTTATTTTTTTCAGCAATAATCAGGTAATCCATGATATTATAATTATCAAGATTTAATGAATACATTGTAAGTCTTCCTTTGAACTGTTTTCTTAAAACCCCTTCCCGTTCTAGTTTATTAAGCCATTGCCTTGCAGTAGGGTGGGGCTCATTTATTTCTCTTGAAATCTCAGCCAAATGCAGACTCTCTTTTGGCTTGCAAAGAAACGGCTCTAAGACTTTTAGTATTGTTAATTTTTTAACCATATTGTTATAAATATAACAATTAGTATATAAATCTTTCTATTATCTTAGGAAATAATCATCAAGACTTCAGAATAGATATCAAAAAGAAGAAGCTGACTGTATTTTTATATTTTCTTGACCATATAAGGACCTTCTAATTTATATTTTAATTTTTTGTTTAACTAATTTATTTTTATTTAATTAAATTTCTATTATTTTCTCAAATCCCTCGAAAAGCCATCTTAATTATCAAATTATGATTTTTCTTTATATACCACTGGACATTCTGCCATAGAGTATTTAAAGATAAAAATCATTTATATAATTAAAATATAGAAAATAATCATGATTAAAAGATGAAATTTAATAATAATTTAAAAAAAGAATTAAACAAAATTCATATTTGGGATTTTCCAGAAAATATGTATGTCAAATTACCGAAAGATTATAGAGATTCTTTTTTTAGATTGGCTTTTATGGAGTTTGAAACAACAACTAATCTACAAAAAGTTCTTAAAGAAAAAAATTTGGCCACAAATATAATCCGTTGGAGAACTGGAAAAGATCATAGAAAAGATCAGTTAATAAACCTAGATGCTTTATTATTTATAAAATCTTATGTTATAAAAAGAAGAAATAAGATATTAAATGTTTATAACGATTTTAGAATTAAAACAGATTTTTCTCTTAAAAGGATTATTAAGACTAAAAACTTAATCTTTTTAACTAAGGAAATTAGACATGTATTAGGAGGAAATAATGCTCTTTCTAAATTTCTTGATATAAATACAAATACACTAAACCATTATATAAATAATGATAAAATTAAAACAATTCCTTCTAATTTGGTTTTAAGTTTGCTTAAAATAATAGAAAAGAAAATAATTAACTTCACTTTTTCATTCAAAGAGATTGAAAATAAAGTTTTAGCATACAAATCTTATCATGGCAAGGAGATAATTCCAGAATCCAAAAACAAAAGAAAGCTTCCAATAAAAATCAATCCTGAATTTGAGTCAATAGTCTATCATCTTATGGGAGATGGTCATGTTGCTGAAATAGGTTCTAGTGAATATACTCAATTAAATAAAATTTCTAAAGATAATTTCTTAAAAAAGCTATTTAATGTTTTTGGATATTTTGATTTTTCTAAGAAAGGATATGATAATGGAAGGGTGTATATATCAAAAATTATCATAAAGGTAATATGCAGTTACTATGGACTTCTTAGTTATGAATTCCAATGGGATAAATCATTATTGCCAAAGAGGTGTATCAACAGAAATAATTCATTCAAATTAGCTGGATTGTTAGCATTCATAGTAGATGAAGCTTATATTGGAAAAAGTGTAATAACTATATATTCTAGTAACAAACATCTTTTGCTACAAATAAGAAAAATAGTATTAGATTTAGATTTATCCTGTTCTAAGATAAGTTTAAAGAAAGGAGTAGGAACAACAAAAGATTCATTTAGATTTAATATTTTAAAAGAAGGTGTAAAAAAGCTTTTAATTAAAACAAAAGAATTAGAGAAGATATATCCTACTTGCAATCTTGCACAGAAAGAAGAAAAAGTATTAAGAATTGTTAAGTAATTTTACCATGTATGGGCCTTGTTTTCTATAATTCATCTTAGCAAAATATTTTCTTGCACCTATACCTGATATTATGACTATCTTTTTTTTATAATGGGTTTTAGCAATTTCCTCAGCTTTTTCAAGAAGTTTTTTGCCTAATCCTCTATGTTGATAAGAATGTTTAGACTTTTTTCCTATACTAATTGATGGAGAGTATATATGCAATTCCCTTATTAAGGCAGAATCTTCTGTAATCTCTTTTCTTAATAACCTTAGCGGGAATCTCAGCCTACAATATCCAAATAAAATATCATTTTTTGAGTCTTCAAATGATATAAAAAATTCGTTTCCATCTGAAGCACTATATTGTAGTATTTTTATTTCTATCTTACCAATTTTGATATTCTTATTTTTTCTCAAAACATGTCCAGATTCCTTGCATCTTATGCATCTGCATTTAATTCCTTTTTTCTTTGTCAATTGCTCAATATATTGTCTTAAGTTTGTTCTATCGACTCCTGCTTCGGTCATATATGTAGGTATGTCTCTCATAATTCTTGTTATTCTACAATAAGTTGGGATAAATCTCTTTGCTTCTGAGATTATTTCTGCAGCCTGCTTTGTTGTCAATGGTTTATATTTTCCCTTCTTCCATAATTTGTACAATTTAGTTCCTTCAACAACCATGCAGGGATATAACTTCAGCATATCTGGCTTGAAATCTTTATTTGTAAATAATTCTTTTAATCCTTCCAAGTCTTTTTTCTTAGTAATTCCAGGCAGTCCAAGCATATAATGAGCATTTATCTTAAATCCGAAATCCTTTAGGATAGAAATTGAATCAATTGTATCTTTGACACTATGCCCTCTCTGGATTTTCTTTAAAGCAGATTCATAGACAGACTGCACTCCTAACTCAACTCTTGTGCATCCTAATTTCAGCATCTCATTTGCCTGCTTCAGCTTTGCAAAGTCCGGCCTTGTTTCAAGAGTCAATCCAACACATTTTATATTAGAGTTTTCATTCTTTCTTTGCTCTGCTTCTAAACTTTTTTTTCCTTTCAACTTCAATTTCCTTAATTTTGCATGGATATTTTTTGCCCTAATTGGATCATCTACTTTTCCAGGAAGTTCAAAAAACTTCTTGAATCTAATAAAATCAAATTTTCCTCTCTTATAAAACATTGAAGAGAAATCATTCATTGCCTTGAAGCAGTTTTTAACAAAATTTTCCTGATATTTTTTGCCAAATGAAGGGAATGTCCCTCCCATAATGATCAATTCAACTTTTTCAGGGCTCTGCCCCATCACAACATAATGTTCAAGCCTGTTCATAACCTGAAGATAAGGATCAAATTTATTACGCAAAGCCCTCATTGTAGCAGGCTCCTTTCCAGTATAACTTTGAGGAACATCACCAAAAATAGAAGCAGGACCTCCAGGACACATCAAGCATTTTCCATGCGGACAAGAGAAAGGATATGACATAACAGCAACTACTGCAACTCCTGATATAGTTCTAGTTGGTTTTGTGATTAATTTTAATTTTTCTGCTTGCGAAGGCGTTGCATGCAGCAGAATCTGAATATCTGTAGGAGGCTGCTTTATCTTATACTTATGACAAAGTTTATTCTTTATACTGCCTAATCTATTTTTATTAGGCCTTTCTTTGATTATTGTTGAGATTAGTTCTTGATAAAGTTGATTCTCCATAATAAAAGAAATAAAAGATTAGTTTATAAAAGTTTCATTCTTCGAACCATTGCATTTAAATTAACCCTAAACTCTCAGCTAAAAGATAGACAGCTCCAAGAACAAATAATCCTATCAATAAAGTAGCAATCAGCCAGTTTATCTTAACAGAATATTCTGGCTTTCTGTCACCTAACTTCTTAGCCTTCATTGCCATCAAGACAATCAAGACGCCTTCTATACCTCCTGCAATCACTCCTGAAAGGCCAATCACCTGAATAAATGATGTTAATCCGCTTACAGCAATCAGCAAAGGAACAAAAACAGTCAATGCCCATGCCAAAGTATTGTTTAGTTTATAATCATAATTATAAGTTTGTTTCAATGCTAGACCTAAAGTCAAAAAAGAAGTGGTCATAGTCAATACAGCCAAAAGATTTCCGATTATAATCATATATTTTCCCATTATCTGGCCTAAACCAATTGTTGCAACTTCTGTAGTTGATAAGCCGGAAACACCAACAATAGCAAAAGCAAAAATAAGATAAGAGACTATCGGAATTAAAACACCAATGATTATTGCTTTTTTCATTAATTTTCTACTTTTGACAAGCTCCTGCTCCATTTCAGGAACAGCAGCTGCTCCTAAAAATGCAAACAATATAACTCCATAAGGGATTAATATCTTAAAAATATCAAATGTTGCATAATTATTAATGTTAATATGGCCAAAAGATAATAAAGAGATTATTATTATAACAAAGATTACCATTGGAAGCATTATAAGTTCTGATTTTCCCACTGCCTTCAATCCTTTATATACAATCACAGCAACTATAACAAAAAATATCAAAGAATAAATCAAAGGCTCTCCTCCAAAGATTGCAGCTAATGCTAATCCTACACCAATGATATAAGCAATCAATGCACCATAATTGCCAAATACCATAGAAAAGACCATTAACCTTTTGCCCCACCTTCCAAGATATTTCTCAGCATAGCCAGGAAGCTGGTGAAATCCTTTTGTCCTTAGAACAACTTCTCCAAGATAAAGATAGATAACCAATACAACAACCCCCAGCAAAACAATATCAAATATTCCTGTCCAAAATCCAGCTTTTGCAATTACATACGGGATTCCAAGGATGCCTGCACCTATTATCGTTCCGACCAAAGTTGCAATTGCTTCCCAAAGTAAAAATTTTTTATTCATGATAATATGCCTTTAAAGGTTTCTATTAACAGATAACTGATATATATAAATAAAAGCATTAAACCATGCTTCCAGTCCATCTCCTGCTTTTCAGACAGATATAATACAAAAGCCAAGCTAAATAATGTAACTCCAATTGTTACAGCTAATCCTCTTAAATCCACAGGCAGAGGCCTCATTACTGCAAGAAGACCGAAAAAGAAGATAGCTTTTACAATCATGCTTCCAAGAGAATTGCCAACACCTATTCCAACATCTCCTGCTAAGATAGCTCTAACACCAACCAATATATCAGGCAGTGAAGAAGCTATTCCTAATATGATTATTGCCATTAAAAAAGTTGGTATCTTAAGAAGACCAGCTGCAGTTATTGAAGAGAATACAAGCCACCTCGAACTTAAAAACAAGGCAAACAATGCAAGCAAAAATATCAACGCATCCTTCCATATAAATCTAAGCTTGACATCTCTTTTCATCTTGCCGGATCTAGATTCTCTTATCCATACAAATACAACATAAACTAAATAAACAGCAATCAAAGCCATTCCGTCATATCTTGATAATTCTCCGTCAGCTCCAAGAAAAAAAGGGATAGTTATAAGAAAAAATATTATAACCTCCATCTTAGCTAGAACCTTATTATATAATTTTAATTTCCTTCCAACTAAAGCGTATATTCCTAAAACTAAGGTCAATCCTGCAATATTTGAGCCCAAGATTGTTCCAAATACAATGCCATCATCTCCTGCAAACAATCCTGTAATTGAAGATACTAATTCAGGAGTTGATGCAGTAAAACTGACAATCAATAATCCAATCAAAAAATCTGATAATCCTTCTTTCCTTGCATATCTGTCAATTCCAAAAACTAACATATCAGCGCTCTTGACCATTATTATAAAACTAGCTATAATAATAGAAACTAAGAAAATATATGGATGTGATGCTGGAAATCCTGCAATATAATTGAAAAAACTATCTAGTGCCATTTTTTTTATGCCTGATAAATAACTTGCTTACCTCCATCATTACAAATCCTAAGCTTGATATTCCTGCAATTTTAAGCCAGTCAATTCCAGCTAACGCAACAGTTCCAAATATAAGCTGCAAAGGACCTAAATAAATAACTGCAACTTGTATTATTAATGACAAGCAAACAGCTCCAAGCAGCCATAAATTAGAAAATGGATTCAAATGTTTTATAGAAGGATTCAAAGTTCTGCTGCTTATAACAGCAAACATCTGAAACATGACTAATGTCGTAAAAGCAACTGTCTGAGCATAACTTAGATCAATATCTTTATACTGTATAAACATATATAATGTTCCCAAGCCCATTATTAATCCAAAAACAAAAATTGATAAGAATATCTTTGTTGTTATAGGCTTTTCTCTTGGATCTCTAGGAGCCTGCTCCATCAGCCCTTTTTCGCTTGACTCAAATCCTAAACCTAAAGCAGGAAAATCATCAGTAAGCAGATTCATCAATAAAAGCTGCAAAGGCAGCAAAGGCAGAGGAAATTTCAGCATTATTGCAGTGAATACAGAAGTAATCTCGCCTGTATTGCATGATAATAAATACTTTGCAGACTTAATCATCTTGATATAGATGTTTCTTCCTTCTTCTATTGCATTGACGATTGTAGCAAAATTATCATCAACTAAAACTGCCTTTGCAACCTCTTTAGTAACGCCTGTTCCAGTAATCCCCATAGCAATGCCAATATCTGCTTTTTTTAATGCAGGGCTGTCATTTACACCATCTCCTGTCATCGCTACAATATGCCCTTTTTTCTGCAAAGCAGCAACAACTCTTAGTTTTTGTATAGGCAATGCCCTTGCTATTATTCTTATTTTTTCTATCTTCTCTTCCAGTTCCTGGTCACTCATCTTCTCTACTTCATCTCCTGTAAAAACTAAATCTCCTGGATGAAAAAGCCCGATCTGCTTGGCTACAGCTTTTGTTGTCACAGCATGATCTCCTGTAATTATAGTAACTTTTATGCCTGCTTTATTGCATTTAGCAACAGCTTCTTTAACCTCCTCTCTTGGAGGATCAATCATTCCAACTAGCCCTACAAATACTAATTCATTTTCTACATTTTTAATATCATGTTTTACTGATTCAGATGATTCTCTATAAGCAATACCAAGAACTCTTAATGCCTGTTCTGCAAAAGAATTGTTCTGTTTAGTTATTTTATCCTTGTCTTGTTTAGTTATAGGTCTTATTTTTCCATTTTCAAGTATTTTATCACATTTATCCAGCAGCAGATCAGGAGCCCCTTTTACATAAGCTTCTGTTTTATTATCTATCTTGTTCTTGAAAATTACTGACATCATTTTTCTGTCAGAATCAAAAGGAAGCTCTTCAATTAATGAAAAATTATGATGCAGATAAACATCATGAAGATTTCCTTTTTTCCCTAGAACAACTAAGCTTCCTTCAGTAGGGTCTCCAATGATGCTGTAATGACCTTCTTTTTCAACCAGTTTTGAGTTATTGCATAGATAACCTGCTCTCAGCAATAATTCTATTTTTTTAGGATTTATCTGTTTATTATTGATATAAAAATTTCCTTCAGGCTTGTATCCAGTTCCAGTAACCTTTATTATATCATTATTGCTATATATCTTTGTAATGGTCATCTGGTTCTTTGTTATTGTTCCTGTTTTATCAGAGCATATAACAGTTGCTGCTCCAAGGCTTTCTGCAGCAGGAAGTTTTTTTATCAGCATATTCTTTTTAGACAACCTTTTTGAGCCCATTGATAGGCTGACAGTTACAATAATAGGCAGTGAATTAGGAATAGTAGAAACAGTTAATGCTAATGCAAATAAAACCATCTGTCCAAAAGACAAAGTTCCCTGGATTGTTCCAGAAATCAGTACAGTTATAATCAAAACAACAGCAATAATACCAATCTGCTTTGCAAGTCTTGCAAATTTCCTTTGTAAAGGAGTCTTGACTTCTTTTGTTGTCTGCAGTGAATGGGCAATCTTTCCAAATTCTGTTTTCATGCCTGTACTGGTAACAATGCACTTGCCTTTTCCATAATTAGAAAAAGTGCCCATAAATATCATATTTTCCTGGTCTGCAACAGGAGTTCCTTCTTTAAACTGGTCAATAACTTTTTTAGAAGGAACAGATTCTCCTGTCAAAGCAGCTTCATTAACCTGTAAACTTGATATATCGATTAATCTTGCATCAGCAGGTATTACATCACCAGCTTCAATCAAAACAATATCTCCTGGCACAAGTTCTTTTGCAGGAATTTTTTGTTCTTTTCCATCTCTTATTGCTCTTGCAAAAGGAGTTGATAATTTTTCCAAAGCCTCCATTGCTTTTTCAGCCCTGTATTCTTGGATAAAACCAAGGACAGCATTTAATAATAAAATTCCAAAGATAGCTATTGATTCAATTTCTTCTCCAAGAACCATAGATAATATTCCTGCAAAGATAAGCAGTAAAAGCAAAGCATTCTTGAACTGGCTTATAAATATCTTAAAAGGAGTTAATTTTTTTCCTTTTTTTAATTCATTATATCCATATTTTTCAAGCCTTTTTTTTGCTTCTGAGTGGCTTAATCCTTTTTCGCTGTCACTATTCAAGTTTTTCAATACATCCTGGATTGATTGTGCATAATAATTTGTCATTTTAACACCTCAAACAATTATAAACCAGTGGGGAGGCAAAAATTGCCTACACCCCTCACTGGTAACCATGGTTTTAGTTTTCCGCCAAAAAATATGATTAATCTTCTCTTAGCCACCTCTTCAACTGCTCTGTCTGCTCTTTTTTCAATTTCAATAATTTCTTTTTAGCAAACTTCTTTGAAAAGACAATGATAAATCCATAATTATCAGACAAAGAAAATAATGTTCTTGGCTTTCCAGCTCCTGCTGAGCCTGTTTTTTCCTTCTTGACAAGACCAGCTGTCTGCAGAAGCCTTAACTGCATGCTTACATTGGCTATAGTAGTTTTCAGCCTTTTTGCAATTTCTATAGGAGACAAGCTTTCTTTTGCCAGCAGTTCAATAATCTCCCATTTTGAGCCTGTCAGCAGAGTCTCTAGTTCCATAATAGTTATATTTACAAGCTTCTATTTAAATGTTTCGTTAAGTTAATTAATTTTAATATATTAATTAGTTAAATAATTATTTAACTTATAAAAATAAAATCTCAAATAATTCTTTTTTGTTAACCTATTTAACATAACAAATATTAAAATTTCTTCGTCTTATATTAAGTTAACCTCTATAACACCAAAAGATTTATATACTATTTATGTTAACCTACTTAACATATGCCTAAAGAGGTAGATAAAAACAAGTACAAAGAGATGGTTATTGTTACTTATTCTACTGAACACCTTCTGAAAAAAGATAAGATAAGATTTTATTATGCTTTAAAAGGCCGAGACGGCAGATCAGGAATTATCAAATCATACAAAATTGAGCACCTAGGCAGAACAGTTCTTCTTGTTCCTGTTAAATTTGACAAAGAGATCAGGGAATTTCTAGAGTTATGGAAATGCCATTTTAAAATAAAAGAGGTTTTAGTTAAATCATGAGATCAAAGTTATTAGTCTGGATTTTTGCAGTGTTTACATTAATTCAATTAGCTAATGCACTACAAGTAAATATCAGACCAACTGCTTTTACAGACAATAATGCCATAGGTACAAATCCTGCAAATGCCTATGACAATAATTTTGCAACTTTTGCTTCATTTGATTTAGGAACAGGTGCAAATCCAGGAACACTTGATTACCGTGTCTATACAAATTTATTATCAAAAACAATCAGCAAAGTAAATGTTACTTTTGATTTAGCTGTCGCAGGAACAACTGATGATATGTGGGGACTGCAGTATTCTGATAATGCAGGAACAAACTGGTATAATCTAAAAGCATTAGCAACAGGAAATCAATTAAGAACAAATTTAACATATTCAGTTATAGAACAATCAGCAGGAGAAGATGGCACTTGGACTTTTACAGAAATACAAAATGATTTAAGAATCAGGATCCAAACAGACAGAATAGGGGGTGCTGATGGAGGAACATTTTATATTTATGAAACATGGGCTGCTGTTAATTATACAGATAATTATCCAAATGTAAGCCTTAATAGTCCGGCAAATGGAATAATATTTACAGCAACAAATAATGTAACTTTTAATTGTTCTGCAGCAGATGATTACGGATTAACAAATATTACTTTTTATTGGAATTATAGCGGAGCATGGCAGGCAAATGGTACTCAGGCTTTAACAGGAACATATGGTTCAGCTGCATTCACCAGAAATAATCTGATTAATGGCAATTACAAGTGGAACTGCCTGGCTTATGATGATGGAAATAAGTATGACTGGGGAAATAATAATTATACCTTTGCTGTTAATTATGATAATCAGCCTCCAGCAATGCAGTCTATAATGCCTTATAATAATTCAGTTGATGTAGATGGAAATGTTTATTTTAACTGCTCTGCTGCAGATAACATAAATTTGAAAAATATTTCATTATATATAAATAATAGTTTAAATCAAACAATATCAATAAGCGGAACAAATTACAATGCTAATTTTACTTTGTTAAATATAACCGATGGTAATTATAACTGGTATTGTAAAGCATATGATGATCATGGAAACTCAGATACAAGCAATACAAGATTATTCAAAGTTAATACAACTGCTGTTCCTTTATACTCAAACTTTACTGGAAACACCACAGACTGGAGTAATGTTCCTGATATAACAAATGTCAGCAATGCTGTTATTGATGATCCTCCAACAGCAATGATTAGATGGTATAATAATGTCAATGCTCTTGATTCTGATTTTAACCTAAATATAATATTTGATAATAATTATGTAGAAGTTATTTCAGAAAATCTTGACACAAGCTTTAATTCATCTGCAGAAATCACAATCAGAAATCTTACTTGGGATGTCCCTCCTTTAGTTTATATTAATGGAGAATTATGCCCTCCATCAATCTGCAGCAATGTTAGTTACAGCAGCGGAACAGCTGTGTTTAATGTAACTCATTTCACTAATTTTACAACAGTTGGAAATTCACAATTAGAGATATGGGATCAGACAGATCCTGATAAAGATAACTTAACCAAATATATAACTGAGCAGGTTATATTTTATGCAAACTATACAAGAAAGAATAATAACCAGCCAATATTAGGAGCAGCATGTACTATTGATTATGCAGATTCAGCTGGAAATTCAATGGTTTATAATGCAACCTCATCATTATATGAATATAACAGATCATTCGCAGCATCTGGAATTAAAGATTATAATATAACTTGTACTGCAGCAGGATTCCAGACAATAACATTAAGTGATTCTGCAAATATAAGTGCAGATAATATTAATCCAACAGCAGTATTAAATAATCCTGCTGATAATTACATAAATGATTCATCTCCATTGATTAATATAACATTCAATTGTTCTGCAGCAGATAATTTAGGATTAGACAATATTTCATTATATATTACTAATTCAACAAACTCTTCATTTAGCTTGAATCAATCAGCCTCATTGACAGGAACATCTGATTCAGCGCAATGGATTTTGGAATTAGGAGTTGGAAACTACACATGGAACTGCTTAGCATATGACAGCAGCGGAAACTTTGATTGGGGGGACAATAATAGGAGCATTAAACTGAATTATACTATAATCATCGATAATCCTCCTTACTGGTCAAATAATCAATCAAACATTGCAGCAGCATATTCACCAATAACTCAAAGTTATTTCAATATAACATGGCAGGATGATCATGGAATTTCAAATGTCTGGTTTGAAAGCAATTACTCAGGAGCACCAGCAAATTACAGCATGAATTTGATCAATGGAAATTCAACAAATGGGACTTATAATTATTCAAGTATATTGCCAGCAGGAACCCATTATTGGAGATCACATGCAAATGATACAAATAACCAATTTAATCAAACAGATAATTGGACATTCACAATAAACAAAGCAGGAACAACAGTAAATCTTTCTCTAAATGGAGTTGAAAATAATTTAACTATTACTTATCCTCAGACAATCACAGCTGTTTATTCAACAAATATTTTAACAGCAGCAATGTATAGAAATGGAAGTGATGTATCATTAGAAAATAATACACCAATAACATTAGCAGCAGGTTATTATAATTACACTGCCATTAATCCAGGAAATCAGAATTATTCATCATCATCAAAAACATTCTTCGCAACTGTTAATAAGAATACTTCAACTTGTTCATTAATAATTAATCCTGCTTCACCACAAACATATCCAACTGCAATCAATGCTTCTTGCTCATGCACAAATCCAGAAGCCTCTGCTGCATTATATAGAGATGGAACAAATGTAAGTTCAGAAAATAATCAATTATTAATTTTACCAGCAGGAATATATAATTATGCATGCAATGTAAGTTCTACTCAAAATTATACATCTGCAGCAAACAGCAGTACCTATACAATAAACAAAGCATCAACAGCATTAAACTTAACAATAGCACCATCCCAATCAGTTATTAATGGAACACAGACAAATGCAAGCTGCTCTGCAGATAATGCAGAAGTTTCTGTCAATCTTTATAGAAACAACACATTAGTTTCAAATCCAGATGTGCAGACATTAAGTCCAGGAACTTATAATTATACATGCAATACAACAGGAAGCCAAAATTATACTTCTGCTTCACAATCAAATATATTAACAGTACTGGCAAAGATTCCCTCTTCCTGTTCATTAATAATTAACCCAGCTTCACCGCAAATATACGGAACAGCAATTAATGCATCCTGTTCATGCACAAATCCAGAAATATCTGCTAAATTATACAGAAATGGAACAGATATAACAAGTGAAAATGGAATATTAGTAACATTAGCAGCTGAAAGTTATTTATATGAATGTAATGTTTCAGAAACAGCCAATTATACATCTGCGACAAACAGTTCTACTTATATTATAAATAAAGCATCAACAGCACTAAACTTAACAGCAATTCCATCATGGACAGAAAATTATGGAACACAGACAACAATTAATTGCTCAGCTGATAATAATGAAGTAACTGCATTATTATACAGAAATGGAACACTTGTTTCAATACCAGATATACAAACATTAGCAGCAGGAAGTTATCTATATGTATGTAATAATTCAGCTGCTCAAAATTATACTGCTAATAGCACAAATAATACTTTGACTATTAATAAAATACAGACAATAGTAAATCTTTCTCTAAATGGAGTAGAAAATAACATAACTGTAACTTATCCTCAGACAATAACAGCTGTTTATTCAACAAATATTTTAACAGCATCAATGTATAGAAATGGAAGTGATGTATCATTAGAAAATAATACACCAATAACATTAGCAGCAGGTTATTATAATTACACTGTCATTAATCCAGGAAATCAGAATTATTCATCATCATCAAAAACATTCTTTGCAGCTGTAAACAAAACTTCTTCAGAAATTAATCTTTTATTGAATGGAAATGACAGCAATATAACAATAGAATTAGGAGATTCAGTAAATCATACAGTTCAATTAATAACACCAGCATCAGGTTATGCAGAATTATATAAAGATAATAATTTGATTGCATCAGGAAATGTTCCTTTAACAAACATATCATCATACAATTCAACAGGAATATTTAATATTACTGCAATATATAATGAAACACAAAATTACACCTCAAGCTCAGAAATACATTTCATAAATGTTGAAGACAATGAAAATCCTGCAATTACATCAACATCAATATCCCCATATGATCCAACTATAGGAAATAATGTTGATTTAAATGTATCTGCAACAGACAACGGAGTAATATACGGAAAATTTGCAAATATTACTCTGCCAAATGGAACTACACAAACAATCAGTCTGCCTTCAAGTTATACAACTGTTTTGGCTGGCAGGCATAATGTCACATTCTTTGCAAATGATACATCAGGAAATATTGATACAGAAGAAGATTATTTTATAGCAGGCAGTGCATCAGTTAATGTCCAGTTTAATATAATTGATGTAAATCTAACAGGAATTCCAGTCAATTTAACAATATATTTTACAGGCACAAACAAACAGATAGGCCTGCTTCAATTTACAGGAAGCCAGTCTGATACTCGCACAAATATATTTTATGATCTGGAATTCCTTGTATTAGCAGGAGATATCGTAATAAAGCTAAACAATATCAATTTATCTTTAAATACCAATGAAACATTAGGAATAGATAAAAACATCACATCTGGTTACCTTGTTACATATGGAATAAATAATACTTATACATTTACAAATGCGCAGATAACTATAAGTTATTCAGGAACTTCTTATACAGATGAAAATAATCTGGCTGTTTACAAATGTGATAACTGGAATTTCACAGCAAGGCAATGTTTAAGCAGCTGGTATAAGATTTCAGCAGCCCAGAACAATGCAGCAGATACATTCACTTTCACAACCAGCAGTTTTAGTGCATTTTCAATAAAACAAGAAACAGCTGTCACACCTCCTCCAGCAAAAGGTGGTGCATCAACAAAAGGAGTATGCTCAAACAACTGGATATGTGAAGAATGGTCAGAATGCACATCAGAAGGAATACAAATAAGAGATTGTACAGATATGGGAACCTGCAATGCAGGAACTATAACAGAAACAAGGCCTTGTATTTATACCTATGAAGAAACCTGCGGTGACAATATAACAAACCAGGATGAAACAGATATAGATTGCGGAGGAATCTGCCTTCCTTGCCAGGATGGAAAAAATTGTATAACTGATAACGACTGCATAAATAAATGCAATCCAAATACAAATATATGTTATACACCGCTTAAGCCAGTTCTTATTGAAGTGCCGACTATTTCATATTCTATAGTTCATTCAATAGAAAATATATTGATACAGATAAAACAGAATATCAAATTTTTAATAGCATTATTTGTTATTTTGACATTAATAACAGTTATTTTGATAGAATATTATCAAAGAACTAAAATAGAAACAACAAATGTATTGGAAGATGTAGCTAAAAAAAAGACATATGGAAAAATACCTACAAAAGATTATATAAAAAATTTTTTAAAGAAAATTAAAAAAGAGATAATTATATTGCAAGCCAAATTGATTAAAAAGTATAAAAAATTTAAAAAAGCAAAAATAGGAAAAAAGAAAACAAAAAGATAATAAAAATATTTAAATACCATAATAAGTATTTATAGATATAGAACAAAAAGAGATGAAAAATGTTTAAAAAAACTATCCATAAAGACATTTTACTGATTACTTTGTCAGTCTGTGCTATTCTATTATTTGCAATGTATGTTCAAGTAAAAGTAAGGCCTACTATAACAGGTATAGCTGTTGGAGGATATATTGGGCCAAGACCTCCTTCATGCACACTTAAAAATATAGAATATATATGGGAACCAGAAGAATGCTCTCCAGGAATTACAAGGAAGAAAACAGCTTTATTGGAATGGTTCCCTCCATGGCCAGCATGCCAACCAGCATCAAGAGAAGTTGGCTATGAAATTTGTCCAGAAACTCCTGCAGAAGGAGAAGGCGCACCAAGTGAAATATCAGTATCTGTAGATGGCCCTAATGAAATTTATTCAGGCCTACAATCAGAAAGTGGTTATTCAGCTACAATTACAAATACTGGAACAAATTCAATCAGTTTCTTTGCATCAATGGAAACTCCTCTTCTCCCATCAACAGATATTGCATTTACTACAAGAATAGGTGAAAATTGGGGAACAGGAATGAGCGGATTAACTGCACATAGCGTATTAGGTTCAAGACTTCTTCAATGGAACACAACTCCCACTCAGCATTATGACAAACTAGATCCAGGAGAAATGATTCAAATTAATTTTACAATTTTCACACCTATTACAAATGCTACAGAAAAAGAGCTGCATTTAATCATCAGGTCAGATGAAGAAGTAATCTATGATAAAGCAATTAATAATATCATAGACTTTCCGCAGTTCTTTGTAATACCTGATATCCGTGAAGATAATATACTAGATGTTTATATGATTATATATAATACAAAAGATGAAGATAAAAGATATAATATTGAATTTAATATAGGCCAGGAATCATCAAAACCAACATTAATAGAATACTTTGGCCCATATACAATCAAAGCAAATGATATTAAGATTGTAGCCTATAAATATGAATACAATGAAGATATAGCAGGATCAGACTATGTCCTTAAAGCAGTGCTTTATGAAAAAGATAGAAAAGTGGCAGAATCCCTTTATGACCTTAATTTAATAAACAAGATAACTGCTCCTTTATTAGAAAAACCAATTCTTTTTGACCCTCCAAAAAAGAATTATTTTGCTTCTTTATTAGGTCTAATCTTAGTAGTGATATTATCAGTTGCTTTCATATCAACTTATAAATACCAAATTAAAAAAGAAGTTGAGGAAATTAAAAAAATGCCTCATTCACATATACTTGATCCATTTTTTGATGAAACATTAAGAAGAGGCCATACTTTTAGAGAAATCAAAGAGATACTAGTAAAAAAAGGCTGGCCAAAAAAGACAGTTCAAGAGCACTATAAAAAATATATTAAAAAGAAAAAACAATAAATCTTTATTTAAAAAAGAAAGATTTATATTTTCAAAAAAATATACAAGATAAAAAGAGGTGTATAAAATGTATTTTTTCGGTATAGATATTCCTTTGGTTGAATTGCTTGTTGCAATGGGTATAATTACCATAATAATCTTGTTTGAAGCTATAATATTATTGTATTTTATTTTGCATCATAAAAAAGATATACAATATATAAAACAAGAAGTAACTAAGATATCAAGAGGCCATCATAGATAAGAAAAAATTATTTTTTTATTCTTTTGCTGCTTCTTCTTTTTTCGCTTCTCCTTCTGCAGGTTTAGCCTCAGCTGCAGGAGCTCCAGCTGCTTCTTCTGCAGGCATTAATTCATCAATAATAGCTGCTGGTATCTTTGCTTCTTTTAACTTGCCTCTGATTTCTCCTCTTTCTTTTCCAGACATACCTTCAATAATCTCTTTAGCAAGTTTCTCATATTCTGCTCTTCTCTTTTCAATTTCTTCAGCAAGTTTTTTCTTTTCTTCTTCTAATTTCTTCTTTTCTTCAGCGCTTAATTCAGTTTTTTCAGTTCTAATCTCTTCATCAAATTTGCCCTGATTAACAAGTTTTATTGCCTCAACACCAGGAACACCTTCAACAAGAATTCCCATGCTATTGCATGTTCCAATAACTTCTTTAACCTTTTCCTTCAAATTTGCTCCTAATAAATTCCCTTCCTTCATCTTTGCAATCTTGATTATCTGCTCAATTAACAAGTCAGCAACCTTTTCTTCTTTAGGATTTCCAGAACCCTTTTCAACGCCTGCTTCTTTCTTGATCAAAGCAGAAGCTGGTGGAGTTCCAACTTCAATTTCAAATTCTTTTGTATCAGTATCTATTATGACCTTTACAGGAACCTGCATTCCTTTGAAGGCTTCTGTTTTTTTGTTTATTTCAGCAACTACCTGGCCTATATTAACTCCTTTTGGACCTAAAGCTGGCCCTAATGGCGGAGCAGCAGTTGCCTTGCCGCCTTCTACTAATGATTCTACTGTGTCTTTTGCCATTTTTCTTCGAAAAATGTCAAACCTTATTCGCTTGCGCTCATAAGTTTAGCCATTTTAATGTGAAAATTAGATATTTATTTATAAATATAACGCAAAATTACTCTTTTTTTATTTCCTCTTTCTCTTCTTCTTCAGTCTCTCTTCTTATCACCTTAACACTGTCCATCTTAACTGTTATTGGAATAGGAACAGCTGCTTCTAATAATTCAACAACAACCTCTTCCTTTGCCTTGTCTATCCTGGTTACTTTGGCATTTTCTCTCTTAAACGGTCCTGCTATAATCTCAACAATATCATTCTTTTGGATATTCATCTCAACCTTGACCTGCTCTAACATATGCTCAATTTCACTGTAATCAACTTCTTTTGGCAGGATGCCTCTAGCATAAGGAACATTAAATGCAGCTTGCTCTGCATCTACTCTTGTTCCTGCTTCTAAAAAGATATAGCCTCTCATGCCATGAGGCCTTATGATAGATAAAACACTAAGCTTCTTTTTCTGGGCATTTGAAACAACGAAATCCATAACCTGGTCTTCCCTATTTGCAGTTGTTCTCAATGCATATATTATTGGTTTTGTTTCTTCCATTTTAATCATATTTTCTAATAATGTTTTTAAATATTTCTAAAATAAAAACTGTTTTATCATCTGTATTATAAATCCAACCACACCTATTACTATAATTCCTAATCCTGAAACCTTAACTATGGTCTTGAACTCATCTCTAGTCGGCTTTTTTGTAACAATCAATACTCTTTTTGATTCCCTTACAAAATTCTTAAATTTCCTCCATAAAGTGGGTTTAATCTCCTCTTCCATTTTTAAATGAGAAAAAATAAATGTATATAAACTTTGTGCTTTTTAAGCTCAGTAGAAAACCCAAGGCTTTTAGCCAAATTTTTCTAATATTAGGGTCATAAGACTTTATTTGATGCTCGATAGAAGTATTTACAGCAATTTTGCTTAATTTATCAAAAGAAAACTCGAGCAAGAAAAATTTAGGATTTCTACTGAGCTGCTTTTTAAGAAGAAAAAGAAAGAATTTAATCTACAAACTCTATTCCTAATTCATTTTCTATATCTTTTTTCCTTTTATCAGACAGTCTCTTTTCAGGGCCAAATATCTGGGTGCTCTTAACTCCAGTTATAACAAGCATAGTCCTAATTGTTCCTTCTAAATCTTTATAGATTTGTGCTCCCCAAATAATCTTAGCATCATCATTTAGCCTTTCTGATATTACTTCAACAACCTTTCTTGCTTCATCTAAAGTCATGTCTTCTCCGCCAGCAACATTGATCAATGCGCCTGTCGCTCCTGTTATATCAACTTCCAGCAAAGGATTATTTATAGCCTTTTCAACAGCTTCAGCTGCTCTGTTTTCAGTATCTGACTCTCCAACACCAATCAAAGCAACTCCACCATTTCTCATGACCGCCTTAATATCTGCAAAATCTAAGTTTACTAATCCAGCTTTTGTAACTAATTCAGCAATTCCTTTTACACTATTTGTCAAAATCTCATCAGCTACTTTAAAGGCAGTATGCAATGGCAGATCAGGAGCTAATTCCAGTAATTTATCATTTGGAATGACAATCAAAGTATCTACAATCTGCTCTAATTTTTCTAGCCCAATTACTGCATTTTCATATCTGACATGCCCTTCCATTGCAAAAGGAATTGTAACAACCCCTACAGTCAAAGCACCCATCTTTTTCGCAATATCTGCAATAACTGGAGCGCTTCCTGTACCAGTTCCGCCGCCTAATCCACAGGTGATAAATACCATATCAGAGCCATATAATGATTTTTTGATATCATGCTCATTTTCTTTTGCAGCTTCTTCTCCTAACCTTGGGTTGCTGCCAGCACCCATGCCATTTGTTGTTTCTCTTCCAATCAATATCTTCTTATCAGCGCTTGTATACAATAAGTCCTGAGCATCTGTATTAACAGCAATAGTCTCGGTGCCTTGGATTCCAACCTCTGTTATCCTGTTTATTGTATTGTTTCCTCCTCCGCCTGTTCCAACTACCTTAATCTTTGCTTTTTGCTTGCTTAGCATCTCTTCTAATTCAGCATCTATAGCATTATTGGATGTTGAAGGAGCAGACTGAAAAACAGGCTCACTTAATTTTTCAGGTTTAGGAGGCTGTGAAACCTCAACTGGTTCTGGCCTAATTTCCTGAGGTTTTGGTTCAGAAGTTTGATAATCAGAATTTTCAGATCTTATTTCGTCAGTATTTTGAAAATCATCCACTTTTAAGCACCTCTCATTTTTTCCAAAAATTATAAATCTAAACTACTATATAAATATTGTTATTCTAGAATGAATAAAATTATTTACTCTCTTTTATAACAAAATTCAGTTTTTTAACAGAAGGAACTAATTCAATCAATTTTTTGCTTATATTTTCTTTAATTTCCTTAGGTATTTCTTTTTCTATTTTTACTTCAGCAATATTTTCTTTTAATTCAGCCTCAACTTTAAGCCCCAATACAATCCTTAAATAAGATTTTATTTTTTCTTTGTCATCTGTAACAATTTTATTTGCTTTTATTTTATAGATAATATCTTTTCCAGACAAAGGATGGTTAAAATCAACCAAGCATCTGCCGCCGCCAACTCTTCTTATAAGGCCTAAAACACCATCAACATTAACTTCTAATCCAGGCTGAGGGTCAATGCTCTGTTTCCTAAAAGCACTGACCGGGATCATTCTAATCAATTTAACATCCTTTTTCCCAAAAGCATTTTCAGCTGTTAATTCAACAGTATATTCTTTGCCTGTCTCTTTGCCTTCCAGCCCATCTTCTAATCCTTTCAGAATCTGGCCTTCTCCAATGCACACAACAATAGGTCCGTACTGTATCTTAGCAGCATGAATGTTGTTCTTTTTAGCTGTTTCCTCATCAGTTGTATCAAAAACAATATTATCCTCTTTAGTCATGCCTGTATATTCAACCTCTACAAAATCTTTTTTCTTTATCGTTGGCATAAGAATAGGTTTTTTTACTATTTTATTTAAAGCTTGCTATTTTTCTTCTTAACAAATTCCAGAATCTTCTCAGCAGCTTTCTCAGGAGAAATCTCTGTGGTGTCAACAACTAAATCATAATGCTTTTTATCATAAGGATCAATATTATAATATTCTTTATATCTTTTCTGCTCAGAAACTTTTCTTGTTTTCATATTCTTCTTAGTATTTTCCATATTCACATTGTGTTCCTTTCTTATCTTATCAGATAATATTCGTTTTGCTCTTTCTTCAAAATCAGCATCTAAAAAAATCTTAATTGAATTTGGAATAAAATGAAACCCTAATCTTGCATCAATAACAAAATCATCCTCTTTTCTTCCTAAATCAATCTGTCTTTGGTCAACCTCTTCATCAAAGCTCCTGTCTTTTTCTTCTAATTTGCCTAATTCCAATAAGGATATTCCTCTTTCTTCTGCAATCTCCCTTTGAAAGTCACCCATTGAATAATGTTTATAACCAAGCTGTTTAGCTAATAATTTTGCAACAGTTGATTTACCAGAACCAGCTGTTCCGCCTATTGTTATTCTCATTTTAAAAGAAAAATCAACTATTAATATATTAAATTTTCTTATTTTATGGGTATGTCCCAAGTCGCCAATTGGCAAGTGAGCTAGGATGCTTATCGTAAGACAGCATCATCAGCTGATATATTTATTTTAATAGTAGTCTCAGCTGAGCGAACGAGACTTGGGACAGACCTTATTTTATATATTATTTTTTCATAATACTTAAAAATAACTTCCTTGTTCAGCTTATTTTAGGAGTGTATTATGGAAGAAAAAACATATAATATAACACAAAATCACCACATATTAGATAGTTTATTCTTTAATCATGATAGAAATCCTCCTCATCATAGCTCTTTATACACTACTTTAATATTGCTTTCTCTTGCTTCTGAAAAAGGATTTCATGATGAAGTTTGTCCAAAAGAAATTGATGAAAGAATATGGCTTGAAAAGAAATTAGAAATTATAGGGCATGATGTCCTTGAACATGACGGATTAGTAATTGCTCCTGGAGTATTGCTGCAAAGCCTGGCTGACAATCACATTCCTCCTAACATGATAATTACTAAAGTTGATACTAGATTTGCATATCCTTTATTAGTCCCTGTTGATAAAGGAAGTAAAGAGCTAAGAGTTGAAGTTTCTGAAGAAAAATCCCCTGATAGTCCAGCAGTAACTTATAATGTAAGATTTTATACTTCTGATTTATATGGGCAGCAGATACAGCCGGTAAGGTCAATGGAAGTAATTGCCTTTCCAGATGAAGTTTCTCCTGAAGAGATATTTGAAAAATATGTTAAAGAAATTTTTGATAAATCTAAGAAGCACAAAAGTGACCAGCCGGTGCACAGCTTAACCCATGATACATATATTTCAGCAGATGATGATGAATGTTATTGGAGCAGCATACAAAACAAGATACCATTTAGAAGGAATAGAAGTATCTCTCAATTAGAACTGCTTGCAAAAATTCCAAGAATTTTATCAAAAGAATCTGATGAATTAGAAAAAAATGCTCCTGAAGGATATAAACCTCCTGAAAGAGATCTTGATCCATTCCTGAGATATGCAGAAAAAGAAAAAGAATATGGGATGGGTAACGGCAAGAATATTGAAAAAAGAGCAATTGAATTAAGCAGAAAAATGAGGCTTACTTATGCCAGACAAACTGCTGTTTTTGATCCAAGATTGAAGTTAGATGTTGATCAGCACTTTGATTTAAGGGTTGACCTTTCAAAAAAACCAAGAAAAGGAATGCATCTTTTTATTACAGAAGCTGTTTCTGGAAAAGATATTTTATTTACAGGAGAAGCTAAGATAATCGCAAGCCCTTTATTGACAGATAAAGTAATAAGATATCTTGACAAGATAAATTATTCTGTTGATGAGTTAGATTTATTCAGATATAACAGATCAGTTTAATTTCTCACTCATTATTAATTAAAAAAGTTTTAGACAAAGTCTAAACTGTCTGAAACGCAAAGCGTTTCTGAGCATGTTCAGAAATCTTAGATTTCTGATATGTTTGGAAATTCTTTAGAATTCCCAAAAGTTTATATAATCCAAATATTCTAATGAATATATGATAAACAAAGTATTATGGTCTGTTGTAATTGCAGGAGTTTTAGCTCAATTAATTAAAATATTAATATTTAAATTCAAGCACAAACAAAGATTCCATATAAATGATCTGATTGTAACAGGAAGCATGCCAAGCGCGCATTCTGCTTTAGTAACTTCTTTAGTTATATCAATCTATTTGACAGAAGGACTGACTACAATATTTTTATTAGCAGCAGCATTTGCAGTTGTTGTGATAAGGGATGCATTTGGAGTAAGAAGAACAGCTGGAGAAGAAGGAAAAATAATTGATAAGATAATAAGATCATCCAAATTGAAAATAAAGACATTCCATTATTCTTTAGGGCACACACCAGCAGAAGTAACAGTCGGAATTATAATTGGAATTGCTGCTTCTATATTAGTTTATTTTTTATAAAGTCTTAATATTTTATAGATATAAGAAAAACCCACATAAGATGTAGTTGCAAAAATAATCCAGAATAAATAAAATTTATACTTAAAATCCAGTATAAATGCGATAATGACAATGCTCTGCAAAAATATGTTTATTCTTCCAAAAAAAGTAGCTTTTTGTTTATATTTAACAAAATAATGATAGACAATTATATAAAGCAATATAATTGGAATAAAAGCAAAAAGCAATATCAATGCATCAAATCTTATCAAAAATCCTAAAATAATAAAGCCAACTAATAACTTATCTGATATTTTATCAAGTATATCACCTAATTTGGTTTCCATCTTGAGTTTTCTTGAAAGATAACCATCTAAAAAATCAGTAAAAACAGCTAATATAAATAAAATCAAAGTAGAGTATTTTCTATCAAAAATAATTAAAAACATAATAATAGGAGCAGCTATTAATCTAAATAAAGACAAGGCATTTGTGATATTAAAGTTTTTATTCATTATCTTCAAATTATTTATTTTAATATAAAAACTTTTGGATAAAGTAATATTTATATATCAATATTCAACTGATATCTTAGTATGAATAAACCATTAGTAATAGCGCATAGAGGGGCATCATTTTATGAACCTGAAAATTCTATAAGTGCTGTTAAAAAAGCATTAGAACTAAGATCAGATATGATTGAGGTAGATGTCAGAATAACAAAGGATAATGAAATAATAGTCATACATGATGCTATTGTTGACAGAACAACTGATGGAACCGGTTATATCAAGTATATGGAATTAAGAGATATTAAAAAATTAAGAATTAATAAAAAAGAAAAAATTCCTACACTGCAGGAAATTATTGATTTAATAAAAGGAAAATGTAAACTTAATATAGAAATAAAAGAGTACAAAGCTGTAGATAAAATATTGAAAATAATTAAGGATAATAATATTAATGATGAAGTGTTAATATCTTCTTTTAATGAAAAAATTTTAAAACATATTAAAGAAAAAGATTCTAGGATCAAAACAGGGTATTTATTCAGAAGACCAACACCTTTCTATATTAATATAGCTAAAAGATCAAAAATAGATTATATTCATCCGTATTATCCTGTTATTACAAAAAGATTAATTAACAGAGCTCATAAAAATGGAATTAAAGTGAATGTATGGACAATAAAAAACAGGGAATCAGCATTAAAAGCTAAAGAGATTGGTGTGGATGGTTTAATAACAAATGATCCTTTATTATATAAATAATGATAACAATATTAGACTGCTATACAGATGAACCAGCTGGATTAGGAGTGCCTCCTTATTTAGGAACTTATCCAAGATATATTGCAGGTTCTTTAGATAACATACCCATATATATTACAATAGATGATCTTCGCCTGCATCAAAAAAACTCAACCAGGAGGCTGGAGGGGGCGGGTCGTAGGAAAACACAACAATCTGCAGCAAAAACAAAAGAGTCTTGGGTGGGTAAGTTAAAAACTTCCCAAAAAACAAATATAAAAACATATAACTTAACAAAAAACTTCAACAATTTAAAACAAATTCTAGATAAAACAACAGAATTGATAATTATTGCAGGAGTTCATACACCTGGAAAATATCTTAGTGCAGTGCCAGGAACATTAAAAGAGATAATACAACTAACTAAAGGCTTGAAATGTAAAAAAATTTTAACAGGCCCTGTTTTTTATGGAACATCTGCACAAGGAGGAAGATTCTTTGAAAGAGTTGATTTAAAGAATTTTAATGAAATAAAAGAATTCAATTTCTCTTATAAAGAAATAAAAGATTTTGCAGTTAAAGGAGCAGAAATAATCAAACAAATCCCCAGCCTAAGAATAATAGAATTAGAAACATCAAAAGGCTGTTCAAGAAAAATCCATTGCAGTTTCTGCACAGAGCCATTAAAAAATAAAATCTCTTTCAGACCAAAAGAAGATATTCTAAAAGAAACAAAAGCATTTGATAAATTAGGTGTAAAATATTTTAGGCTAGGAAAACAATCTGATTATTATTCTCATCCAGAAGCTGCTAAAATAGTAAAAGACATTAGAAAGATTATCAATCCAAAAGTTTTGCATATAGATAATATAAATCCAGTTAATATAACCTCAAAAAAAGGAATTGAAATAACAAAAGAAATAGTAAAATATTGTACAGAAGGAAATATAGCAGCATTTGGAGTAGAGTCATTTGACCCGGAAGTTGTAAAACAAAATAATCTTAATTCTGATCCAGAAACAACTTATAAGGCAGTGAAGATCTTGAATAAATATGGAAGATCACAAGGAAATAATGGAATGCAAAAATTCCTTCCAGGAATAAATCTATTATTTGGATTAATTGGAGAAAGCAAAACAACAAATGAGTATAATATGAAATGGTTAAAAAAATTTCTTAAAGAAGATTTATTGATAAGAAGAATAAATATAAGGCAGGTTGATATCTTTGAAGGAACCCCTATATATAATACTGTTGGAAACAAGTTTATCAAGAAAAATAAAAAATACTATTGGAAATGGAGAAATCAGATAAGGCAGGAGATTGATTCCCCAATGTTAAAAAAACTTGTACCAAAAGGAACTATAATTAAGGGTGTAAGAACAGAAATCTATGATGGAAAAACAACCTTTGCAAGACAGATAGGAACATATCCATTAATAATAGGCATAAAAAAGAGAATTGAGTTAAATAAATTCATTGATGTAAGAGTAACAGATCATATGTTAAGAAGTGTTGTTGCTGAACAAATTTAAACAAAATCTTTATAAATCAAACATTGATTTAAATCTCTAATGCCTCCATAGCTTAGCTGGTAGAGCGCGCGACTGTTACTTTCAATCTTTGAAAGAAGAAATCGCGAGGTCGGCAGTTCGAGTCTGCCTGGAGGCGTCTTTTCTTTATTACTCCAATTTTTTATTTTCTAGAAGCAGAAATAACTAAACTAAAAGAATAAATTTTTCTTGTCTTCGATTTAGGAAAGATATAATTAGTATAAATACTATCATCAATCTTTAAATCTATTTTATCAAAAAGTTTTTTCAAATCATTATAATACAATCTAACTACATGAGGATTCTCAAATCTTAATCTCATAAAATTATAAAATAAATGGACAAAAGTAGAATCTCCTCGTATCCTCTCTTGTGGAATAGCCATTATTATTTTTCCATTATTTGAAAGAAGCCCAGATAAATTCCGCATGAATTTTTCTCTTTTTTTGACATGCTCTAATACATGTGATATTATTATAATATCAAATTTATTTTTCTTAAGAAATTTGCTATTTATCTTATAAAATTTTATATGATTATATTTTCTTCTCGCACATCTCAAAGCATAATCATTAATATCTGCTCCATATATTTTACTTTTTATAGCTGTTTTTTTTATCATATTAGTCAAATGTCCAAGATTACAACCAAAATCTAAAATTTTTTTGTCTTTTTCTTTTTCCAATAAATTTAATATATATTTTATCTCTGCACGCTTTGCATGAAATAAAATTCTTGCAAGAAACGTTGTTACATTATGAAGTAAAGCATACCCTACCCCATATTTCATTGTCTTAGGCATATTTTAAGAGATATTTAATCACATTATAAAATTTTCCAAAACCTATTATAAACGAAACTTTTAAAAAAACAATGACTTTTTGGTTAAAAATGATGAGCCTGTAGCTCAGTCTGGTTAGAGCGCTGCTCTGATATATTGAATTGAAGATAAGATTTAAAATCTTTGATTTCAGACAGGCAGAGGTCCCGTGTTCAAATCACGGCAGGCTCATTCATTTTGATTTTAGATGTAATTATTTTTCTGTATATTTTCGTATCTAGTTTGTGACAATTTTTTGCTATTCTAGGATGGTGAATAAAACGCAATATTTAAATATAAGTGGGATATTACGAATAAATAACAACTAATATAATTATACATGAATATGTGGGGTGCGAAATATGAATAAAAAAACAATATTGATAGGAATTTTATTGATTGCAGTTTTACTAATAAATGGATGTGCTATTTCTGATTATTTAACAGGAAAAAGCCTAGATGACAAATCATATTCTCTTTTAACAGAAGAAGAAGAGCAAGAGGGAGAATTAAATATAGAATTTGTAGATGAACCTCCTCAAGAGGAAGCTCCTGAGGAAGCACCAGAAGAAGTTATTGAAGAACCTGAACCAGTGCTAGAAGGAGAAACAATAACAATTGTTGTAGATGAAAGCAATTTTGTAAGCTTAAGACCAGAAGCTGTTGATCCAGATGAAGACCCAATTCAATTTACATTTACAGCGCCATTAAATGAATATGGTGAATGGCAGACTGATTATGGAAATGCTGGAGAATATTATATTACTGTTACAGCTTCAGACGGACTGCTTGAAACATCAAGAGAAGTTCTATTAATTGTCAACAGAATAAATATGCCTCCTGTTATAGAAGAAATTGCAGATATTGTTGTAGATGAAGGTTCAACTTTAATTGTCACTCCAAAAGTAACTGATCCTAATGGAGATGAATTCACTGTAACTATTACAGAGCCTGTTGGAGATGATGGAGTATGGGAAATCGGATATCAAGACCATGGACAATACTCAATGAATATTATTGCAGTAGATATTGACGGCTTGACAACAGAGCAGGAAGTGATGATAGATGTCATTAGAAAAAATATGGCTCCTGTTATAGAAAATGTTTATGACCTTGAATTGTTTGAAGGAGACAGAGTATTGATAGAACCAATCGTATCTGATCTTAATGGAGATGAGGTAACAACAACAATTTCAGAGCCTGTTGGAGATGATGGAGTATGGGACACAGCTTATACAGACCATGGTGTGTATGAGATCAGTGTTGTTGCTTCAGACGGTGAATTAGAGACAGTCCAAGTAGCTGTAGTTACTGTAAATGATATCAATAAACCACCACAAATTATTGATATAGTCCAAGTATACCAAGAATAAATTTTTATTTTTTTTGCTTATCTTATTAAAAGGGCGGTTAGAAATATTTTATAAAAAAATGAAAAAATTATTTATAACACTGCCCATAGTTTTTGTATTAATTCTAGTAAATATTGCTGTATTTAGTTTAGCTATTCCAACAATAATTGTTGATGAAACAGAGCTTGTTAGTTTGGAAGTTTCTGCAGTAGATGAAGATGGAGATCCATTATATTTCAATTTTAGCGAACCTTTAGATGAATACGGCCAGTGGCAGACTACATATGGAGATTATGGAGAATATAATGTAAAAGTATATGTTTCAGACGGAGAACAAACTACTGAGCAGGAAGTCTTGATTATTGTTAATAAAGTAAACTGGCCTCCTGTTTTAGAGCCAATAGATGATATTACTATTAAAGAAGGAGATAAGCTTATCCTAAATCCAAAAGTTAATGATGAGGAAGATGATGAGATAGATATTGAGATATCTGATCCAATTGGTGATGATGGCGAGTGGCAGCCTGATTATGAAGATGCAGGAGAATATCCTATCATTGTTACAGTTTCAGATGGAGAGCATACTGCATCCCAAGAATTCACATTAATAGTAACTGAAGTTAACAGGGCTCCTGAATTAGAATCATATTATCCTGAAGAAGACTTTTCAATAAATGAAGGAGAAGAAATTGTTTTATCAATTTCAGGTATAGATATGGATGGAGACTCAGTAAAATATTTATGGTATCTAGATGAAAAAGAAGTAAGCGAGCTTAAAACCTATAAATATAAACCAAATTTTGATTCTGCTGGAATGCATGAAATAAAAGCATCTGTATCAGATGGATTCAGAAAAACAACAGCAGTATGGAATGTTGAAGTTCTAAACGCTAACAGAGCTCCTGAATTCAAAGTAGTGGATGAAATTGTTATGAATGAAGCTGATTTGCTTATTTTAGAATTTGAAGCAATTGATCCAGATGGAGATGAAGTTGAATATACAATCTCAGATCCAATCGGTGATGACGGCGAGTGGCAGACCGGTTATGAAGATGCAGGAATTTATTATGTTGACGTTGAAGTAACTGATGGAGATCTAACAACAACTAAAACAATTGAATTAATAGTCAATAATGTTGATAGAGCTCCTCTTTTCGAAAAAATAAATGATTTCACAGCAGACGAAGGAGAGATGGTTACAATTGAACTAAAATCAGTTGATCCAGACGGAACTGAAATAATATTTTCAGCAGAGAATCTTCCAGAAGGAGCTTATATAGAAGAAAATATATTCATCTATGAAATTCCTTATGATGTTATATTGAAATCAGAAGATGGTTTATTCCAGAAAATTCATCCTAAGACTCAAAAAGAATTTATTGTAACATTTAGTGCAGCTGGAAATGGAGCATCAACAGAACAAGATGTAAAGATAACTGTCAATGATATCAATCTTCCTCCGGAAATGGATGCTATAGATAATGTAATGATAAATGAAGGAGAATTAGTTGAAGTTTTCCCTAATGTTTTAGACCCTGATAATGACAAAATTAGTTTGAGCTTCTCAGAACCATTGGATAAAGATGGAAAATGGCAGACTACATATGAACAAAGCGGAATTTATACTTCCACAATCACTGTTTCAGATGGTGAACTTGAAACAAGCCAGGAGATTGTAATTGTTGTAAATGACATCAATAGAGCTCCTGTTTTTTCTGAGATGGATAACTTTGAAGTCAATGAAAACGCATTATTATCAATAAGTCCTATTGTTACAGATCCAGATGAGGATGTAATAGAGCTTTCAGCAGAAAATCTTCCTGAAAAAGCTGTTTTTGTAAATGGAGAATTATTATGGAGGCCTGATTATGATTTCTGTGTTGGCCAAGACAGAGATGTAATAGTAACATTTGTTGCTGTTGATACAGATAACTACGAAACAAAACAGGATGTAAAGATAACTGTGAAAAATAATAATAGAAGACCTATAATATTTGATCCTAAACCATCACAAAGCTCTATAATCGCCTTTACTAACAGGCCTGTATTATTTGAAGTAAAAACCATTGATCTTGACAATGATCCATTATCTTTTTCGTGGGAATTTGGGGGATTTAATAAAATTGAAGACGCAACACCTAGATTAAAAAGAATATTTACTGAACCAGGAGAAAAAACAGTTACACTTAAAGTTTCAGATGGTACAGATGTTTCAACAAAAATATGGAAAGTAAGGGTTATAGAAGGAAACTTGGCTCAAAGCACAACTACAACAACAACTGCAGTATCTACACCATCTGCAGCAAGCACAAGTTCCTCTGGTGGAACAAGAACTTATATTGTAGATAATTAAAAAGCCTTATAAATTTTGATATTCTCTTTCTTTATTATGTCAACTGTAATACAGCCTGTAACATCAGATTCTACAATTAATCTGGCTTTGGATACGATTAAGATTAAAAAACAAGCTTTAATCTTTGCAAATACAAAGCGTTCTGCAGAAAAAACAGCAGAAGAGATAAGCAATAATATCAAGGAATCTTCAAAAGAGCTTGAAGAGCTTTCAGAACAAATTCTAAAAGTGTTGTCTAGACCAACAAAACAATGTGAAAGACTAGCTAAATGTATAAAAAAAGGCATTGCATTCCATCATGCTGGTCTTGCTCATAAACAAAAAGAATTGATTGAAGATAATTTTAGAAAAGGTATTATTAAGATAATTGCTTGTACACCAACATTATGTATTTCTAGAGATACTAAGATTTGGCATGAAATATCTGAAACAAAAGTTTCTAAGTTTAAGAATTCTAATCCACTTTTCGTGCTTTCCAAAAATAGAATAATTAGTATGAAATCACAAAAAGTTCAACGGATTGAGAATATTTCAAAACTTATTCAAATTTCTTCAGTTTCTGGTTATTCAATTAAAGTTACACCAAATCATAAGATGCTTATTAAAAGAAAAAATCAAAAGATGATTCTGCAAGCAAAGAATATTAAAAAAACTGATAAAATAGCAACTATAGGAAAATTAAATATTACAAATATATTAACTCCCTCTATTAAAGATTTTGTTATTAATAATAAAATTAAAATTATAAATTATAAATTTGGCCCAAAATTATCCTACCTTATTGGATTAATGCTTGGAGACGGATATTCAGGTGCAGAAACAGATAATGGAAAAATTAAATATAAAGGGTCTCCTTCAATTGTTGGAATTGATAATGAGGTATTTTTACAAGTTTCTAATTTTTGTAAACAATTAAAAATTAATTGCAGAAGAACAAAAACATTTCATGGAACGCCACAATTAGTCTTAGGTAAAAATAAATGGTTTAGAGAATTCTTAGTGAAATGTGGAGTAGAAAAAAGAGAAAAAAAGCACATTTCTAAAAAACTAATGAAGATGAATTTGGAAAATACAGCTTCATTACTAAAAGGACTATTTGATACAGATGGTTATGTAAATAAAAAATTAGGAATAGGATTTAGTAATATTTCAGAAAAGCTCATTAAACAGATACAAAAACAATTGTTAAGATTTGGTATAGTCTCAACAACAAGAGTTAAAAAAGCAGGGTCTATGAATATCTATGGAAAAGAGTATAAAACAGTTGCTTGTTTTGAAATAAATATTCACCAAAAGAAAAGTATATTAGATTTCTATAGATTTATGGGATTTAATATTGAAAGGAAACAAGAAGCATTGACTAATCTTGTCGCTAAGATTTGTTCAAATATAAATTATATTTCATGTGATAATTGTAGATACAAAATATATATTGACTTATTTTCAGGAAGAACAAAAGACCATAAAAGATGGGGACAAATTAAACTAAAAGTTATTAAACTATTAGCTGAAAAAGGAGAATTGAGTTCTAGAGAATTAAAAAGGATTCTTGGATGTGAACCTAAAAAGAAAGATAGCAGATTAAATCATCATTATGAATTAATTAAGAAAAGAAGAATTGGAACTAGAAGCAAAACAGAATTTTATTGGAGTTTAAATGAATTAGGAGAATGGATTTATAAGAATTTGATAACTAAAAATAAAGGAATTGAAGAATTTTTAAAAATACAAAGATGTCCTTTATGCAGAAAAGAATTAGATTTTATTCTAAAAAAAGGATGGAGAGACTCTGATTTTAATGGAGATATATTTTGGGATATAATTAGAGAGATAAAAGAAGTAAATATTGAAAAAGATGTTTATGATATAGTATTACCAAATAACCCTAAAAATGATCATATGTTTATAGCAAATGGTTTTATTGTCCATAATTCTTATGGCCTTGATCTTCCGGCATTTAGGGCAATAATGAAGGATCTAAGAAGATATGGCCACCATGGATTGCAGTGGATCCCAACATTAGAATATTTGCAGATGGCTGGCCGCGCCGGCCGTCCAAAGTTTGACAGATATGGTGAAGCAATTGCAGTTGTATCAACAGATGCTGCTAAAAAAGAGATAATTGAAAGATATATAAAAGGTTCTCCTGAAGAGATCTTTTCAAAACTAGCTGTCGAGCCTGTACTAAGAACCTATATTTTGTCATTAATAGCAACAGGTTTTGTAAAAACAGAAAGAGATATGATTAAGTTTTTTTCAAAAACATTCTGGGCTTTTCAATATCAGGATATGTCAAAGCTTAGCAGCATAATAAGAAGAATGCTTGGTTTATTAGAAGAATATGAGTTCATTGAATCAGAAGAAAAAGAAGAGTTCGAGTCAGCAGCAGATATGTATAATTACAGTTATAAAGCAACCTTGATAGGCAAAAGAGTTGCAGAGCTTTATATTGATCCACTGACAGCTCATTATTTGATTGAATCTATTAAGAAATCCTCTAAAAAAGATATTAATGAAATTTCATTCCTGCAAATTGTATCTCATACATTAGAGATAAGGCCTCTGCTTAGAGTAAGAACAAAAGAATATGATATTATACAAGAAGAATTACTAAAACAATCTGAATTTTTATTGGAAGATGAGCCTCCTATGTATGACCCTGATTATGATGATTTTCTTAATTCAATAAAAACAGCTTTGTTCTTCAAAGAATGGATAAATGAAAAAGATGAAGAATATTTATTAGAAACTTATAATGTAAGACCAGGAGAGATAAGAGTAAAATTAAGCTTGGCTGACTGGCTTCTTTATGCTTCAGAAGAATTAACAAGAATGCTGAAATTAAAAGAGATAATAAAAGAGATAATAAAGATTAGAATAAGATTAAAGCATGGAATAAAAGAAGAATTATTGCCTTTAATAAAATTAGAAAATGTTGGAAGAGTAAGAGCAAGAAAATTATTCAACGCAGGGATTAAAGATATTGGTGCAATTAAAAAAGTAAATTTAACAGATCTATCTCAATTACTAGGAACAAAAGTTGCATTTAAAATAAAAGAACAAGTTGGACAGAAAGTAAAAAAAATACCTAAAGGAACCAGGAAAGGCCAGACATCTATTGAAAAGTTTTAATTTTTTCATAAGATTTATATATTTCTAAAACATATATTTATTAAGAAGATAATCAAACAATATAGAGATGACTGTGAGCGATTTCTAGTGTTTAAGAAACACATATTTTAAATTAAAATGGTTGGGGAAAAAGATAATCCAGATAAAGAACTTGCTCGGCTTAGAGCAGAGAATGCAGAATTAGAAGAAAAAGTTAAAGACCGAGACAGAAGGATTGAAAATTATAGATATATGCTCCGTAGACAAGGAGGATTAATTAATACTTTCAGAGAATTAGCGCAAAACCATGAATTTGAAAGAGTTAGTGCTTATCTGGAATTATTTGAAGGAAATGATCCTTATACATGCGGGCATTCTCATAGAGTAACTAAATATGCTATTATGATTGGAAGAGCAATAGGCTTGTCAGAAGATGAAATTCAGTTATTGCATAAAGCAGCTCACCTCCATGATATAGGAAAAATTCGCTGGAATGAAGAAGATTTCTTGATAAAAAAACCAACTCCAGAGAATATTGCAAAATTCAGAGAACACGCTGTTTTAGGAGCAAAGTATTTAGAAGAACTTGCCAAAACTCACAAAGAATATGAAGGATTAGCAATAATTGTTAGATATCATCATGAACGTTATGATGGCAGGTCTATAATAACCCATCCTAATGAAAGATATGTAGGATATCCAGGAGAAGTTTCAGGAGAAGATATCCCTTTTTTATCAAGAATAATCACATTAGCAGATTGTTTAGATGCAATGACAACTGATAGAGCCTATAAACCTAAAATGACAATAGAAAATGCAATTGAAGAAATAAAAAGATGTGCAATGATGGAATATATCAAAGAATTAATTCCTAACAAAGGGCCTGAATTGCAGTTTGATCCTAAAGTTGTAGAAGCATTCTTAAAAATAAAAACAGTAGGATCACAAAAAACAGGAGTAGCGCATAAACTTGGATGTATTAAACTTTTAGAAATCGATTCCATGAATATGATTGTAAACCCAGAAGATTATCTTGATTGTGATTGTATACAACACCCTTCAGCATATGTAATGTACCATGCAGCATAAATTCGTCCCTAATTCACGACGATATTTCTTAGAAAAAATATATAAATGTTAGATTTTTCTGCTTAAATAAAGGAGTTTAAAAATGGCTGAAATTAGTGATAAAATATCTGAAAGTCTAAGAGAATATCTTATTCTAACAGGATGGATTAAATGCAGACCAGAAAAGGTTTCTTTAGAAGCAAAATTAGGAGATTCAATAACACTACAATATCCTTATATGACTTCAAGAATGCAGTGTGTTGTAGGCCCAGAAATGGCTGTAGCAGCTGGAAGAAATGGAATATTAACATGCATTCCAAGAAGCTTAAGAGACATTGACAAACAAAGGATTATTGATGCAAATAGGGCTGCAAGGCTGAAAAAAGGTAATGTTGAATATCTAGAAAGACCAGAATCAGTTGAGCCAGATAAAAAATTAGGTGAGGTTGTAGATTTAATAAATAAAACAGGATATTCTGTTATTCCTGTTCTAGACTGGCATAGAGGATTGATAGGATTTTATACACATAATCCAGATAATCCTCCTTCTGTACCTCCTTATACACCTATAAAAGAAGTGATGACTCCTTTAAAAAGCAAAGCAGATAATAGAGGGATTCCTTTTTTGCATAATGATGCAAGTAAAACAGAAGTAAAAAAATTACTTATTAGCGAAGACAGAAGATTTGTACCTATTGTAGATAATAATATGGTTTTCCAAAAGATAGCTTTTTTACAAAAATATGATACTAATTTTATTGGAATAGCAATCAGCACAAGAAACAAGTGGGAAGAAGAATTAGAAAGATGGGGGCATCAAGTAGATACATTGATGATAGACTCATCAAATGCCTGCTTTGATGATGCTGTTGAAATCCTTAAAGCTGCAAAAAAAAGATTTCCAGACAAGCCTTTTGGAATAGGCAATATAATAAGAGGAGAACATTTTGTTAAATTTGCTAAAAATGGCGCTGATTATATCATAGGTGGTATGGGTGTTGGCTCAATCTGTAGAACTGGAAGTGAAAGAGGAAATGGAAGAGGACAGTTTACAGTAGCAAAAGAGTTTGCTGATGCAAGAGATGATTTCTATGAAAAAACTGGAAAATATGTTCCTTTAGTATTAGACGGCTCACTTGGAAATGTTAAAGACATAACAGTTGCTCTTGCTTTAGGAGATTTTGTTATGATGGGCAACTATTTTAACAGATTTTATGAGTCTGCTGCTAGGAAACTAAATGATGATGAAAAACCTGTTTCTGAAGAGGCGCTTATCACAATGGTAGAAACATGGGGAGAAGGGCATCCTATAGCAAGATTAGTAGGAATGTTTGGAATGAATTATAGAGAAGCTATAAAAGAGGCTGATCCAGCAGATGTTGCAAATGTGCTGGAAAGATATGGCCATGCTAGTGTGTCAAGCGCTACAATTGAAGGAGTTGCAGGCACTGTTAGATATAGAGGAAGATTAAAGCCATGTGTTGAAAATGATGCAAGATATATTAGAACAACAATCTCAAATACAGGTGCTTCAAACTTAAAGGAATTTAGAGAGCTTGCTATATTAGAAAAAGCTTCGCCTGAAACAATGAGAGACATGTATCCTCATGATATTGAGGTTAAATAAAAATAAATGTGCTGAAAAACAAGTTTTTGGCACCATTTAAAATTAAAAATTTTAAAGGTGATAAAATGCCATCAACAGCAGTAGTAGGATTGCAATGGGGAGATGAAGGAAAAGGAAAGAGATTAGATGAATTAGCAGCAGAAGCTGATATTGTAGTAAGAACAAATGGAGGAAATAATGCAGGACATACAGTTGTTGTTAATGGAAAAAAATACAAATTTCATTTGATACCTTCTGGAATTCTTCATGAAAGTGTATTAAATATAATTGGTAATGGCACTGTAATTAATCCGCAAGTTCTAGTAGAAGAAATGGATAATTTAAAGAAAGAAGGTTTTACATTAGAAAATCTTGTTGTTGATGGCAAAGCAACTGTTATCATGCCTTATCATATTGTCTTTGATTCTGGAAAAGAGAAAAAAACAGGAGGAAAAATAGGAACAACAGGAAGAGGAATAGGCCCTTCATATAAAGATAAGATAGGAAGATATGAAAACATAACAATAACTCAGTTGATTGGAGAAGATTTTCCAGATATTGTAAAAAGGATAGTTTATTCTAAAGTTTCTGAACTTTTAGATTATGGAGTGATTGATTATGATCCTCAAAAAAGAATATTATCACTATTGAGAGAACATGAACTCTTAGCAGTAAAAGAAGGAGAAAAAATATTATCTGCTTTAGCAGAAAGAGATTATCAGAGATTAATTGAACTTGATGAAGATCTTAAAAAATCATTAGATGAATACGCTGAAAAAGTGATTGAAGAATATGCTCCATTAGCAGAGAAAATAAAAGCACATGTTGTAGATGATGCAAGCATAATGATAAATGAAGCACTTGCACAAGGCAAAAAAGTATTATTTGAAGGAGCACAAGGAGCCTTATTAGATATTGATCACGGAACAAAGCCTCATGTCACTTCCTCTAACCCAACAATTGGTGGAATCTTAACAGGCTCAGGAGCAGGAGCAGTTGGAATGGAGAAAGTTGTAGGAATTCTAAAAGCTTATACAACAAGGGTTGGCGCAGGAGCATTTGTAACAGAATCTGCTCCTGAAGAAGAAGTAAAAAAGAATTTCCCTTCTGCAAAAGAGCTAAAAGAGATGAATAAGACTCCAAAAGATTGGCTGATGGAATCATATGAGGAGTCTGATATAATGGAAAGAATTTCAAAAGGAGACGCTGCAGCACTTGGTTTGCATCTGATGTATGAAGGAGGAGAATTTGGAACAACTACTGGCAGGCCAAGAAGATGCGGATGGTTAGATATACTAATTGCGAATTACAGCATAGCAATAAATGGAGTCTCAGAGATCACATTAACAAAATTAGATGTACTTAGCAAGTTAGATGAAATCAAGATATGTGTTGGTTATGAGTATACTGGTTCTAAAAAATCTTACAACGGAAGAAAACTCTCTTTCAAAGGAGGTCCTCCAAACTGCACTTCTTCATCAAAGAAACTGCAAAAAATGATTGGTTTAATACAAGAAGAAAAAGGGCCAAGATATCTAGAAGAAAGGGCAAGCACTATAGAATCAGGAGATATTTTAATAGATTTCAGCCCAAGAGAAGATATTTTATTAAATTGTAAGCCAATCTATATTACAATGAAAGGCTGGAAAAAAGATATATCTCAAATAAAAAAAGCAGGTGAACTGCCAATAGAAGCAGACGAATATATAAGATGTATTGAAAAATTAACTGGAAAGCTTGTCGGAAAAGTTGGTGTAGGACCAAATAGAAATCAATCAATTGAATATTAGTTTATTTTCCTCTTAATTTTTCTATTTCTTCATGTAATTTCTTAGTTTTCTCTACTAATCTTTTTCCATATTTTCTATACCTTTCTATAACTTGCCCAATTGTTACTTCTTTATCCCCAAAGATTAAACTGTCTGCATAACAAATTATCTTTTCTTCAATAGATTTAGGCATATAATCTTTTAAAGGCAAATCAAAATTCTGTTCTTCAATATCCTGCTCATCAATTCCGCTTCCAATATGTCTTTCACAAACCAAGGCATATCTTTCATCTAATCCTTCTTTTCTTAAAATCTCTGCTCCTTTAACACCATGACTAATACTTTTTTTATCAGGAGGACATTCAAATCTCCCAATATCATGCAACAAGCAGGCACAAATCAAAAACTTAACATCAACATGATGGCCACTAGCTATAATATCCTCTGCAATCCTTAAAGCAACCTTCTGCACAGCCTTAGAATGCTCTAAAACTTTCTTAAAACCTTCTTCATCAGGTGCATACTTCTTTAACAATTCAATACATTGTTTTTCATCCATAAAACAAAAGAATTCAAATTCAATTAAAAATTTTACTAAGATTTATTTTGTCAAACCAACATTTTTAAGATATTTCCTTGCATTCTCCTTAAAATTCTTGCCAGCAAACATATTATTAAATAAAGAAGAACTAGCATGAAGTTGGGATTCTATAAGCATTTTCTGCTGTTTAAACAAATCAGGATTACTCTTTAATTTTTCAGCATATAATTTGACATAATCTATATCTTTCATTGTTTCTCTTCCCTTATGATTATTTCATATTTTTTAAATCTTTCTTCTTTAAGTATATCTGAAAAAAATGTTCTCAGATGCTTTGCATCTTCGATATCTTTTTTTCCTCCTAAAATAATTTCTTTGTATAATATCTCAAATTCTACAGGCGGTATCTTAAATTCAAAATCTTTTATTTTTATTTTTTGAGGATGCGTAAATTCAAAATATTTTGCTTTTCTCATTTCATTGATAGGTACAAACTCTATATTTGGAAAAACTTCATTTTTTCTGGCAAACCTAATATTATCCATTCTTTGAATATATAAATAAACTTCATCCACATCATCTCCTTGATAACACCAAAAGTTATTATATATTAGATCATGAAAAAGTTTTTGAAATTTATTTTTATCCATAACAGGCACAAGAACATCAATGTCTTCTGTTCCTCTGGTCCTTCCTGTAGAAATACTGACAAAACCACTGACAATCAAATAATCTGAATGTTTTTTTAATATTTCAATAAAATCTTTGACAAAAATATCTAATTCTGTCAAATCTCTATTTATTATGATAATATCTTCTTTTAATTCATACCCTTTTTTATTATCCATAATAAGGCTATTGTTTAGTTTAATATAAATTTTGCTAAGATTTATATACAAATAATTTTAGAATATCCTTATTGCCCCTATAGTATAGCCTGGATAGTACGTGGCCTTGCGGAAACATCTGTTTGCTAAAAGGCTGAAACCGGGGTTCAAATCCTCGTGGGGGCGTTACCTTCCTCTCTGTTTATCATACAACTCTTTGACCATGGACAAATCACTGACTTCATCTAAAGATTTATCCTCACGCAATCTGACTAATCTAGGAAATCTAAGAGCATATCCTGAATTATAATTAACACTTTTCTGTATCTCTTCATAATTTACTTCAATTATCACAGAAGGTTTAACAATAACTTCTTTGCCTTTTTCAGAAATTATCAAAGGCTTCAACATATTGGTTAATTGCAAAAAACTGACTCCCTCTTCCTCTTTCTCCTTGATTCCAGTTCCAACTTTTCCTATTTCCAAAAATTTATCTCCTGACTTGCAGGCAATTGTAAATGAAGAAAGCCAATGAGCGCGTTTGCCTTCTCCCCAGTCTGCTCCAACAATAACTAGATCAAGTGTCTCCATAACAGGCTTGACCTTAACTCCATATCCTACACGAGAACCAGGCTTATATGGCTTGTCCAAAGCCTTAACCATTATTCCTTCATTTCCTTTGTCTAAAGACTCATTATAGAATTTTTCTGCATCTTTAATATCTTCAGTGATTATCTCTTTAGCTAACTGCAGTTTCTCAGGAACTTCAGAAGTTATTTTCTTAATCAACTCTCGTCTAAAAGAAAAAGGCTTTTTGATAATGTTTTCTCCATTAACCTGCATTGCATCAAAGATATTAATCATGACAGGGATATCTTTTGACATTCTAATGATATCATATTTTCTTTTTATTCTTTGAGAAATATTCTGGAATGCCATCCATCTGCCTGTCTTAGGATCAATGCCAATGATCTCTGCATCTAAAATATAATTTGAAGAATCAATATTTTCCCTAACAACTTTAACAACATCAGGAAATTGTTTTGTAACATTCTCAAGACGTCTGGTAAATAATTTAATCTTATCTCCATCTCTGTGCAGCTGCATTCTAAAGCCGTCATATTTGTATTCACAATTGTGGACTAAGGTAGAAGCCAAATAAGTCTTATCTTTTGTTTCAATATTATAAACCTTTCCTTGAAATGGAATTGATTCAGTCTTGTATATAGGAATATAAAAAAAATCTTTATTATCCCAAAATCTATTATGAAAAGTTTTAGTTTTATGTATATTCGGAATAAGATTATCCAATTGTTTACCAAATAGAGCAATTCGATATATTATATCACCTTTTCCTTTATTCTTATATTTTTTAACACTTGGAAGAATATCCAATTTACTAAATAATAAAACTGATTGATAAGCTATAAAATGAGAACTTGTTACTATGACATATCCAAAACTAGTTTTATGACCATCTCCTTTTATATATGCTTTTAAAAAAATTTGAATGTTTTTCTTATTTGAAGTCAATATAAAAAAAGGTATAAATTTTTCTTTTGATTTTTTTCCAAAGGAATCTAATAAAATTTTGCAAGAATTGTTGAAAATCCTCTTATTTTTATTACAGATCTTTCTTCAAGATATGAAATATTTGAATCTACAGAAAAAACTTTTTTAATCAATGTTTTAATACGTCTTGCTTCTTCTTTCTCATCTATTCCTAAAGTGAATCTAAAACTTCTATCTTTATTACTTGCACAACCTTCAGCTAAGTACCATCCCATTAATTCAAAAAACTCTTCATTTAATTTTATATATCTGCAAATCCATTTTCCTTTAAATGTGCCTTTCTTATCTGAAAAAAGTCTGATTTTATTTCCTTTTACTTGAATACCTTTACAACAGTCAGCCAGATCTAATTTTTTGATTTTGCTTTCTTCTTTAAATTTTGGTAAAATTAAAAAGTCTCCTTTTTTTAATTCTTCGGCTTTTACCCATTCAGCAATATAATTATTATATAGTCTTCTACATGAATATTTTTGTTCTTGGCAATTTGGCCTGCAAATTATATTTCTACTTTTCCAACTACATTTATTATGTTTAATAGCCAATATTCTATGTTCTGGAGTTAGATTATAAGGTAGTAAATAATGAGGTATAATCCTAACTAAGCTTCCGGAATAATATCTTTGAAAAATATTTAGAATTCTATTATATTTTCCGTTCTTCCCTATTACTAGCTCGCCTTCTTTAAAGGATTCTATAAATCTAGGATGTGGATTGGAGTATATTATAGAATTTTTAGGAAAACAAGCAGCTGGCTTGCCAACAATAGAAAAGGCATCTTCCATATCTTTTGCTTTCTGATAAAGCATCACTTTTATTGGCTTTCCAACTTCTAAATTAACTTTTGATAATCCATCTCTTCCTTTTTCTTTTGCAATAACAGCCACTTCAGAAAAATCATTTGTAATGTCTACTGCTTCTTGTAATATATCAACTAACTTATTATACTTTTCCCTCTCCTCATCTGATAACTGAATATCATTCTCCTCTTTATTATATTTGATAGGATAAAGAAATGCCCAGACAATTGCATCTCTTACACTTCCTTCTCCTACACCAATCCTTAGATCTTCAAGAACAGTCCTTACAATATATCTTGCTTCAAGAGGAGAAGCATTAGTCAATAATTCAGCAATCAATTTAACCTTTTGGTCAACAGCACCTTCTCCTTCCATAGAAGATAATTTAATCAAATTATCAAAAACTTTCTTAACATCTAAAGAACTAGAAAATAAAGTAACCTGCTTTTTACCAGATATAATCTTCTCAGCTGTTAACCCTAAATCTCCGCTCTGCTTCCATTCCTCCTCAATTTTATTAACATCTATCCCTGATGCAATATTTATTGCCTTCAACACTAATCTAGAAGCAACACCTATTTTTCTCTCATCCCAAGGAGGATATATCCTTCCCTGCAATAACATCATAATAACACTAAGCTCATCAGTTGAAGTTTTCTTTAATAATCCTGAAATGATTGAAGTCTTCTCTAATCTCTTTGTAGTGCTCTCTAATTTTTTATAAACCTCAACTAACTCCCTATATTCCATATTATACTAAAAATTATCCAAAATTTAAAAATCTTTCAGTTAAATTTATTAATTAGTTTATTTTTAAAACAAATATGGATATATTAGAGCTGATAAAAACAAGAAGAAGTGTAAGAAAATACTTAAAAAAACCTGTTCCTTGGGATGACATAACTAATATAACAGAAGCAGGAAGATATGCTCCTTCTGCAGGAAACATCCAAAATTGGAAATTTATAGTAGTTTTAGATCCAGATAAAAGAAAAGCAATAGCAGAAGCTTCTTTAAAGCAATATTGGATGGAAACAGCTCCTGTTTACATTGTAATTGTATCAGAGCCTCAAAAAGCAGAGCGTTATTATGGAAAAAGAGGAGAAAGGCTATATTCAGTTCAGAACTGCGCAGCTGCAGCTCAAAATATGATATTAGAAGCTCAAAATTTAGGATTAGGATCTTGCTGGGTAGGCGCTTTTGATGAAGAGATGGTCAAAAGAACACTAAGTATCCCTCCTGAAGCAAGACCCCAGATAATACTCACAATAGGTTATCCAGCTGAACATCCTGACAAGCCTGCAAAATTCCCGCAGGAGGTTGTTACATGGTATAATAAATGGAGAGGCAAAATCCAGGATGTTCCTGGTTATTTTGGATATTATTCTGTTGGCCTGCAAAAAGGAATAAAAAAAGGAAAAGAAGCTATTAAAGAGCACGGGAAAAGGCTTATAGAAAAAGCAAAACAGAAATTAAGGAAATAAAACTTATTCTTTTCAAAGAAAAAAAATAATCTCCACTACGGCCGATGCCGCAGGGAGAGAAAAGGGGTTTTGCCTTCATTTTGGGGGTGGTTAGGGAGTTAAAAAATGAAGGCTAAGAAACCTTGTCACAGGTTGTGACTATGAAAAAAGGCCCAATTATTGGACCAGTTCTATGCCTAATACATCACTGATTTGTCTTGCCCTTGCACTTGGTTTTTTATGGTCTATTTTTCCTAGTATCCATGGTGAATTTACACCAGTAATTATAGTCATTACTGTTAATTTTCCTTTCATGTCTTCATTGATTCTTGCTCCCCAGATGACGTTTGCATCATCATCCAGGCTCTCTGTTACTAATTCACCGACTCTGCTTATCTCATCAAGAGTCATATCAGGGCCGCCAATAACATGTATTAAAGCGCCTGTAGCACCTTCATAATTAATATCAAGTAATGGATTGCTCAAAGCTCCTTTTACAGCTTCATCTACTCTATTGTTAGTATCTGAGCTTCCAACACCAATAGCAGCAACTCCGCCATTTGTCATGATTGTCTTGACATCTGCATAATCCAAGTTAACTAAAGAAGGAACTGCAATTGTCTCAACTATTCCTTTTATCATTGTAGATATCAATTCATTAGCAACAGCAAATGCTTGTTGGATTGGTAGATTTCCAGCAATCTGTACTAATCTATTGTTGTCAATTACAATAACAGTATCAGAAACTTGCCTTAATTGCTGCAGTCCAAATTCAGCTTTATCAACTCTAGCTCTTTCGATATTGAATGGCATTGTTACTGTTCCAATAACAATTGCTCCTGCATCTTTTGCAACCTGAGCAACTACTGGTGCAGCTCCTGTTCCTGTTCCTCCTCCCATTCCTGCGCATACAAAGACCATATCAGATCCTTTTAAAATATCTTTTAGATCTTGTATGCTTTCATTAGCTGCTTCAGCTCCTCTTTCAGGATATCCTCCGCAGCCTAAGCCACGAGTAACCTCCTGGCCTATAATGATTTTAGCATCAGCATCAGTAATATCTAAATGTTGTTTGTCAGTATTAGCAGCAACAATCTCAGCACCTCTTACTCCTTTGTTAAAAAGCCATCCAACCATGTTATTGCCTGCTCCGCCAACACCAAGAACTTTTATATTAGCTTGTCCTATTTCTGGTGCTGTTTCAAATTTCTTTTCATCTTGTGTTTTTATTGCATTTTCAACTATAAAATCCATTTTTTATCCCCCCTTTTTTGGTTTTTTTTATTTTTTATACCTCATAAAGTGTATAGGTAAATGCAAACATTTATATACTAGTTTTACGTACTACCTACTAAGAAAAAGTTTTTTTTAATTATTTGCGCCAACAATTAATTAAAACATACAAGCTTTTTCAAACTACCAAAAAAGGTTTGTTCGCCTTAAAGAACATTAAACACGAATTGAAACGAGTTTTCCGCCAAAAAAACTCAGTTTTACTATTTTTCTATATAGTATTCTAATATTTAAGCTTTTCTATACTCTAGTATATACTTTTCTATACTAAAATTCTACAAACCTTTAAATAAAAATCATTTATACTATCATTTATGACACTATATTTTATTGGATTAGGCCTAAACAATGAAAAAGATATCACAGTAAAAGGATTAGAGATAATAAAAAAGTGTGATATAATCTACTTAGAAACTTATACTTCTATCCTGCAGTGCAATATTAAAGATCTAGAAAAATCCTATAAAAAGAAAATTATTCCAGCAAACAGGGATTTAATTGAAAAAAAGGCAGAAGAAACTATTTTAAAAGATTCTAAAGATAAAGAAGTAGTATTTCTAGTTATAGGAGATCCGATGTGCGCAACAACCCATACAGACCTTTTATTAAGAGCAAAGAAATTAGGAATTAATACAAAAATAGTAAATAATGCTTCTATTATATCAGCAATTGGCATTACAGGCCTTGAAGTCTATAAATTTGGAAAGATAGCATCAATTCCCTTTGAAAATGAGAATGTAAAAGCTCCTTATGAAGTTATACAGAATAACCTAAAAAATAATTTACACACCCTGCTATTATTAGATTTAAGACCAGATGAAAAAAGGTTTTTGAAAATAAAAGATGCTTTAGATTATTTAATAAAACAAGGAATGCCAGAAAATCAGTTGTGTATTGGCTGTGCAAGAATTGGTTCAGACAATCCAAAAATAAAAAAAGGAAAAGCAAAAGAGTTGACTAAAGAAGATTTTGGCAGTCCTCCTTATTGTTTAGTTGTTCCTGCTAATCTTCACTTTATAGAAGAAGAAGCATTAGAGCAGTGGAAATGATTCTAGCACTGGACATCTTGCCCCAAGAATTATAAAGTACAAAAACTATTTCTTATTTATGAAGAAATCAATCATAACTAAAGAAATAGCAGAATTATGTGGAGCTATTTTAGGTGATGGTCATCTTCACGCTAAACATAATAAGATTACAATAACAGGGAGTCTAGAAGATATTTATTACTACAAAGAAAGGCTTATTCCTTTATTTGCAAAATATTTTAATGGAAATATTTACTTAAGAAAAAGAAAAGATAAAAATTCCTATTATTTTTGGATAGAAAATAAAAATATAATAAATTTCTTTTTAAAAATTGGATTTAAAAGAGGAAATAAATCAAAATCTGGAATCCCTTTAATTTTCAAAAATAAGTCTAAATTTACTTGTTCTTTTATAAGAGGTTTATTTGACACAGATGGTTGTTTAAAATTTTCTAAACAAACAAAAGATTACCATTATTATCCAAGAATAAGGCTGGCCTTCCAAGAAAGCCCTTTGATTTATGATTTAAAAATAGTTTTGGATAATCTAAATTTTAAATATGGGTTTAGTGTAGATAAAAGATTTGGTACAGCATGTTTTGAAATTTCAGGAAAGGATAATCTAAAAAAATGGATGAGATTAATTGGAATGAATAATCCAGTTCATAAAAGCAAATATTTATTTTGGAAAAAATTTGGAAAATATATTCCATATTCAACATTATCTCAAAGATTAAAAGCATTAAATTTAAATATAGTCAATATTATCAAATAACTGCTCTGCGCAGCCCTGTAGAAGAGATAAAATCTCTACAGAATCTAGCGGTCAAGGATATCAGGTTCTGGTAAGTGAAGAGTTCCAAGCTTCGCTTGGAGTTCCCTGAAGACCACGGTTCGAATACTAACTCTGTTAAGGAGTTTCACGAAAATCCGTGCAGGGCTATCTTTTTTCCAAAAGATTATTAAACTCTAAAATATAAACTATTAATTATGGGGGTTAAGATATCAAAAAAACATCAGTTTGTACTCTATGCTTTGATGGAATATCTGAAGAAGATAAACAAGAGATTTCATGACAAGCCATTAGAAGCATCTGTTTCAAAGATTGATTTTATCAGGCTTCTGCAGAATCTTAAAATCATTGAAAAATCACAAAGAGGTTTATACAAGAATTTAGAAGTATTAGAAAAAAGAAAATTAATTGCATATGAAAATAGGTTTCTCAAACTGACGCAAAAAGGATTAAAAGCTGTAAAACAAAAAGAGAATGAGATAAATCCATATATCAGGCTTCTTGTTGACTTGGAAAAAGCAGATATTAAAACTTCAAAAGCGCAGACTTATTTTAAATAAAAGCATTAAATTTATATAGAAATATTGAATTCTAAAATCTAGCCCTCAAATTGAATGCAGCCCCATAGAAAAAAATAAATATTTGTTTTTTATGGAATGTAGCTGGTCAATCATAGCGGATTTTGGATCCGTTGACGGCGGTTCGAAAGCTTTGCACGAAAATCCGCCTGGGGCTACTTATTTTCTAAAAGTTTATAAAGACAACATAATAACTAAAATAAATGAAAGGAGAAAATAAATTAAAATTTATTTCTATCTTTACAGTGTTGTATCTAATAGTATTTACTATTATGATGTTGGTTTACAAAAATCTAGAATTCTTATATTATATAATAATCATAGCAGCCCTTACTGCAGTAGCAGTCTACAGAAAAAAAACATTTTATCTAACCCCTCATTTAATAATAAGTTTGTCAATATTGGGATTCCTTCATCTTGCAGGAGGAGTTTTTTATCCATTTGGTATAAGATTATATGATCTCTATATATAATAAAAAATATCTTAAGGTATGACAATATAATCCATTCTTTTGCTATTTTTATTACAACATTTATAGGTTACAATTTGCTTAAGCCACATATAAATAAAAAATTCAAGAATAATACGGCTTTATTGGCATTAATCCTTATATTAATTGCAATGGGTACTGGAGCTTTTATTGAGATTATTGAATTCAATGCAGTAGTTTTTTTAGGAGCAGCAGAAAGAGTTGGAGATTATTTCAATAATACACTAGATTTAGTTTTTAATTTGATTGGCTCTATCATTGCATGCTTTTTTATAATATATCATCACAAAAAAGAAACTAAAACTATTTCTTGAAACTAAAATCAAGCAGCACAGGAAGATGATCTGAAAATTCTGCTTTTAATATTTCATAATCCTTAACTTTTATTTCGTTTGAAACCAAAATATAATCCAATCTTCTTGTAGGATGGTATGCAGGCTCAGTGAATTTTATTCTTGTATAATCAAGTTCATAAGTATCATTCAGATGAGTTTTTTTTATTAAATAGTCAAGCTCCTGCCTGCCATGGAAAACATTAAAGTCTCCCATTAAAATCACTGGATTTTTTTTCTTTCTTATAAGTTCAGCCAGCTCCTCCAGCTGTTTCTTCCTTGTTTTTGTTCCTAAAGCAAGATGAGCTACAAATAAAGTTAGCTTTCTAGGGCATTTTACAGAAGCTTCAATAATAACTCTTTTTGTGCCTTCATGCAGAAGATGGTGTTTAACCTCAAATAAAGGATATTTTGACAGTAAAGCATTGCTCTGCTCTCTCAAGACAGGCAGAAAATGAAATACCCTCAAAAAAGAAACAAATGGATATTTGACAAAATCAACCATGCTTGTAAATCCTAATTTGTGCTCAATAAATTGAGGGATATCCTCAAATCTGCTTCTTAAAGATCCCCTGTCAACTTCAATCAAAGCAAGTATGTCCGGATTCTTCTTCTTTAACCATCCAATTAACTTCTCCTCAACATCAGGAGGAGAAGAAAGCATTCTCCAGAACTTAAGATAATCATACCATTTTCCTGTCATTCCTTCACAATATTCAATATTATATACAATCAGTCTTACCATACAAAAAACTTTAATTATTATATATTTATATTTTTCTATAAATATGGGTCTGTCCCAAGTCGCCAATTGGCCAGTGAACTAGCCATAGGCTCGTAAGACTGCATCGTCAGCCGACATCTTTATTTAATAGCTGTTTCGGCTGAGTGAACGAGACTTAGGACAGACCCCTATAAATATGATTTTTTTTCGTAAGCTTTTTAAATAAAAACTAACTCCTTAATCAATATCAAGAGATAAGCAGGTCAATTAACTTTTGGCTCGCTTATGCTGGAAAATAAAATTTTCTAGCGACCAAAAATCCAAAGGATTTTTGAGTATGCTGGAGACAAAGAAATTCTAATTTCTTGGTTTCCTTAAGTTAAAGGTGAATAAATATGGCAAGAATGTATTCAAGAAAAAAAGGAAAAGCTAGTTCAAAAAAACCTATTAGAAAAACAGCTCCAAGCTGGGTTAGATATAAATCCAAAGAGATAGAGATGTTAATAGTTAAGTTGGCAAGAGAAGGAAACAGCCCGTCAAAAATTGGCTTAATATTAAGAGATAGTTATGGAATCCCATTATCAAAACAGATTACTGGGAAAAAAATAACAAAGATTCTAGAAGAAAAAAGTCTATTGCAGAAACTTCCAGAAGACCTTTTGGCTTTGATTAAAAGAAGCATTGCAATAAGAAAACATCTTGAAAAAAATGCAAAAGATGAAACTGCAGTCAGAGGCCTGACATTGACAGAAAATAAGATCAAAGCGCTTGCTGCTTATTACAAGAAAACTAAAAGATTACCAGTTGATTGGAAATACGAACCTAATAAGATCAGATTATATCTAGAATAAAATCATAATGAAGTATGAACAGTTCTATAAATCAATAGAAAAAGCTGTAGAAAAATTTAAGTCTTTTGACAAAAATGAAACAATAAGATTAATATCACATTTAGATGCAGATGGCATATCAGCCTGTGCCATTTTAATACATCTATTGACGCAAGAAAATAGAAAATATTCAATATCTATTGTTCAGCAGCTTGACAGAGAAAAATTATTAGAGCTTTCAAGAGAATCTTATTCTTATTTTATTTTTTCTGACCTTGGTTCTGGACAGATCAAAAGCATTAATGAATTATTAAAAGACAAGCAAATAATTATCCTAGACCATCACGAGCCTGAAAAAATAGAAAACCTCAATGAAAATATTATCCATATAAATCCTCATTTGTTTGACATTGACGGCTCAAAAGAGATATCAGGAGCAGGGGTAGTATATTCATTTGCCAAGGCAATTGACAAAAAATTTGAAGAACTTGCTCATGTTGCAATTATTGGTGCAATGGGAGATGTCCAGGAAGATAATGGTTTTCTCAAGCTTAATAACCAGATACTAGAAACTGCAGTGAAAAAAGGAAAGCTAGAAGTGAAAAAAGGACTAAGAATGTTTGGAATGCAGACAAAGCCTCTTCATAAAGTTCTAGAATACAGTACAGATCCTTATATTCCAGGTGTATCCGGCTCTGAATCAGGAGCAATACAATTTCTTCATCAGATTGGTATTGACCCAAAAAATGGAAACAAAGGATGGAAAAAAATAGTCCATCTAAATGATGAAGAAATGAAAAAATTAACTACAGGCATAATAATGAAAAGATTGAATGAAACAAAGCCAGAGGATGTATTAGGGCAGATATATATTCTGCCTCATGAAAAAAAAGAAAGCCCTACAAGAGATGCCAAAGAATTTGCAACACTGCTTAATGCATGCGGAAGAATGGAAAAAGCATCATTTGGAATGGGCGCTTGTTTGGGAATTGAAAAAGACAAGCAAAAAGCATTCCAAACATTATTAGATTATAAAAAAGAGATTGTCAATGCAATCAATTGGTACAATAATAATAAAAATAGTATGTATATAATAAAAGGAAAAAGATTCATAATAATAAATGCTCAGGATCAAATCAACCCAAACATTATCGGAACTCTTGCTTCAATTATCTCAAAATCAAATGATATAGAAGAAAATACTTATATTTTATCTTTAGCCCAGACATTAAACAAAACAACAAAAGCATCACTTAGAATAAGCGGCCAAAAAAAAGAGGACATAGATTTAAGAGATGTTCTGAAACAAATTATAGCAAAAACAGGAGGAGAAGCTGGCGGCCATATGAGTGCAGCAGGAGCATTAATCCCAATTGAAAAAGAACAGGAATTTATTGATATAGCAAAAAATATTCTGGCTAAAAAAGGAATGGAAGAAAAGATTAGTTAAAATTATTGGCAATTAGATTTTAAATCATTGATACAAACAGCTGCTTTGCAGTTATCTGCATATAAACAAATATCTTCTGTGCATGGATTATTATCATCACAATCAGAATTATCAATGCACCTGCATTGAGGCTTGATAACTGCTCCTGTTATCTCGCCTTCTAGATTATTAACAAGAACTGCAACTATAGCCATAAATCCAACCAATATAACAATCACTAATATAGATTTTGTTTTATGATGCATTTTATAATAAATTTCTTATTGTTGCTATATTTTCAGCAACATCGCTTCCCTTTTTTGTAAGCGTCAATAATTTAAGCCTTCCGTGTTTTTCAAAATTTATTAACCCTGCTTTTTCCATTTCCTGCAGGATCTTGACAACATGAGAATAAGTGCAGTCAATCTGCTTTGCTAAAGAAGATGCATAAATTGCTCCTTTTGCATTTTTTAAACCAACCAGCATCATAGCTGGTTTCTCCCTAAAAAAAATATTAAATACTTTTTCTTTCGTCGCCATGATTTAACCCCCTCAATAAGTATATTAGATAATATATATTAGTTAATAATGGTAAGAAATGCCTATTTAAATATTTATCGTTTTTGATATATATTTCAGAGTATATAAATCACTGGACATTTGCACATAAAACTTTTAAAAGAAAAAATAAAATCAATCAATATGGAAGAAAAAATTCTAAAAAACTTATTTTTCCCGCACGAAAAAGTAAGAGATATACAAGACAATTTGATTCAAGAAGTAGATAATTGCATTAAAAATAAAAAAAATTTGATTGTCCATGCTCCAACTGGCCTGGGAAAAACAGCTTCTACACTTCCAGTTGCTTTATCTTACGCAGTAAAAAATAAGCTCACTGTTTTCTTTTTGACATCAAGGCATACCCAGCATTTGATTGTTCTGGACTGCCTTAAAAGAATTAAGAAAAAATATCAGAAAGATATAATTGCAGTAGATATAATCGGGAAAAAATGGATGTGCCCTGTTCCAGGAACAGATGAATTATTTTCCTATGAATTTTTTGAATTTTGCAGAAGCATGAAGCAGGACAATAAGTGCGAGTATTATGTCAATTCAAGAAAAAAATCAGGAAGACCAACTGTCCAGGCAGAAAAGGCAGTTGATGACTTAAAAAAATTATCTCCTTGTAATTGTGAGGATTTAATCAAATATTGTAGTAAAGAAAAACTCTGCCCTTATGAAATCTCAACTTTGATGGCAAAAGAAGCTTCTGTTATTATTTCTGATTATTATTATATCTTCAGTCCTTCTATAAGAGAAACATTTTTCAAAAAAACAGAAAAGGATCTTGAGGATTCTATAATAATAATTGATGAAGGCCATAACCTTCCAAAAAGAGCAAGAGAATTATTAAGCCAGAATCTCAGCTCTTTTGGGATAAGAAATGCTATCAAAGAAGCAAGAAAATTTGATTACAAAGAAACAGCAAAATTTTTAGTCGCTATAAAAGAGATATTTGATAACTATGAAAAAGAATTTGTTGAAACAGCGCAAAAAAAATTAAACGAAAATAAAGAATTCTTTGGATTACAAAACGAAAGGCTAATAAAAAAAGAAGAGTTTGAAAACAAGATAAAATTAATTGATGACTATCAAAATCTTATTGCTAATTTTGAATTTATTGCAAAAGAGATCAGAGAAAAGCAAAAAAGAAGCTATATAGGAGGGATAGCTAATTTCTTGATCAAATGGTTAGGTCCTGACAAAGGTTTTGCAAGAATATTAAGCTACAAAGAATTTAAAGATAAGCCAAATATAACTCTCAGTTATAAATGCCTTGACCCTTCCTTGCTGACAAAAGAGATTGTAAACAAATCTTATTCAACAATTATTATGTCAGGGACATTGACACCTACATCAATGTACAAAGAGCTTCTTGGTTTTGAAAATGCAGCAGAAAAAGAGTATAGCAGCCCGTTTCCCCATGAAAATAGATTAAGCATGATAATCCCGGAAACAACTACAAAATTCACTGCAAGAAATCAAGAGCAGTATCAAAAGATTGCATTAAACCTGTCAAAAATAGTCAATAACATCCCTGGAAATTCTGCTGTGTTTTTCCCAAGCTACAGGCTGAGAGATGATATAAATTATTATTTTTCAAATCTCTGCAAAAAAACAACATTCATTGAAATGCCTGGGATGAGCAAGATAGAAAAACAGGAATTATTAGAAAAATTCAAATCATATAAAGATTCAGGAGCTGTTTTACTGGCAATCGCAGCAGCTAACTTTGCAGAAGGAATCGATTTGCCAGGAGATTTGTTAAAAGCAGTTGTTGTAGTCGGACTGCCGCTGCAAAAGCCAGACTTAGAGACAAAAGAACTGATTGATTATTATGAAGCAAAATACAACAAAGGATGGGACTATGGCTATGTATTTCCAGCAATTACAAAGTGTCTGCAGTCAGCAGGAAGATGCATCAGAAGCGAGACAGACAAAGGTATTATTGTTTTTTTGGATCAAAGATTTGCATGGCCAAATTATAAAAAATGTTTTCCTCCAGACATGGATGTAAAGATTACAAAACTATATGAAGAAAGGATTAAAGAATTTTTTAATTAAAATCATCATTTTTCTTAATTTAATACTTTAGAGTGATAAAACATGAATTATACCTTCTCAGAGCCTATAAACCTTGAATTCTTAATATAAACGTTTGTGTATATTTATACACCAGTATACAAAATAGTAACATTTATATACCAGTTTATCTTACCCATCTATAAGAGGTGCAAAGATGATAGGACCAAAATGCCTTTACCTGCAAGAGGATTTTTTGAAAGAAAACATCCTGATGCAAATAAGGGTTTTATTGGACAAGAGAAATTTGAAATTCAATGCAAGACAAGAAGAATTTAGTTTTGCCTCATGATCAAAAATAAGGCTTCCTATCAATTTCTTTCAAACACCCCTCACACACTCAATAGGAAGCCTTTATTTTTATTCATAGCTTGGCTATGAATAACTCACATTCATAATTACCCTTTCATACAAGTTTAATGGGAAAAGGGAGGTGAAGCAACTAGGCAAGTTGCAGAAACTCAGAACTGACAGAAGATAAGGCTTCATAAAAAAAGCAGCTCGTTAGTATGAAGCTGATACGGAATTCGCTAAACGAAATGTTGGACAACAAAAAAATGCTTGATGTGATTTCCTCTTCTGCAAAAGGTAAATATTAGCAGGCAAATTTGACAAAGAATGGGAATGGCGGTTTGTCAAAACCTTGCTTTGCAATATTCCTGATATGGGCTATCTCAGGAGCTAATATTAACCAAACGCAAGTTCTAAGATATATAATATTGAAAAGGTGGGCACTAGCCCACCTTATGTTTTTATAGAAGTTCAAGGGCTTTAAGCCAAATTTTTCTAATTAACTTCTCGTAAGACTATATTGTTGTTCAATATCAATCTGCAGTAGTTTGAACAAGAAAAATTTATGGACTTCTGATAGCAATAGTACTAGGACTCTTTCTGCCTATTATAGGACCATCTTTAACAACAAAGCCAGCTTGTTTTAGATTGTCTCTAACAAACTTTGCACATGAATATGTACTTAATTTCCCATTTAGCTTCATTTTATTCCCTATGCTGATAAAAAATTCTTTTGTCCACATATCAGGAACTTTATTTGGAGAAAATGGATCAAAAAATACAAAATCCGCTTTATCATCTACTTCCTGAATCTTTTCTCTTGCATCACCAAACATCATAATAAGCTTGATATCATCTTTTTTATACTCATTAATTCCTTTGTCTAAAAACTGCTTTACAAAGGCTTTTATTAAGCTGTAACTGTTAAAATCAGCATTTATTTCAAGAATTTTGTTTAGTATCTCTTTATCATTTTCAAAACAATAAATTACAGCACTTTCAACTAAATCCAGTGCAGCAGCTGTATTATAGCCTAATCCAAAGCAGATATCAAATATAACAGGATTATTAACAGAATTAATCTGCAGAGCCTTTGCATGCTTTTCAAAAGCCTCTTCTTTAGCTCCTGACTGGCTGTGGTAATAATCTTTTGCTTCTTCATTATAAAATGTAATAGAATCATCCTTTGTTTTAACTTGCTTCATTCTAATTTAAAATAAACTCTTCTATTTGATTTGCCTTTATTCTCTGCTTTCAAAAAAACAATTTTTCCAACTTCTTTTGTTGACTTAACATGCGTCCCGCCGTCAGGCTGCCTGTCAAATCCTTCAATGTCAACAATCCTTATATTTTGGATTCCTTCTGGCAGTCCTTTTGCTAATTTTGCTAACCCTTCTTCTTTCTCAGCATCTGTTCTGGAGATTGTATATATCTTTATAGGCAGATCCTCTTGAATAATCTCATTTGATTTATTTATGAATTCATCGATCTTTTCTCTGTCAAAATTCTCCAGACTAAAATCAATCCTTGATTTTTCTAGATCAAGCTGATTGCCTGTTATTAATGCTCCTGCTTCTTTATGAAAAACACCAGAAAGAATGTGTGATGCAGTATGCATTCTCATTAGTTTATATCTTCTATCCCAATCAACCTTTCCAATTATCTTGTCTCCTTGCCTTAATCCTTCTTCTCCAACCTCATGGCTTATCTCTCCGTTAAATTTTCCAACATAAACAATCATAAACTGTTTTTTATCACTCTGTCTTATGATAATTCCTATATCATTAGGCTGTCCTCCTGACTTAGGATAAAAAGCTGTTTTTTCTAGAACAACAAATTTTCCTTGTGTAACAGACTTGACTTCTGCTTCAAACTCCTTTAAATAACAATCTTCTAGGTACAAAGCTTCTGACATATTAATCAAGAAATTCTTTCTGTCGCTTAGACCAAATTTTATTTGGTGTTTTTTTAACCCATTCAGCGTATTTTTTAATAAATTCTAATCTTTCTTTAAAATTTTCTCTTTTTTGTTTTTCTAATTCTTTTAAATTAAATTTAATCATCTTTTAATTTTCTCCATTCTCTCTTTAACTTCTTCTCCAAATTGGTCTAACAATTCATTTAAAGTATCCTCCTTTAAATATTTTTTGAACAGATCATATAAGTATTTTGCATCTTCAAGATCCTTTTCAGAACCTAAAAATAACTTAAAAACAATTTGTAGCTCTAATAATGACGTATAAAAGACAAAATCATCATTTATTATTATATTTATTTTATTCTTTAATGTAAAATCATCTAGATCTGTCTTCCTGAATTTAAACTCAATATTTGGAATAAAATATCCTTTCTTGCAGAACCTTATTGCATGTTTACTTTTTAGATAATCAAATGCTTCCTCAATATTTGAGGTATTTATACATTCAAAATTCTCTTTTAATTTTTTCCATAAATTTTCAAACTGCTCAAAATTCAAAGGCTCAACTATCATATCCACATCTTCTGTATTCCTGCTTCTTCCAAAAACTATAGAAATATAACCTGAAACTATAACATAACTTAGATTAATTTCATTAAGAATATTAGTAAATTCTTTTACAAACAAATCCAAATTAGACAATTCCTTTTTAAACTTTATTAGTTTAGCTTTAAAATCAAGTTCCATATCAATAATTTAAAGAATTTCTAGTTTAAATAATTTATTAAAAAAGAAAGAGAAAAAAATAAAAAAAGTTTATTTAACACTTGCCTGGATGTTTATCACACCACCAGTCTGGTTTTCCAGTTCCTGGTAATCCAGGTTCTGTTGGTTTTGAGTCATCTTCTGAGTCCTCACCATCAGGTATTCCATCATTGTCATTATCGCCATCTAATAAATCAATCATTCCTGCATCATCAGTGTCTTCTAAAAGAGGTTTTGCTTCTCCTTCTAATGCTACTATTCCATTAACCTGGCAGTCTAAGCTCCATCCTATCTGGTTAGTCCATACATTCATTGTTCCTGCTGTACATCCCCATTTTTCTTCTCCATTGTTTGCTCCTGGTTTACAGTATAGTATCTGTTCGCAGCTGCATCCATATGTATCTACAATTGAATAACTGCTGTCAGTTATATATGGATTGCTTGCACTTCCTGTGTTTGTCTCAAAGTACATATCACCATCCATCTGTGCATAATGGTTTGGTCTTAATGCATCTGTTGGAACTCCTTCTGGTATCACTGTATCAGGGCATTTATCTTCACTGTCAGGAACTCCATCTCCATCACTATCTCCAGTATCTTCGCCACAAGTATATCCAGTACCAGAACAATACTCTCCTTCACCTGGTGCAGATGGACATTCATCTCCTGGGTCATAGCCTGCATCAGCATATCCGCAATTTCCATTTCCATCACATGCACTACATATCTGACCAGTATGTCCATACCAGCATTGATGAGGTCCTTGTGTATCTTGCAGATTAGCTCCTACATTAACACAGTAAGGTCCTGAACCATCACATTCTGTGCATACATCACAGTAACCTGAAGCGCCGCTACCATCTCCTGAAGTTTCATACTCATCAGTTGGACAGTTTCCTGCACCATCACAATATTCAGCAATATCGCAAGGTCCAGCAGCTGGCCTACATTCATGAGTAGCAGGTTCATAGTTATCTACACAAACTCCAGCTGAACAAGTATCTGGATTATCACATACTGTATCGCTTGAATCTCCGCATGCTGTTCCATCTGCTTTGTTTCTTGTTTCATTAGTATCTACCCATTGAGCGCCTGTTACTGAATAATTACATTGTACTGTTGATGATGAACAAGTATAATCTCTATATTTTTGTTCTTTCTGTTCTTTCTCAGTACATTCTCCTGTACTGATCCATTGAGTATTTCCAGTATCAACCCATCCATCATAGTCATTACAATCTTCTGTGCTATAACTCCATTCACAGGTTATAGAACCACAAGTTCCATCATATCTCCTTTCATCCGCTGAGCAATAATCACTCCATGTACTTGTTGAATCACATTCTGCACCGCATAATCCAGCTACACAGCTAGTAGATGTATCATATGGACCACAAAATGTTGAACAATCTGTGCAATATGGTGATGATTGACCAGTACATGTATTTTCACATGAATCAGTCAGAGTAAATGTATCTATTACTCCATCAACATATCCTTCATATTCTACTAATCTCTTGCCGCCTACTTCACAATATTCAGTGTATGTTTCTGAACAGCTGCTGTCAGTACAATCATCTGCTGGATCTATTCCATTTACAAGAGTGCAACCATTGGCACATGCTTCACAGAATCCATCGCATGTCTCAGGTCCTGTTGTATCTTGTGTACCATATTCATAATCTTGACAATTTCCACTACTGCCATCACAATAACCGCATGCCTCACAGAAACCATCTCCTGAATCAACTATTCCGCAGTTTCCATTTCCATCACAATAGCCTGCATAACAATCATAAGCATCGCATTCATCATAGTCGTCTGTTCCTTCCTGAGCATAATCACAGTTTCCATAGCCATCACATGCTTGACAAGTGTAAGCACATGTATAAGAACCATCTTCATCTTTAACATTAGCATCTATTTCAGGATATTCACAAACATTGTTGTTACAAGTTGGTGTGTTACAATCTTCATCATAATCTTGATCTCCTTCACAATCAGATGCAGACTCGCAGCACCAACTATTATCAGGTCCTTGTTGACCAGTACAGTTGCTATCTGCACAATCTGTATATCCATCGCAGTCATTATCTATTCCATCAGTGCAGTCTTCATCGTCATATATTTCCATAGGATATACAGGACTAGTATAATTAACTATTCCATAAGTGAATGCACAAGCTTGACAACCGCTTACAGCACCAGTACCACATCTATCTTCAACTAAATTAGTAGGTATTGTATAAGGATATTCTGCATAGTCGCCTTCTCCGCAAGTGATAATAGTAGTGAAGTCGCAAACATAACTTCCACAATCTTCAAAATAACCAAAAACTCCTTGAATTCTATAACGAAGATTGTATGTAGTACAAAGGTCACCAACAGGATATAGATAATCAAAGTCTATATTACATGTTGCTCCAGGAGCTAAGTCTTCTAGACATTCAAGATCTGTTAAAGCTACCGGATTACTGGCTGGACTTATATAAAATGGTTCATCTACCCAGTCTGATAATTCAGGAATTATAATCCAACTTCCTTCATATTCCATCCATGCTTCTCCACTCTCAGCCCACATAGAAACATAAGAATCCTCATTACTTAATGCTACCCCAACTTGACCAGGACCTTTTGGATCTCCTACTTTCCCTTTGTTACCAGGATTTTTTGGATTTGCTCCAGGTGGTTCAGGTGGTTCACCGCCACTATAATAATAATAACCATCCTCTCCGCCAATTGCAAAGCCTGTAATTCCTCCAAATATATATTTAAAGAATGACACAACGCCATCCCATACTGTTACAAGGATGCTGTCGCTGCCACCAGCACTTCCTGCTGAAGAAGCATATGAAAATGAAATCATACCAACACATAATATTATCGCAATAAACAAACTTAGAAATAATCTTTTTGATTCACCTTTTTTTTCCATGTAGTACCACCTTTTTTTATTTAAATTTATCTAAATATAATCCAATATACAAATTGATATACTAAATCATATTTAAATGTTTCTATTTTGTATATGAGCTGTTAAAAATAATTTCATTAATTTATAAATTCATAGACATAAATCTTTTTATTTCTATATATCTCCTTTGCCCACATACAAGTAATATTTGCAGGACTTACAATAAACTCAGCATTTAAATTATTGACAATATCTTTCTTTTCTTTGCAGTTTAATGTCTCATTGTAAAAAAACTGGTTTACTTTATATGAATCTGGATTAAGATTGCAGTAATTAGTTCCAGGAGGAGTGCATGCTACAGAATCATGTTTTGTCAAAAATTGAAAAGCATAAGATCTTCTTCTTTGCAATAATACCAATGTACTATTGAAATCATCCAGATATTGATATGCATCATAATCATAATCATCTATGCTGCTATAAAAGCGATATGCCTGAAAATTATCCTTAGAAAAACCATATAATATATCTATAGATAACAAGGAGATTAAAATTACAATTATTGTTATGATTATTCTTTTATCTAATTTTCTTTTCAAAGATTTAAAACCAAATTCCAGAATTCCATAGGCTCCAATTGCAGACAAAGGAGCTAATCCTAACATGACATAATTCAACAATCTTTGATAGTTTGCAAATAAAGTGAATTTAAACAAAGTATGAAAGATAATCAAGATTATAACAGTCAAGATCCAGATCAAGAATATCTTCATCTTCTTGTTGTTCACAGCAAAAAAAACACCAGCCATTGCCAAAGCTATTGGAATCCATCCATAGAGTATTGGAAAAAAATAATTGCGCTCTTCTATAACAGTTCCTATATATCCCCATTCAAAATAAAAAGCATTTAAAATAAAAGAGATAGTGCTTAAAAAACTGCCTTTCCATAAAAACCAGATTGCCCATGGCAAAGCTATTAAAGGAATTAAACATGACAATAAAATCAAAATTTTGTTCTTTTTGACAAATTTCCAGTTAAAAAGAAAATATACTATTACAATAGGTATCATAAAACTTAATGACATTGGATGTATAAATGCAGTCAGCAAAGCAATCAAAAAAGCTCCTGTAAATTTTTTTGTGTTATTATCCTCAACACCTTCTGTAAGCAGCATAACAAACAAATAGATTAAAGGAATTGCAAAAGTCAATGGAATAAAAAAGGTAAACCCCTCTATATTCAAATTAGATGGAATTCCTGCAAAAAATAATATTGCAAATAAACCTGTGTAAAAATTAGTTTTTCTCTTAATTAAATTGAACAAAACAAATGCTCCTAAACAAGCAAATACAGGAGCTAAAAATCTGTGATATTTGATAAAATTAAATCCAATTATCTTCAAAAATGCTAAAAAAATCGTAAACCCTATTTCCAAGCCTACAAAATTACCATAAGAGACTTTTCCTTCCAAAAACATTTTTGTTTCTGACAAATGCCTCCATTCATTTGCATGCAAAGGCATAGGATGTTCAACATATAGATGAGGCCTGTAAGACATGTAAAACACTAAAACAAGAGCAAGAATTACAAGAAGATATCTGTATTTGCTAACTTCCCCCCTCATATATAAGAAAGTTTTCTTTGTAATTTATATAGTTTTAGCTTATTTTTAAATTATTTGTAAATATTTACTACTTAAAAAGGACTAAAAAACCAGAAGATTTATAAATAAAAAATATATCTATATAGCAATATGAAAACCCAAAAAGGACTTTTAAATAGAATATTTTCTTGGGTAAAAAGACATCCTTATATTAGTTCTGCAGTTGGAGCTTTAACATTAGCAGGAGCAGCAGCTGCTTACAAATGGAAAGATATCTATTACGCAGGATTCAGATATTTTCATCCAAAAATAACAATAGCAGATATTGAAAAAGATAATGAGAAACTAAATATAAGCAATGTATATCTGCATATGCAGACTCCTAGATTTAAATTCACAACTAAAAGTGGTGGAACAATTGATTTATTATTTGATGTCAAATATGAGTTTAATACAAGAACCTTTTTTGATGATTATTTTACTTTAGCTGTAGATTCCTCAGATCTTTCTCCTCAAGAGAAAAAAAATTTTTCTCAATTAGAATCTTTAATTGAAGGTCAGGATTTGATTTTTGAATCAAGACAAAAAATAGCAGATTTTCTAGCAGAAAATTCACCCAAAATGCAAAAATTGCTTTCAGAAATTTGTGAACAACCATCTTTAGATGAATTAAAAGCTTTTTTAGATTCTTATAAAAGATGGGATTCTGCTAATTTAGGTTGTGAAATAACTTTTCAGCCATTTGATCAATATAATCCAATACCAACAGATTCAAAAAAAAATAAGCTGGATGAATTGATTGAAAAAACAGTTGGTTCCTATGATGCTGCTTATTCTTATAGAAAATTATGCAACAGCAATGAAGCTGATAAAGCTTTCAGAATGTTTGTTGAACAAGAACATCAACAGAAATTCCATGATTTTGTTTTAAACAAAGCTCAAGAACTTAATCAAAAAGCTATTCAAAAAATATATGATAAAGATAGGCTAGAATCAATAGATGGACAAGCATTGTCAGAAATGACTCCAAGACAAGCAGCTTTATTTTCAGCAAAATTAACCAACAAATTAATAAGATTTAAGCCTTTCTTAATGCCTGACTCATTATATCAAACCATAACAAAAACAAGACAAGGAAACTGTCTGATATATGCAGAAACAGCTTCAGCTATTTTTAGTATATTAAAAGAAATAAATCCAAATTTAACACATACACATCTATTAGTTGGAGGATGTTTTCAACAAAATACAAATCCTTATGAAAGAAATTCAAAAGGTGAAATGCTAAATTCAGTATACCATTCTTATAACATTTTAGTGCAGACAGACCAAAAAAAAATATCTTTTTTAGACAACACAGCATATGATTCTGGAAGGCCTTTAAATGGCAAAGATACAATCTTCTTTATCCCTTATTGCACTTCTTCAAATCCTAATATATATAAAACTTTTTAAAAAGAGAATTAGATAATGTTATTAAAAGAAAATAGGATTTTTATCAATCCTAAGGAAAAGGAAGACAATCATAATGATCGGTTTCTCCATCAGCATCACGATCAGGACAATTACAGCCATGATAAGGCAACCATATCCCACCGCTAGTTTGCTGTCCACCTCCTGGACATGCTGATGCTGTCGTACCAATCATACATCTTGGTGCTACACCAGAATCAATTTGTCGTCTTTCCCCACCAGTTTTAAATGGATTCACTGCAAGATTAAATCTTTGACAGCATATACATCCTGGAGGGCATCCAGAACCAGCACCTGTACCAGAATTTTGACTACCTTGCCTAGTAGGCTTCTCTCCACATCCAGAAACATATAAATATGAACTAAGAATTATTACAATACATATTGCAGCAATTAAATTTTTCTTATTCATCTCTTTTTTCCACCTTTTCTATGGCTTTTTCTAGAGCTTTTTCCATGCCCTTTTGCTAGAGCTTGCCCATAATAAGACATGATGATTTTATATGCTAAAATTATTAACCCAGATGCAAAGATTATAGTTAATAATACTACAAGTAAAACATTCTGTGATGGTTCTTCTTCAGCAGAAGGCATAGCTTCAGGAGAATAGCATCTTCCTATTACTGAATTACATTTATTCAAGCAGTCTTCATCTGTATTGCACATCATTCCATCTTCACATTTTGGACATATTATACCACCACAATCAATATCTGTTTCATCCTGGTTTATTATACCATCTCTGCATGTTTGAACATAAGTGCATGTTCTTACTTCTGTTCTGTCTGATTTTCTGCAAGTTCCAGTATCTACACATTCTCTTGCCTGAATTCCTTCTGGAGAGCATACTGACCAATCAGTGCAGTTCCATACTGAGAAACATCCTCCTGTTCTTCTAGTGCTAGGCGCAGCTCCTCCTGTTGGACAGCCTTCATCAACCTGCCCGTCACAATCATTATCCACACCATCGCAAACTTCTGTTGCTCCTGGATTTATCAAAGCATTATTATCATTGCAGTCTTGATTAGGCCCTGGCCAAGTAGTATAATTATCACCATCACCATCATCTTCTGAAGACATATAATAAATTTCAAAATTCCCATCACGATTATCAACAAATGAGATTGCAGGATAACTGTCATTCTTAAGTGCAATATCTGGAAAATATGAAAAGGATTGATCAGTCAACTGGATAGGATTAACTGTAACTGTTCCATCTAAAAGAGCTGCATAAAAGACAGCTTCATCAGTATTAGTAGCGCTTTTGTCATCATTCCAGACAATATTCACATAACCGCTGCCATTAACTGCAATACGAGGAAATTCTGCTCCAGTACCTGTAGAAATAGACATATCATCAATTAAAGTAGTTCCATTATTATCTAATTTTGTATAATATATCTTCCAAGAGCCAGTTCTATTGTCAGTCCAAACAACATGAAGATTATTTGATGAATCAATATCAATGTCAGGATAAGAAGAGGTACCCTCTAAAATATCCTCAACTGCGATATCTCCTGTTAGATTATCTCCACTGCTATCTAATTTTTTATAATAAATATCACCAGAGCCGGTTCTTCCATCAAACCAAACTAAGTGTATATTATTTGATGAATCAGCAGCAATTCTAGGAATTAAAGAACTATGATTATTAAAAGTAATTCTTTTTTCAGCAACTAATTCAGAGCCGCTATTACTTAATTTTTTATAGACTATTTCACTGTTTGTATCATTATTAGTGATATTAACATATCCCCAATCTTCCCAAACAATATGGATATTATTACTATTATCTACAGCTATATCAGGATGCAAACTTTCATTAATTGAAGTGGTATCAATTTGCGTATCACCAATTACTTGATTTCCATTTTGATTAATTTTTTTATAAAAAATCTGCCATTCTCCATTTCTTAAATCTTCCCATACTATATGGATATCATTACTGCTATCCAAAGCAAGTTGAGGATGATTAGAAATATTTTGCCAATTAGCAGTTGTAGTTGTTAATCTTGTAATAGGAGTAAGATTTGATCCAGTTCTATTTAACCTGACAAAATAAATTTCTGGACTAATAGTGCGATTATCTGCCCATACTATATAAACATTGTTAGAAGCATCAGTAGCTATTGCAGAGGAATCAGACCAGTTAGCCTCACTAGTCACTCTAACTTCAATCCTATCATCTGCTGAAAGAACAGCTAATCCAGTAATGCTTTCAAGTGTTATCCCAAGCTGGTTAGCCAGTATAACGCCAGAGATAAGAACAACTAGTACTAATACAATTAGAACATCAGTCTCTTTTTTTTGCATTATTTTAGAAAGATTGATAAATGTATATATAAATTTTTCTATAAAATAAGATGTTGATATATAACCCGCTAAAAATTCTTTTAGAAGTAGGTTTTATAAAGATATATTCATGGGGATTCTTATTTGTTTTAGGGATAATATTAGCATGGATTCTAGCAGTTAAACTATCAAAAAAACAAAAAATCAAAACAATCCATATCCATATTGGAACACTTATAGCCTTAATAACAACAATTTTAGGTTCGCGTATATTATATATACTATTTAATCTCAAAGAATTCAATAATTTTCTGAAAATTTTTAAGATATGGGATGGAGGAATGATTTTCTATGGAGGTTTCATATTAGCATTATCAAGCTGGTTTATTTATTTTAAAATTAACAATATTAACCTTTCAAAAATTTTTGATATAACAGGATTATCTCTGCTTTTAGCAGGCTCATTAACAAGGATTGGCTGCTTCTTAAACTGGTGCTGTTATGGAATCCAGTCAAATCTGCCATGGGCAGTGAAAGTAGGAAATGATATTGCAAGACATCCAACACAGCTTTATTCTGCTTTTTTTCTATTTCTAAGTTTTATGATTTTATATCAAATATACAAAAGAAATCCTTCACCTGGAATCATTTCCGGAATTATCTTTTTGCTTTATGGAAGTTTTAGATTTCTGATAGAATTCATAAGATATTACCCGCAACAGTATTATATACTAAATTTAACTGTTTCTCAATTGATAAGCATTGGATTGATTATAATAGGATTGATAATATTGTTTTATAAGAAATATCATAAAAAATAAAATCTATTTCAAATTCTGTTTTCCAAATACCATTCAATTGTTTTCTTAAGACCTTCTTTAAAATCAACTTTAGCTTTAAATCCAAATTCTTTTTCTGCTTTAGAAACATCCAAACATCTTCTTGGCTGGCCATTTGGCTTTGTTTTATCCCAAATAATTTCTCCTTTAAAATCCATCAACTCGCAAATTAATTCTACCAAATCTTTTATTTTAATCTCAAAGTTAGAGCCTAAATTAACTGGTCCAAATCCATTATATTTTTCTGCAGCAAGAATTATTCCTTCAGCAGCATCTTCCACATATAAGAATTCACGGGAAGCAGAACCATCTCCCCAAACAGTAATCTTCTCTTCATTATTTTTTTTAGCATCAGCAACCTTCTTGATCAAAGCAGGAATCACATGGGAGCTGGAAGGATCAAAATTATCTCCAGGCCCATACAGATTAACAGGCAGTAAAAATATTGAATTAAATCCATATTGAGCGCGATAAGCTTGTGATTGAACCAAAAGCATTTTCTTAGCCAGACCATATGGTGCATTTGTTTCTTCAGGATAACCATTCCATAATTCTTCTTCTTTAAAAGGAACAGGAGTAAATTTAGGATATGCACAGACAGTGCCGATTGCAACAAACTTCTCAATGTTATTAATCCTGGCCTGTTCAATTAATTGTACACCCATCATTAGATTATCATAAAATAATTCTCCAGGCTTTTCTCTATTTAGTCCAATGCCTCCAACCTTAGCAGCCAGATGAATAACAATATCAGCTTTAAAATCAGAAAACATTCTTTTAATATCATCTAATTTAGTTAAATCATATTTAGGATATTCAGGAACAAAAATGTTTTCTTTAGGAATTTTTCTTTTAGTTATAAGATTATCAATTATATGTTTGCCTAAGAATCCTGCTCCCCCTGTTATTAATATTTTTTTATCTCTAAGCATTTTAATAGATTGTTTTATTATTCTTCAAAATATCCATATCAGATTCAATCATTATTTTAACAAGTTCTTTAAAAGTAGTTTTTGCTTTCCATCCAAGGATTCTTTCAGCTTTGCTTGCATCTCCTAATAATAAATCAACTTCAGTTGGTCTGAAATATTTTGGATCTATCTCGATTATTGTTTGTCCTGTCTTCTTATCAATTCCTTTTTCATTAATTCCTTCTCCTTGCCATTCAATATCAATACCTAAAATTCTGCAAGCTTCTTCTATAAATTCTCTAACAGAATGGGATTCTCCTGTTGCAACAATATAATCATCTGGTTTATCCTGTTGAAGCATAAGCCACATTGATTCAATATATTCAGGAGCATATCCCCAATCTCTTCTTGAATCTAAATTTCCTAAAAACAATTTGTCCTGCATCCCAAATTTTATCTTTGAAAGCCCCATTGTAATTTTTCTTGTAACAAATGTCTGGCCCCTTCTAGGGCTCTCATGATTAAACAAGATCCCATTGCATGCAAATATATTATATGCTTCTCTGTAGTTTTTGATTATCCAGTAAGCATACAGCTTAGCTGCAGCATATGGGCTTCTTGGATAAAAAGGAGTTGTTTCTTTCTGCGGTGTTTCAGCTGCTTTTCCAAACAATTCAGATGTAGAAGCCTGATAAATCTTGGTCCTATCAGTCAAATCCAATAACCTGACTGCTTCAAGTATCCTTAATATTCCTAATCCATCTCCATTAGCAGTGTATTCTGGTTTTTCAAAAGAAACTTGAACATGGCTTTGCGCAGCTAAATTATATATCTCATCCGGTTGTATTTGTTTTATTAATCTTATTAAATTTGTAGCGTCAGTCAAATCTCCGTAATGTAGCCTTAACTTGCTTTTTTCATGAATATCATGATAGAGATGGTTTATCCTCCATGTATTAAAAGTACTGCTTCTCCTAATGATACCATGCACTTCATATCCTTTTTCAAGCAAAAATTCTGCCAAATAACTTCCATCTTGGCCTGTTATGCCTGTTATTAATGCTTTTTTCATTAATTACCCCCTTTTTAATGTTAAAAATATACACTTTTTATATTTTGTGGTTTATCCTATTAAAAGAATTAAAAACATATAAGATTAAAATATCCTATTATCTCAAAACTTATTATACTTCCTAACAATTTGTTCTGCATGTTTTCTTATTAATTCTATATCGTCTTTCGAAATACGAAACGAAGCATTTTGCAGAGTTTCTTCATGTTCAAAATCAGAGCAATAAATTGCCCTATAATCAAGCGACAGTTTTTTTGATATATTTTTATACATTTCTTGAATATAATTTTTTGAGAAAAGCTCGTAGACTACTGTTCCTTTTGATGCAAATGCAAGATTTGCAAATCCTCCTCCATGAACTCCTACTATCATCTTTGCATTTGCAAAAAGAGAAATTTGAGATGCTACAGAAAGTTCTGATAATTTATAGGATTTAAATCCTAATTTTTTAAGGGCGCTAAAAAGCTCTTCATTATTTAAAAGTCTACGACCATTTAAACTGTCCCTTCTATCAATGTATACAAACGATCCATAAGTTTCCTTTGAACCATGAGGAAGAAGTTTATCCCTTAAAAACATAAGAATCCAATTTGGAATTTTATTAATATGATAAGGATTAGGATGGCTTGTTGCTATAAGTTTTGATGCATTTATATGTTGATGTCTGCAACTTGAAATTTGATTTTCTTTAGAAATTCCTAACATTGAAAATATTTCTTTTTGAAATGGATATTTATTATCAGGAACCAGATATTTTATAGCTTCTGAATTCTTGATAAAATCTTTGACCAAGTAAAGGCGTGAGATTGAATCAAATAAAAGATGATAGTAATTGTAATTTCCTCCTCCACCTGTTAATAAACTAACCACAGAAGTATTATATTTTATAGGTAATCTTTTTGGGTATATTTCCCCAGTTAAAAGTTTATTTTTATTATCTGGCAATATAATAGGGCCATTTTTTAAAATTTCATACTGCCATGAAATCTTTGGAATTAATTTTTTATCAATATATACGCTTATATTATAAGACCTATCAGTATAAATAAATCCATTCTTGATTTGCGCAATTGTATAAACATTTCCTTCTAATAAAATATCTTTTATTATAACATCTTGATTATTATCTTTATATAAGGTGGTTGGTGAATATAATTTCTTTAAGACAGGACCCACAAATAATCCTAGAAATTTCTTTATTATACTAAAAAACTTTTTAATAAATAGAGATTCATGATCTATATTTCCATTAAATATGTTTTTTTTCATTTTTATAAACCATAAAGTATTAAAATTTTCAAATAAATGAAATATATAAATATTACCTTATCTTTAAATTTAAAATATCTTTCTGTGTTTTTCTTTTTGAATGGATTTCCAGCATTGTCTTTTATTGTTACAGTTATTGAGTCTTTATGAACATCTAATCCTGCAAATAGTTGTATTTGTTCTATTATGAACGCCTCCTTTGTAATTAAATAAGCTGTAAACAGCTTATAAAAGAATTCTCATCGCTTCATCTACTAAAGTATAGAAAGATTTTTAAATAAAAGCTAAATCTAAGAATATGGTATTTAAGATAGGGGGTTTTAAATGGAAGAGGATTTTGATATCATTAAAAATTTATTTGAATATTGGAAAATTGTCAAAAAAAGAAAAAAGATGATTATTGCTCTGACATTTTCTATTGTATTATTAGTAGGTATATTTTCATTAATGCAGCCAAGAAAATATGAATCCACAACAGTAATTGAAATAGGAAAGATTAACAACAAATTGGCAATACATCCTTTACAATTTAAAGAATTTATAATGTTAACAATATTTTCTAAATATGAAAATCCTGAATGGGGTCTAAATATAATAACTCCAGATGAATATATCTATAAAAAATTTAATGATTATGATTCCTTTAATTATCTGATAATCAAAGTAAGTGCTTCTGATCAAAATATAAGTAAAAAGATTTCTCTTAAAATTATAGAACAATCATTTGAATATGTAGATAAGATAATAAATGAAGAAAAAGATTTGATTATAGAAGAATACAATGAATCAATTAGATTTTCAGAAGAGAATTATAAAAAAGAGATAGAAAATATAAATAAAGAAATTGAGCAGGTTAATATGAATATAGATCTTTTTAAAAAAGATATAGAAAGATTGGAAATACAGATAAATTCATTAAGTTCTTCCAGTTTGTCTTCAGAAGGAATAAGCAAATCAACTTTGATCACATCAATAATTGATAGTTACAAATCAAGATTATTAAATGAAGAAAATAAAAAATTATGGCTGGAAAAAAGATTAAAAGATGAAAAATTAAATTTAGAAGAAACTAAAATCTTTGAAAGATTAGAATTGGAAAATAAACTCAAAGATATTAAAGATTCAAAAATAATCAGCGGACCTTATGCAAAACCAAAAGCAAGAGGCACTAAAAACAAAGTATTGTTTGCTTTTGCAGCTGCCTTATCATTTTCTATTTTGCTGGCATTGATGTTGGAATGGAGCAAAAAAATAAAATAAATATTTAATTTTATTATAATGCACCATGGTTGAGTATTATGGGAAAAATATTGGAAAGGTTAGAGGAGATAGAAGATATAGAGAATATTTCTAGGAAATATGATAATTCTGAAAATATTGAATTTATCCCAATAAATAAATTAAAACTATCAAAAAAAAGAATAAGAAAGAGTATAAATAGAGAAGAAATTAATTTAATGGCAAAAAATCTTATGCAGTTTGGAATTCTACAGCCGTTGGAGATAAATGAAAAGAATGAAGTTGTTTTAGGTACAAGAAGATTTGAAGCTGCAAAACTGGCTTGCCTGGAAAAAATTCCAGTAATAAAAAGAAGCACGAATGAGATTCATGAAATTGAAAAACAGCTTGTTTCTGATCTGCATACCAAATCAATAAGTTTGCTGGAAAGAGCAGATGCCTTTCAGCAATTATTAGAGCTAAAAAATATCAGCAAATATGCACTGGCTAAATATTTAAGCTTAAGCAATAACCTTATTTGCAGGACATTATCTATTCTAGAAGCAGGCCCTGAGACAAAAGAACTGATGAAAAAAGGCAAGATCTCCCAAAGATTGGTTGCAGCTGTTCTTTACAGATTAAAAGATAAATCAAAAGAAAAATATATTATCAACAAAATAATTAAAGAAAAATTAAGTGTAGCTCAGGCAGAAAACTTAGTTGCTGAGATTAATGATTCTAATATTCTTAAAAAACATTTTCTAAAACAAGTGAAAAGTTTTAGGACAAGCTTAAAGAAATTTAAAGAGAAAAAGAAGATAATCAATATTGACAAAAGCGAAGAAAAAGAGATAGAAAAAGAGATTAAAGATATTAAAAGTATGTTAAATTAGAATTCTGTTAAGCTCAAACAAATGAAAAAAATCTTAATTGTAGGCCAGACACCGCCGCCTTACCATGGGCAGGCAATCATGATCCAGAAGACATTAAAAAATAAGTATAATAATATTGAACTATTCCACGTTCCTTTGGATTTTTCAAGAAGCATAGATGAAATTGGAAAATTTAGATTTAGGAAATTGATAAAACTTATTACAATACCTATAAAGATAGCATATCAAAGATTCAAGAATAACATTGATATTTTATATTATCCTCCTGCTGGTCCAAATATTTTTCCAATATATCGTGATATTATACTGCTCCTTCTAACAAGAAGATTATTCAAGAAAACAATATTCCATTTTCGTGCTGCTGGCATATCAAATGTTTACAAAAAACTTGGAAGATTTAACAAATTCTTATTCAAACTTGCATATTTTAATCCAGACATTGCAATAAGGCTTTCAGAATTAAATCCCGACGACAGCAAAACTGTAAAAGCAAAAAAAGAATTTATTGTCCCAAATGGTATTGAAGACAACTATGATAAATTTAAGATAAAGAAAACAAATGATATTTCAAGGATTCTTTTTGTAGGGATATTAAAAGAATCAAAAGGAGTTTTAATTCTGCTTGAAGCCTGCAGTATCCTAAGAAAAAAAGGGATTAATTTCAAATTAAGATTAATGGGAAAGTTTGCATCAAAATTATTTGAAAAAAAGGTCAAAAAAAGAATTTCAGAATTATCATTAAAACAGCATGTAAGTTTATTAGGAGTTTTAATAGGAGATGAAAAATTAAAAGTTTATTCAAAATCAGATATTTTTTGTTTCCCAACATTTTATGAATGTGAGGCATTTCCTTCAGCTATTTTAGAGGCAATGCAGTTTAAATTGCCCATAATTTCAACAAAATGGAGAGGGATACCATCTATTGTCAAAGACAATAAATCAGGTTATTTAGTTCCTATCAAGGATAGCAAGGCTGTTGCAGAAAAACTTGAAAAATTGAGCAAAAATCCTAAACTTAGAGATAAAATGGGTAAAAAAGGAAGAGAGATATTCCTAAAAAATTACACAATTGATAAATTCTACAAAAATATGGAAAAAGTTTTTAATGATGCCGGAAAAGAATAAAATCTCATCAAAGATTGTCTTTGTTATATAAAAATATTTAAAGAACCAAAAAGATAAGCTTATCAAATTGATTCAGAATAGTTACGATAAAGAAAGAATTGATAGAAATTAAAATTTCTTTAATATATTAATATGAAAAACAAAATAAAGGTCCTGATAGTTAGCCATGCATATATTCAAGAAATTAACCAAGAGAAGTTTTATTCTATACAAGACAGAGGTCCTATCAATATAGGTTTACTCACTCCAACAAGATGGAAATCAAAAAGATTTATGAGATGGTTAGATCTAGAAAAGAATAATAAAATTGAATATTATCCTTCAAAAGTTTGGCTAAATGGTATCCAAGGAGGATATTTCTATTCTTTTTTCAACATTTTAAAAACCTTAAAAAGATTTAGACCCAATATAATCCATGTAGAACAAGAAGTATTTTCTCTCTCAGCATTTGAAATGGCACTGTTTGCCCGAATTATTAAAAAACCTTTAACATTGTTTTGCTGGGAAAATATAGCTGATAAACCTCTTTCCCTTCCACGCAGAATTATCCGTCAATTTATTATTAATACAGCCACATGTATTATTGTGGGAAATCATGGAGGAATTAGTGCATTACAAAAATGGAATTTTAAAAAACAGATTAAGATTATTCCGCAACAAGGAATAAATACAAAGCTGTTTTTCCCAAGAAAACATAAAAAAGAAAAGAAATTATTCACGATTGGATTTTTAGGCAGGCTTACTTATGAAAAAGGTATTGATATTCTTTTAAATGCTTTGAGATTATTGCATAAAAAAAAATATGATTGTCATTTAATAATTTATGGAGGAGGTCCAGAAGAAAAAAGATTAAAAAGGTTAGCAAAAGAATTAAAAATTTCAAATATAATAAAATGGTTCGCCTTTGTTCCTTATAAAAAAGTCCCTGAAATTTTATGTAATTTTGATGTTTTAGTTTTACCATCCCGTTCAATTTCAAAATGGAAAGAACAATTTGGTCATATACTTATCGAAGCTATGGCAATGGGTATACCTGTAATAGGTTCTATGAGCGGAGAAATCCCTAGTGTAATAGGAAGATCAGATTTAGTTTTTCCTGAGGATAATTCAGAAGCATTGACTGAGATTCTTGAAAAAATGATTCTTAATCCAAAATGGAGAAAAAAAATAAGTCTATTTGGTCTTAATAGAGTAAATTCATATTTTACTCATGAAAAAATTGCAGAAAAATATATTAATTTATGGTATAAGATTATTAAAGAAAATTATCATTCCTAAAAAAATTAATGATTGAATATTTTAATATAATGAAAATTCAAAAAAAATCAACTAAACCTTCAAAAGCAATTTGGATTTCTTTTTTTTGGCTTATCATATCTACCCCTTATATATCAGGCATTTTACATAATTTTGCTCGTTTTAGATATATCTATGGTTCAATAGCTTTGATTGCAGTTTACATTCTGATTAAAAGAAAAAAACAATTTGATAATATTTTTAAAAATAATATTTTAGTATTTGTATTGGTTGGATATATAGGATTAAGTATTTTTTGGACAGGAACAATAATTGAATCTTTTAAAAATTATCTTGTTCCAGCAGCAACATTAATTATTATATGTTTAATTTTTATTGAGAAAGAACCTGATAAGATTTTTATTACAATATTTAAAAGATATTTTATAGTTATAATTTTGTTATCAATATTGATTGAATTTATATTTAGATCTAATTCGACAGCTGCTTTAACAGCAGTATCATCACATAAAAATAGTTTTGGAATATTGATGGCTATAAGTTCTATATTTTTCTTATGGAAAATGGGAAAAAGAAAAGATAATAAAGAAATTGGATTAAGTATACTTTTTCTTGTATTAAGTTTTTATTTTTTGATTGGTTCAAGAAGTATTGGTGCCTTAGGTGCTTTTGTTGCTGGTTCTATTACATTTTTATTTTTAATGTTTTTTAAATCTAAAAAGAATCTGAAAAAAAATATTTTGATTATCACTATCCTAACCTTTCTTTTGATAGTATCATCTGCCAAGTTATATAAATCATACACAGAATATTCTGTTCTCCAATATATTGTTGAAAAAACAGGTAGAGACATGACATTTACAGGAAGAACAAATATTTGGGATTACGCGCTTAAAACTGCAAATCAACCTATTTTTGGATATGGATTTGGAGGTTTTTGGAATGAAAAAAGAATATTAAACGCAGAAAGATCAATTAATTATGCAGCCCCTCATAGTCATAATGGTTATTTAGAAGCTTATCTTAACCTTGGATTGGTTGGAATCACAATAATTACAATAATATTATTATCAATCTCTAAAAGATTAATAAAAAGATTTGTAAAATTAAACAATCATTTTGATATTCTAATGATAATCTTATTTGTATCAATTTTATTTTCAAATATATTTAATGTAGGTCTTTTCTCAATATATTTTTCAATTGAATGGTTTATATTTTTTTTTATTGCAATATATACCAAAAGATCCAATAAAGACCAAAAAAAGTTTAAATCAATCAAAGAAACATATAAATAATATTAAAGATTTAAAGAAGAATATAAATATAGAATTTTTAAGAAGTCTTAAGTAATTTATCAATATGACAAAAAAAGAGGTTATTATAATATTTTAAAAAATTATAAAGATAAATTATCATAATAAATTAAAATGATTAAAACTATGAAATTTTTTAAAATTATTCAAATAATTAGAAAGATAAAAAATTTTGATAATATAATAAAAAATAAAATATGGAAAAATAGATGTCCTACAATATCAAAAAAGGAATTTATAAAGGATATAAAAAAAGCTGTTGAATATAATACTGGTTATGCCGCTGGAAAAATCGGTGCTTCAGAACAATATTTAATGTATTACCCAATTTTTTTAAAAAAGAAAAGCAAAAATAAAAAATTTGAGAAAGAATTAATCCGTCATGCCCTTAAACAAGAAGGAGTTTTTCCTGCCAATTTAAATTTTTGCCTTGATTACAGCAAATTCTATATTGATCATATTAAAAATTTAGACTGTTTAGGTATTTTTTATTATCATAATGAAGAAGAAATGATTAAATTTTATAAACTAAAAAATAAACTCATTTCTTCTATTAATCAAGAACCAGATAGATCTATCCCTAACGATAAAAAAAATTGTTATCTGCATTGTTTTAAAGATAAGAAAATATTGCTGATATGTCCTTTTGCTAAATTCTTAAAGAAAAGAGCAAATAAAGAAACATTTGAAAAAGTATGGTCTAAAACAGAAAAAAAATGGTTTTATCCAAAAAAAATAGAAGCATTAGAATTTCCATATGGATTTGATAATAAAACCCATGAAAAATATACAAATGTATTTAATTTAATTGAACATTTAAAAAATGAAATTCAAAAAAAAGATTTTGATATTGCTTTAATAGCTGCAGCAGGAATTGCTGTACCTCTTGCTTCCTATATTAAAAGTATTGGTAAAATTGGTATTAGTTTGGGAGGGCATCTACAAATTTTATTTGGAGTTTATGGAAAAAGATGGGAAGAAAAAAAAGAGTATCAAAAAAATTACTTCAATGAGAATTGGATAAAATTGCCTAACAAGTACAAACCAAAACAAACAGATGTGTGTGATGATGGAGCCTATTGGTAAAAATAATAATGATATAATGTCTAATTATCAATTAAAAACACCTGTTGTTTTTATTATTTTTAATAGACCAGAGACTACTAAAAAAGTTTTTGAAAAAATTAAAAAAGCAAAACCTCCAAAACTTCTAGTAATAGCTGACGGGCCTAGAAAAAATAGTTTAGAAGATAAAAAAAATTGTGCTGCTGCAAGAAAAATTATTGATAAAATAGATTGGGATTGTGAAATCTTAAAAAATTATTCTAATATCAATTTAGGTTTATCAAAAAGAGTATCTTCTGGATTAGAATGGGTTTTTAAAAATGTAAATAGGGCAATTATTTTAGAGGATGATTGCTTACCTAATCCAACTTTTTTTAGATTCTGTGAAGAACTGCTGGAAAAATATGAAGATAATGAAAAGATTATATCAATCACAGGACAAAATATGCAATTTAATAAAAAAAGAGGAAATGCAAGCTACTATTTTTCAAAGTTTTTCCATTGTTGGGGCTGGGCAACCTGGAAAAGGGCTTGGAATCTTTTTGATTATAATATGGATAATTTAGATATGTTCATTAAGAATGGAAAAAAGATTCTAAATGATAACTATGCTTATAAAGTCTGGAAAGAGGTTTTTTTAAAGACAAAAAAAGGGTATATTAATAGTTGGGCAAACAGATTTATGCTTGCTAATTTTTTGAATAAAGGATTAAATATTATTCCAAATGTTAATCTAGTTACTAATATCGGGGGAAACAAAAAAGGAACTAATCAAACAAAAAAAAGTAGATATAATGATGTAGCTCATAGAAAAATGTATTTTCCTCTGATGCATCCACTCAATATATATTTCCATAATAAAGCAGACAAATTTATTCAAAGAACACTTTTTGATTATAAAGCAAATATTTTAAAAAGAGCTTTTAAAAAAATATTTATTTACAGATGAAAATTCTTCACATCTCAGAATCTGATTCAGGAGGAGCTGGTAAAGCTGCATTAAGATTACACATAGGATTATTAAAACAAGGAATAGATAGTAAGATGTTAGTCTTAAATAAATCTTCTAAAGTAAAAAATGTTTTTCATGTTACTCATTTTGAACTTATGAGAAAGATTACATTTAGATTATTTAGATACAAACTAAAATTAAAATATCCTAAAAGACCTGCTGGATTGGATAATTTTACAGGTATAAGAGGAATAAAAAGGTTAAATAACCATAATCTTATTAAAAAAACTGACATTATTAATCTTCATTGGATTGCTAATTTTGTTAATTATCCTTCTTTTTTCAAATCAATAAAAAATAAGCCAATTGTGTGGACTTTACATGACATGAATCCCTTTACAGGAGGATGTCATTATACTGGAGACTGCAAAAAGTATGAAGAGAGCTGTGAATCATGCCCTCAATTAGGTTCTGAAAATGAGAATGATTTATCAAAGAAAATATTTAACAGGAAGAAAGAGGCATATAAAGGAAAAAATATAAATATTATAACACTAAGTAAATGGCTAACAAATTGTGCAAAAAAAAGCAACTTAATTTCAAAATTTCCAATAACTAGAATTCCTAATGGTTTACCAATTGATATTTTTAGACCGCTAAATAAAAATAAATGCAGAGAATTATTAAAATTACCAAAAGATAAAACAATTATTCTTTTTGGAGCAAATTATAAAACAAAAAGAAAAGGTTTTTTTTATTTAAAAGAAGCTTTAAGAATGATTAAAAAACAAAGAATTAAAGATATTGCATTGGTTGTATTTGGCAATTGTATTGATTCTTTAGAAAATATTAATTTTCCAACTTATTTTTTAGGGCATTTTGATAATGAAAAAAAGTTAGCTGAAGTTTATAATGCAGCAGATATATTTGTAATACCCTCTTTAGAAGAGGCTTTCGGTCTAACATGTTTAGAATCAATGGCTTGCGGAACTCCTGTTGTTGGGTTTAATACTGGAGGAATCCCAGACATGATAAAAAATGGCAAAACCGGCTTATTAGCAAAGTATAAAAATAGCAAGGATTTAGCTATAAAAATTAAATGGATGATTGAGCATGATAAAGATAGAAAGAAAATGGGAATTAATACTAGAAAGATTATTGAAAACAAATACAGATTAGACATCCAAGCCAAAAGATACATTAAAATTTATACTAGTATTTTGAAAAAAATAAAATGAAAAATAAAAAAATCAATATAGTCACAGGGTTATGCCATAAATATGATGACTGCTCAAAATATCCGCAACTTATGCAAAATAAATCAAATCAAAGGTTATTTACTTATTTAAAATGTACTGCTGTATTTTTTGCATCAAGCATCAGAAACAATCCTAACTCAAGACATATTTTATTTACAAATTTAGAAAAATTACCCAAAATAGGGAAGTTTGATATAGAAAAATTATTTTTTGATTTAGGTGTTGAAATAAAATTTTTGCCATTTACATATAGACCACCAAAAAAATTTTCTAAAAATTTCACTGCAGCTTATTATAAATTAGATATATTTAGGTATCTTGCAAAAAATACAAAAGAAGAAGAAATTAGTATGTTCTTTGATTCTGATTGTGTTTGGATTAATTCAGCAGATAAAATTATTAAAGAAATAACAAAAAATAGATTTCAGCTTTATGATTGTGAGTCTAGCCCTCCTCCAAATAAAAAAAATTTAGGTACAAGTAGAAAAGACTTATTAGAGATATATAAATTTATAGATATAAATTTTCCAAATAAATTACCCATATATATTGGAGGAGAATTTTTAAGTGGTACAAAAAAAATATTTATGGAATTGTTTTTGGAATTTGACAAGGTTTTTAAAAAATGCATCAGGAATTATAACAAAATACCTAAATTTTCAAAAGATAGTGGCCTTTTTGATGGTGATGAATATATAATGAACTTTGTATATAACAAATTAAATTATGTAAAAAATAAAAGAGCAGATAAATTCATAAAAAGAATATGGACTTTACCTTTTTTTAATAACACAAGTGAAAATGATTTTGATTTGTCGGTTTGGCATGTTCTAGCTGAAAAGGAAAAAGGATTATCTAGATTATTTAAACAGGTTTGTAAACCAAATTCACTCTTTTGGGAATTACCTCTAGGTAATCAATTTGCTAAATATATTGGGAACTACTTAGGAATACCAAAAACTAATTTTAAAAAGATATTTTTTGATTTCTTTGCCTATAAAGTAATTGGACTAAAAAATCGTTTTGGTTTAATTGATTAGATTACATATTTTTTTACAATGATTTATATAATAATTCCAGTCCACAATAGAAAAAATTATACCAGAAATTGTCTTCTTTCACTTAGAAAACAAACATATAAGAATTTCAAAACTATTGTTATTGATGATGGTTCGATAGATAAAACAAATGAAATGCTAAAAAAAGAATTTCCAGAAATTATTCTATTAAAAGGTGATGGTAATTTATGGTGGACGGCATCAATCAATCTTGGAATAAAATGTGCCATAAAAAATAAAGCAGATTATATTATGACTTTAAACAATGACACAATTCCAAAAAAAGATTTTCTTGAAAAGATGATGTTATGGACAGAAAAAAAACCTAATTTTATTTTAGGAGCTCTTGAATTAGATGCTAAAACAAAAAAACTAATTTACGGAGGAGAAATTATTGATTGGAAAACTGCATCCTACAAAAGTCTTCTAAAAACATTGAAACCAAAGAAAAGAAAAGGAATTCATAAAACTACTCACCTTCCTGGACGCGGATTATTTATTCCTTCACATATTTTCAAAAAAATAGGATTATTTGATGAAAAACATTTGCCGCATTATGCAGCTGATTTTGATTTTACCCATCGTGCTGTCAAAGCAGGTTATAATGTTTATTGTAATTATGATGCAAAACTTTTAACCTATCCTGAAGAAAGCGGAGATAAAAAAAATAAAAGAAAAAGAAATTTGAAGAATTACTATAATACTCTTTTTAGCAGAAATGGTGGAGGGAATTTAAAAGATTATTTCCATTATGCAGTAAAAAATTGTCCAAGACAATGGCTTCCTAGTTTCCTTATTATAGGTATTTTCCGTAGAATATTTGGTTATCCTTATCATTGGATATTTGACAAATGAAAAATAATAAAAAACTAAAAATATTGCTTTCTGCATTTGCATGCCATCCAAATAAAGGCTCAGAATCAGGAATTGGTTGGAATTGGCTAAAAGAAATTGCAAAATATAATGATGTTTGGATTCTTTTTAATAAACAAGGGCAGGAAAAAGCAGTTATAGAAAAAATAGCAAAATTGCCTTATAAGAATAATATTCATCCAATCTCAATTAAACTAGATAAAAAATATGAAAAAAAAATAAAAATAATGTATTTTTTTGGAAATTTGTTTTTTGGTATTCCAAATAATTTTATTTATCATATAAGCAGTATATATTGGCAGAAAAAAGCATATAAAGTTTCAAGAAAAATAATCAAAAAAGAAAAAATTGATTTAATACATCATGTTACTTATGCTTCCTGGCAACCCCCTAGTTATTTATGGAAATTAAACAAACCTTTTTTTCTAGGACCAATATCTGGTGCGCAAAAAACACCAAAAGAAGGTTATCCTTTTTTGACTTTCAGGGGAAAGATTAGTGAATTTATAAGAACAATCTCTTTTGTGATATTATGGAATTTATGGTATAGTCCTAAAAATACTATTAAAAAAGCAAAAATTGTTTTTGTTGGAAATAAAGAAACAGAAAAAAAAATAAGAAAAATAAGAAAAAAAAACCAAATAATTTTATTAAATGATGTAGGAATTAAAAAAATAAGCAAAAAAAAGATAATTTTAAAACCAAAAAATAAAATTAATTTATTGTGGGCTGGATTGATTATACCTAGAAAAAATTTTGGTCTGCTTTTAGAATCTTTAAAAAGAATTCCTAAAGAGATTAAGTGGAAATTAAATGTTGCTGGAGAAGGACCACTTTTATATTACTGGAAAAATAAAACTAAAAGATATAATCTAAACAAAAACATTTCTTTTTTAAGTCAAATAGATTACTCAAAAATGGATAAACAATATAAAGAAGCAGATATTTTTGTTTTTCCAAGTATGCGTGAAGCAACTGGAACAGTTTTAGTTGAAGCCATGTCTTATGGATTGCCCATAATTTCACTCAACCTACATGGCGCCAGAATAGTACTCAATAATAACTGTGCAATCTTGATTTCAAAAAAAAATAAAAAACAAATGATTGAAGATTTCAGCAATGCAATCATTAAGCTTGCTCAAAATCCAGAATTAAGAAAAAAAATGGGAGAAGCAGGAATTAAGAGAGCAGAAAAATATTTTTTATGGGAAAAAAGAGGAGAAAGAATGAATAGGTTATATCATAAAGTATTAAAAAAATAAATAACCATTAAACTAAATTTAGTATTTTTTCCAAACAATTAATTATTTAGTACCTCCTGATAATATGATAAATCACAAAATAAACATTCTTGGAATTTATTATTCAAAAATAAAATCTAATGAATTGATGGAAAGATTAGAAAATGAGAATAATAAAACTATTTCCTTCGCTCCTGTAGATTCAGTGATATTATCAAGAAAAAATTCTTATCTTAAAGAGGTATATAATTCATTTGATTATGTTTTAGCAGATGGCATGCCTATTATTTTCGCTTCAAAATTATTAGGAAATCCATTGCCAGAAAGAATAAGTGGTCCTGATTTTTTTAAGAAATTTATTGATGTTTGTTCAAAAAAAAAA